>ENA-OROR01001023-OROR01001023.1-human-gut-metagenome-genome-assembly--contig:-NODE-1023-length-20333-cov-3.146859_pt1 | contig 20333 bp, 16 predicted proteins | sample MGYA00242135_ERZ509060 | MGnify/ENA primary metagenome ERZ509060 (study PRJEB26280, sample SAMEA2338742) | human gut metagenome | biome: human gut; feature: human-associated habitat; material: faeces... | reverse complement strand
GGTTGTGTATTAATAATGTTAAAAACTTCATCTGTAATTTCAAAATATTTCTTTGCATCTATAAGAAATTCTGCAAAAACGTTTATTTCTTCGTTCATCTTCGTACCTCCATTTTGTTATCATTCTGAACTATTTTCTTCTTATCTTCATATTTGTCGATAACTTTTGAAAGTTCACGCACTTTCATGGTTTCTTCTGAATCCTTAATGATATGCATTAAAGTTCTCTTTTCCTGCATTACCGCACTCAGTTTTTCTTTTAACTTTACATTTTCCTTTGCAGATAAATCCGTAAGTCCTGCTTCACTGTAGTTTTCTTCATATTCTTCGATTATGTCTACAAGTTCTTCAAATTCTTCATCAGACATCTTACAGCCCTCGTTCTGAAGTTTCTGTACCAAGCTTCTGTATGTATTTCTTATTTCATTTTCTTTCGGTGTAAATATTTCATCAGCAGCTTCCTGTGTTTTCATCGCTGCTTTTATTTCACGAATTTCTTTCCGCACATTTTCAAGTTTTTCCTGCGCCTGCTGTATGCTTCCTATGTTATTATCAATCAGATAATTACATTCATTACGTATCGAATCTATCCGCAGCAAATCTTTTCGTACACGAATCTGCTCCGAAAGATTCATATTGTAATAATGGAACTGCTGCGCCTGATTGTATCGCATTGCACTGCATACAATAAATCTGCTGTTTTTCCTGTACTCGTTTATGATGTGCAGTTTTTCAGAAACGTAAATTTTATCTGCCGGTACATTTCCTTTTTCCAGTAAAATTCTCTGCTGTATATCCTGCATTGTGTATCCCGCGCCAAGACGGTAATCCCGTCTTGCACGCTCGGATTTTTTTTCGCAGATTTCCATAGCTCCGTGCTGATATGCAATGTACTGTCCGTATTTTTCACTGTTTCCAATCCTGATTTTATATCCAATTCGCTGCATTTCTTCGATGTAATCGTCAAAACTATCTGAAACAGAAACTGCCCGGTCTATATCCAGCCGGATAATTTCCTTCCAGCTGAATTTCCCGGACTTTTCTGCAGCATGTTCCGCATAGGACTTTCCTTTTCTGTTTTTACTTTTATCATACGTAAGTTTTTCAAGTCCATGCTTTTCACAGATTTTGTCCGTTATGGGCTGTATATATTTTTCCCAATCGCCGTTTACATACCGGTATTTATTTCCATCAATTCTGCCAACCGAATTAAAAACTATATGCCCGTGCATATGCTCCTGGTCATTATGGATTGCAAAAACATAATCATATCCCGGAAGATATGTTTCACAAAACTCTTTTATAACGTCATACGCTTTTGCTTCATTACATTCTCCCGGACGAAAAGATATTACAAAATGATATCCCTGCCGCCCCTGCAATTTTTGAAATTCTCTTTTTGTGTTCATCATGGCATCATAAATTTCCGTTGCAGTTGATCCGCAGTTGCTTCCCATCCAAAGACAGTCTTCCGTCTTATCCGGATTCAAAACATATTTTATAGAATTTGATAAATGCTGTGATGCTTTCCCATGTTTACTCTCTTTTATATTCCCCAGTACCGTTACTGCCACTTATTAATTCCTCCATATTTTTATTAACCTGCTCTAATCGTTTCGTACAGTCTGCAAGAACTTTTATCAGATTATTTTCAGATTCTGCATTGCGTAGTTTTTCATATCTACGAATTGCAATCATCAATTCGATTTTCATTTTTCTTACATCAAAGTACAGTAAATTAATTTTGGCTGTATTATTTTCATACAGTAACTGCTGTCGCAAAAAATCACTGTACTTTTTCTTTTCCTGATTTGAAAATGATGAATTTTCAAAAAGCTGCTGCAGTTTTTCATACTCCTGTGCTGTAAGTCTGCAGCATATCATTTTAGTTCTGCCTTTTTCATTCATGTGTATGCTCCTGTTCTTTTTCAATCTGCAGCATGATTTTCTGCAGCAAGTCATCTGTTACATTTCCTCCGATTTTTTCCTCAATACTTGAAACAAATTTTTCATTACGGCTGATTCTTTCCCGCTGTTCCTGTTCCTGCTTTTTACTTTCAAGCATGGCAAGTTCTTTCTTTTTATTTTTAAGTTTCTCCTGAAGACGTTCGATGTCTTCTGTTGTCTTTTTGATTTTTTCGTTTAAATCCATTACTCGTTATCCTCCTGTTTCTGTCTTTTTTCGTGTTCCATTTTTTCGTTTTCCTTTCGTTTCTCTTCCAGAAGAATCCGGTCTAATTTATCCCATGGAATAAAACCGGGTTTCTTTCGTATATCCGCTGTCAGTTGTTTTACTTCTTCTTCCGTAAGTTTTTTTAACGGCATTACATTTTTTACAACTTTTCGCGGCTGGATAATATACTGATCTGTTCCGTTTTTTCCATAAAGACGGTCATAGTTAAGAGAAACTTTTTCCAAAATTTCATTGATGTTTTCGTACATATCATCAAACCTGTTTTGAAAATCTTTCATCTGTCTTTTATCCGAATCACTTTCAAGTTTTTTCTCTTTAGTTAAATTTTCCGGATGTTCCAGCCAGAACGAAAAAATTCTGTTCACAAATTCTATCTGCGTTTCTTCCTGTGATTTTTTTTCCATCACTCTCTCAAAAAGTTCATCATCAATTTTGATTGTTCTTGCCATTTTTCTTCCTTCTTTCTTTTGGATTTTTTCTATACCTTTTCGCATTTTTATATAGTGCCTATACTTTTTATACTTTTGTATGAAACCCAGTATTTATGCGGAGGCACTCAATTTCACAAAAGTGCCGTGTATAGAGTGCCTATAAAAAGTTGAGGCACTCTATACCACATTTTCGGCACCCCTGCTATTTACTGGATTTAAGCCCTGTTGATTACTCTGCAACTGTCAGGCACTTCTGTGATGTGTACCCTCTGATATTTTTTTGCAAGATACGCATTTTGTAATACAACACCGTTCCGCTTCCGCTCCACTTGCTACTTGTTAGGGGAAGTCCCCTAAAACCCCTTACAGACAGACAGTCCACACATTTTTTCACAGCTGTTCTGACACTTACACAGTTCATTTTTGTAAAATTTTCTGCTATTCTTTTTCTTTGCTGCATAAAAAAATTCCTTTCCTATTACTTAAAAATTTAAAAGAGGAACGGATTTTTGCCGTTCCTCCTTTAAATTTTTTTGTTGAATTTTCTACGGATTTTGTTATCCTTTTTGAAAAAATCTGAATTTAATTTTGAAATTTTAAAAGATAATTTTTAAATAATTCTTCAAAATTTTTTTCGTTTTTACTGTGGTCATTGATGTATCTGTAAAACGAATCGAGTAAATTATTTTCTGTATACATCTTCTGTCTGCACATCTCTTTTGCACTTGCAGCGGTTGTCCGCAGCTGCGCTGTAATTTTCTTTTTAAGTTCGATTTCTGCGCTTTTCGCAAACAGATTTTCCCTGCTGGACTTTAACATATCCATCACGAAAAATTCGTATTCTGTATCAATTTTATCTCTGAGTTTTTCTGTTGTTACCATTTTATTTTTACCATTCCTTTCTGTGTACGTGACGAACTTCGTCACATTTATTCTTCATCAATATCTTCCGGTGATTCTTCTGAAGCTTCCTCATTATCTTCATCATCATCCGATACTGTTACAACTCTGCCACCACAGACTGCGTGTTTTTGATGCCATGCATCTGTAAAGTCATAATATCCTATCGGGTCACCGGCTTCATAAATTTTTCCGTTACCGGCATAAATTCCAACGTGTGTGATATACCGTTCTGACGGTGTTGTCTTTGTAAAGAACACTAAATCTCCCGGCAGGAGTTCATCAAGCTCTACATGGTCAACATAATCATATTGTTCCTGTGCAGTCCGTGGGAGTAAAATTCCTGCCTGTCCAAAGCACCACTGTGTAAGTCCCGAACAGTCAAACCCCTCATCCGGATTTGAGCCTCCGTATTCATAATCATCTCCTTCATATTTTATGGCTTCTTCAAAGACATTTTTTATGACATCGTTGTTAAAAATCGTTACATAGCTTTTAACAAGCCGTACATAAAACATATTTCCGTACATGTATCTCCAGCCCCCATTTTCAGCGACCGAAATATCATTTGCGTAGTCTGTAACCGCACCTCCAGACTTTTCTTTGGCAAATTCCTGTGCAAGTTCAAACGTATATTCATTACCGTTTTCTGCTACGTAATTAATAAATCCCGCGCCGTAATTATAAGCCTGCACTGCTGTATCAATATCACATTCCTGTGCATTTGCAGCTTCAATCAGTTCAGAAAAATATTTCACACCCTGCCGGATTGATTCATCTGTTGAAAGTGAATTAGGCGGCAGTCCCAAAGATTCCGAAGACTGCATGACATCTTCTCCTTCCCCATGTGATTCAACCTCCATGATGGCAAGCAGATAAGGAACATATTCTTTTATTCCATATTCTTCCGCATAATCACTTACATCTGTTTCATATTGCATAACATTTTCTGAAACAGTTGTAAGTGCATTAATTGCTTTTTTAATAATTGTTGCCGGAGCAAATACAACGGAGATTATCGTTGTAACTATTGATACAATCGCTACAATGATTGCAGCGATAACAAAAATTGGTGCTAAAAGCTGCAGCGCTGCAGCTGCCAAAGTGGCAGCTATCATTGCAGCTTTCTGTATTATTCCGGACGGTTTTGCAGTTTCAGATGAATCCGTTTTATCGTCTTTTTCTGTCTGCATATCAGCAGAATTACTCTGCACCGTTCTTTTTATATTGTCTGCTATTTTCTTTACGGCTTTTATACCTGCTTTTACAGCCTGCACCTGAATATTTGCGCTGACTGCATAAGTGTTCTGTGTCATTTCTCCGGCAGGATTTTTCATTGCTTCAGCTGCAGAATTTTGCATATTCTGCACATCATTATATACATTCTTCCCTGCATTATTATGTGCATTGCTATCGTTGTAATAATGAATTTCCGTTGCTCTTTGTTCCGGTTCTGCCATATCCTCATTCATTCCGGATATATTTGCCGGACCGGAAGTATATTTTTCCTGTTTTGTTCCGGAGGAAAAAACAGAATATCCTTTTGCTTTTTCCTTAGAGCTTTTTTGTGCAGCATAATAATCATTACGCTGCACATCTGGCATACTGTTTAACTGCTCCTTAAACTTTTTGTATTCCGGGCTTTTCATTGCACGTTCGATAATCCTCTGCTGTTTTGCTTTGGAATATCTGTTCCACTGCCGCCTCTCTTTTGGTGTAAGATAATATGTAATTTCAAGCTTCTGTTTATCTTTTACAGATAACTTTCTTCTTTTCCTTTTCATATCGTCTGCAATAGTTCTGTACGTGCCATATGTCCTGTCGGCTACCGGTTTACACGCTGTCTTTTTTACTGCATAATTAAGCTTTGGATCCTTTACCTGTGGTATTTTCATTATTCTTCCCTACACTTATAATATGTTTTTCCGGACTGCTCATAGGACGTTAAATGTCCCTGCAGATGCAGTTCTGAAAGTACATTTTCAGCTTTATCAACCGGCATATTCAATGTATTTTGTACGTCTTCTGCTGTTATAGCAACAACAGCAGCCATCTGCAGTATCTGTACTGATATGCTGTGCTGCGGATTTTTTGCAATCTCCTGAAGCTTTTTCTCGTGAAAATTTGTTGAAAATGTGTTGTATAACTCATTATCTTTTGACATTGAAGCATTAAGCAGTATGACTTTCTTGCCCCATACGACGACACCGTAACCCGGAATTTCTTCTGAAAGCGAATCAAATTCGCTTTCGGAAAGCGGCTGTACCGCAGCAAGTGTCTGTGCGTCCACTCCGCCCTGATCAAAAAACACCTTGTATCCGCAATTAGAAAACATATCACGTAAGTTTGGATTCTGAATTGCTCTTGTAAGATTTTGCAGAGCCAGTGTAACAATACCGCCAAATTTACGGTATGTCACAACTGCATTAAGCAGCATATCTGCAGAGCTTTCATTATCCGTTACAACCTGTGTTTCATCTATGATGAAATGTGTCGCTTTCTGAAGCGACTGGTTATACTCCATACGAGTGGACAGGAAAAACATGATTGTAATCATTACAGGCTCCCAATAGTCTTTGGATACATTTTTCAAGCCAAACACAACGAAGCGGTTATCCATTGTAATATTGGAACATTCAGAGAACATATCATAAAGTCCTCCGGAAACATACTGTGCAAGCGAATTATATATCCTGTGCAGGATTGCCTTGTCATTATTATTTTCCATTTGGTTTTCCAATTCGGAAATCCTGTTATAGACACTGGTAAGTGTTGGCTGCCATTCCAGTCTTTTCTGTGCAAAAGCTTTATCATACACGTCCTGCACAGCCTGTGTCACAAAGGAACTGTATTCCTGCGTGTATACAATATTGCTCATTACTGCCCGACAGAAGCTGTTTGCCCACCGGCTTACATCTGCAACAAACTGGTCTTTTCTTGCAGTATTTTTCTGTAAAAAAATCTCCTGACTGATTTCCATCGGATTTATATAAATATCCCCTTTTGGCGTAAAATCAAGGAATTTTCCGCCAAACATTGCACACGTACCCTGCATTTCATTCTGCGGATCAATAATTATTATGTCATCTTCAGTAGACAATAATGTCTGCGCCACCTCTGTTTCTTTCATAAAATAGGATTTTCCTGAACCTGTATGACCGACAATCATTGCGTGCGGTGATTTCAGCTTTTTTCTATTAGCAAAAATCAGGTTTTTAGTTGTTCTGTTGACACCTAAAAAATATCCTTCGGGTTCAATTAAGTCAGTTGCATAAAACGGCTGCAACGAAACGACTGACGATGTCAAAAATGCACGCATTTTTGACACAAGTCTTGCTCCGATTGGCAGTGATGTGTTAAATGCTTTTAACTGCACATTGTTGTATGTTTCAAGCATTACACCTGCCGTTTTTCCTTTCTGTTTCATGGATTCGACCCTTTCAGCAAGTTCATCTTCTGTATCCGCTGTAACAACAACCATAAGACCGACCAGAAGACAGCTTTCATTGTTATCTTCAATCTGGTTCATGTAGTCTTCAAGTTCTACTTTCTTTTTGTCTTTACCGAAAGAAACCCCAGCCATTAGTTGTCCTTTTGCTCTCTTTGCGTCAATTTCCTGCGTAATGGAACGTTCATTATTCATATTTGCAGTTGTAAGTGTACTTTTTAATATATCACCGGCTACCGGTGCATAATCAATCGTCAAAAATGACGGATATGAAACCTGTGTAAGATTATGTACCACTTTTTCCTCATTTAGTGACGAATCAAAACTTCTTGCAAACATCACGGATACATACTGACAGTTGTTAAAAATCATAAAGTTTTTGTAGGTGCGTATACTAACCGGTATAACATCAAGCACTGGATCACTGCCCGGAATATCCATTGCAATATCCGTATCGTCAAAATTCTTGTAAAAGAACTTTCTAAGACTTCTAAGCCGCTGTACTCCAGACAATGGAACAATCCTGCTCTTTAATGCAGCAAACAGATGCTGCAGCTCAATGTCCATGCTCATAAAATATGTCCTGGCATCATCATAGGTATATGTTCTTGTCGTAATCGTAAGATACATTACCTTTTCAGTATCACTTATTTTAGCATCTGCAATCTTTTCTTTTATCCAGTCCCTGACACCATCAGAGATATCCGGATACTGCTGTCTGTTTACGTCTGATAACAATTCATTGACAAACTGGCTCATGTTTTTGTACTCATTTGCAACTGTTATCTTAAAATCTGCACTCATAAATTCCAGCAGTTTAATAAGATTTGTTAAGATTGTATTCTTTTCATCTTCATCACGATTTTTATAGTTTATGTCTGAAAAAACATAACAGCGGTCATAAGTTTTTAAGCCCTCTGAACTTTCAATCTGAAATATACCGCTTTTATTCACATCAACAATTGAAAAAGCTTCCCTTGTGTTTAAAGGATACCGTTTGTTAAAAGGCAGTGCTGTCTGTCTGGCACTGCCTGCAAAAACCTTTTGTGGATTTAAAACAAAACTCATCAATTTCTCCTCTCTTTCCTCTCTTTAATCCAAAATGATTTAACTCTTATTTTTTCTTCTGTGGAAGAATACGACAGCTTTCTGCTCCTGTATGTATAAAGCATTTCCTTTAGCAAGCCTGCAACTGGAAGATAGCCCTGATACTTGTAAAATCCAAATAATATAACAGGGAATGCAACCGGAACACCAATATAGATACTGAGCGTTACATCTATATGGAATTTAAAATAAAGCAGGGCAGCCGAAGCTGCCCCGCATAAGCCACCTGCGCCCACATAAATAAGTTCATGGATTGAAAATCCTTTCCAAAAGTCATTTCTGTACGCAGTAAGGAAATCTTTGTTAAGTTTTATGTTCAATTATTTTGTCACCTCTTATCTATCCTATCTTAAATCAAATGCCCGTTTCAAAAAGGCATCTGAACCTTTTACCGCTGCGGTTAAAAATACTACTGTAACAATGGACATAAGCACACTACCTGCTCCGTTAAACCAACCGAACACATCCCATGTTGCTGCTTCTCCGAATGTAGAGCTATTTATTATGTGACTGCATATCTGCAGTATAAATGCAATTGCTGCTATCTGCAGTACAGACGTCAAAAACGACTTAAACCATGCCACAGCTGTATTGTCCATTCCACGACCACCGGCAATTGTACAAAGTGCGAGCGGTGCTGAACCTATAAGCAGATAAAGATTCAGGAAACGGCTCATGACTTCTTCTAATATTGTAGTCGCACAGGCAATTACAAGTATAAGATACAGTGGTCCGAAAAGTACCATGAAAAGACTGAAGCCAAGGTCTATATCGTCCCCATATATCTGCGGAATGGTGTCACCTAATACTCCTGATGTAACGTCACTCGCAAAGCTGGTAAATTCCTGCATTATTGAAAGCCCATTAATAAGCAGTGTGTTGCAGATAATTATTTTTATAAATAACTCTATCCACATTTCCATAGTTACATTTTCTTTAAGATTAGATGCCTGACGACAGAATCCGATAAGTGTAAACATATTTAAAAACATTGCGCCCATTCCCATAAACCATGGATAGATGCTGTCAGTGATATATGTCCATGCCCCCGGCGAGTATTCCTGCGGCGACATTCCAAGCAGAATCTGGACAATCGACATTGTCCAGTTCCAGAACCCTAATGCCGCCGAAAAGCAGGGACCTCCTGCGAGCATGCTTTCAAGCCATCTTGGCATATTAACCCCCTATCTATCCTACAAAAGCGGCTAACAGCTGCGGTCCGAGGACCATTACAATTCCTCCCCCCACACGTTTAAACGCACCAGCCTGCATGCTTCCTTCCTGACTTTGCATAGAAGTTCCCAATTCCAGAAAACCCCACAGCAATACAATTTCGCCTATGGAAGACACAAGAGCCTTTACAATCTCTGTAAAAATATTAAAATTTGATGTAACGACTTCTGCTCCGCTTGCTGCCGCAGATTCCTCTGCAAATGCAAGCTGTGGAAAAAATACCATTACGGTACAAAATGCTGCAATCGTCATAAATTTTTCAATGCTTTTTCGCTGTCTGCTGTCCATGCTGCTAATTTTATTTGTCAATGTTTTTATCATTTTTCACATTCCTCTCTCTTATTTTCTTTTATTTAAAAATTTGCCTGATAAAAATGTTCCTGCACCAGCCACCGCTGTAAATGCCAGCCAGAAAACTACTCCCGACCAGCGGTTTAAATCTGCTGACAAATGTCCTTTCACGGATGATGCAACAATAAATGCCAAAATAACACTTATTACAATTCCCACAATCACAAACGGATTACTTTTTTTACGCATATATTCTCTCCTTTACAATAAAAAAAGCAGACTCAGCGTTTTAAAAGCCGGTTAAGAAGCGCCGTTCTGTCCAAAGAGAGTTTTTCATTCTCTTTTTCCAGCACTTCTTTTTCCTTTTTTAACACATCAATCTGCTGTTCTAAATCTTTAATTTTCTGTTTATTTTTTAAAAGCTGTTCCAGTTCCCGGCTTTTTTCCATAATCTCTGCCAGTAAAACGTTTAACTGCTCCTCTCTGCCATCCAGATATTTTTCTCTATGCTCACATTCGTTTATGCGATTTTCAATATCTTCAAGCAGTATTTTCTGTTTCTGCTCCATACACACTCCTAAATGCTTTCAACTGTAACCGATGACACTTTAAAAGTTTTAAGCGAAACAGAAATTTGATACTGTCCGTACACAAATTTTATGATACCGGTTCCTGATTGACTATTAAAATCACTGTCACTTTTCCGGTCATATCCTGAAAAGATACCAACTACATCATCATAAGTGCTTGTTGTACTTAAACCACAGAATGTTGTTTCAGTTCCCGAAAAAATGATACTCATTTTTGTACAGCTTCCGGTTTCATTCTCTTTTTGATAATACATTTGTGCCGTTGAACCATATTCATCGTACAGAATCGCAATCATTCTTGCTGTGTTTGACGTGTCCGGTGCAGTTCCCGACTGTTTCCAGCCATTATTTTTTAAAGCTGATACCGTTACCGGAAACGGCATTGAAACTCCATTAATGTGAATGGACAGCTTTCCATTTTCATACCGGTAAGCACCTTCTGTATCTGCACTGTTAACGGCTTTATCTTCCGTTTCAAACTGTTCCTCATCAGATATTTCTGTAAGTTCTGTATCTTCCTCTGTTACAGACTGTTCATACTCCGGTATTAATACTGCTTCATTGCTTTTACCGATGCATAAACACAAAATACAACACATAATAACAATAACTGTCATTACTGCATTTCCCAGCGATGCTGCTTTAAGGAAACTCTGCTTGTTGGGATTTTTTTCTTTTCCGGCAAAAATGAGTGCATATAACATTCCGATAACCGGAATTAAGGAAATGGCTACCGGAATGCTCCAGTCTTTTACTGTCAGCGGTTCAACCCGTTCCGCCCGCAGTTCTTCAACTAACTTTGGGAGCTGTTGCCAGTATTCATCTGTATACAGATTTGTTACAGTCTGTGTTTCTTCTATCTGCTGTTCATTTTCCACTCTTTCCACCTCCTTTGCTTCACATTTCTTGTTAATCTTCAATCTGTTTACCTCCTTTCTGCATAAAAAAAGAGGAACATCAGGTATATGTACTGCCTGAGTTCCTCTTTAAAATATTACATATTAAATTTTAACAGATTAATTTAAGGCTTCAAGTGTCATTTGGTTCCATTTAGTGTCATTTGGTGTCATTTAGTTCCATCTGGTGTCACTTAATGTTACAAATGCGGACCGCTTTCATTGCGGTTTGTGACGAAGTTCGTCACGTTCTGTTCTCTTTGTATGTCCGGCTGTGTGACGGAGTTCGTCACACTTTCTTTGCTTTCAAGCAAACTTTCTGATTCTTCAATACCCTGTTTCATGCTGCTTAAAGCTTCCGATATTCCGTCCGCTGCTTTACGTACCGTATCTGCCGCTTCTTCATCAAAACTTTCAGACTGTGTTCGGTCAAGATTTAATTCACTTTCAAGCACAGACAGCCTTGCTGTTTTTTCCTTTAACTCTGCTTCCTGCTTAAAAGGTTTTGCAAGTTCCTGCTTTGCATTTTCAGTCTGCCTGTTAAGCATTTCAATTTCTTCCTTAAATCCTTCTATCTTCTCCGGAATCCTTTTTATCATATTTTCAAGTCTTTGCAGGTTGCCACTGTCGGAAAAACCCATTTCCGACTGATATTCGTGATTTCCTTTTAATTTTGCGTAAAATACCGACCTGAAAAAATCATATCCGCCAACAACATCGAACCCACGGTATTTTCCAATAATCCGTTCCTGTGCTTTACACGTATGCAACACTTCTGAAAACATTTCACCGGCTTTTTCTTTATCGGTAATTTTAACACCATCAATTATAATTTCATAATCCTCCTCCGGAAGCGGATTATTTTGGGCTGTTAAAAGGTCTTTGCTTATATTCTCTATTGCAGAATTTTTCTCTGCAATCTGCTTCGGGTATGTGATATTTACCGCATCTTCCAGCTTATGTCTTGTACGTAAATAATCTGATTTTAACTCACGAAGCCGTGCAACAGATATATCCAAATCCATTTTTTCACGAATTCTTGGGTCACCGGTACAAAGCGATTTAATTTCAGCATAGTTTAATACGGCTTCATCACAATCTTCACAAGTTCTCGCCGGAGATTTACTTGTCATTATCTGACTGATAAACCGCTGCTTATTCTCCAGTGTCTGATACAGATAGGCATCAAAAGTGTTTTTTGTAACATAGTTATAAATATATACATTTTTGTTTGTGTTACCCTGTCTGATGATTCTGCCGTTGCGCTGTTCTATGTCTGACGGCTTCCACGGGCAGTCCAGGTGATGAAGTGCCACCAGTCTTTCCTGCACATTTGTTCCCGCGCCCATTTTGGACGTACTTCCAATTAGAATACGCACATCGCCTTCACGGACAGCCTTAAATAATGCTGCCTTTTTGTTATCTGTATTTGCATTATGAATGTACTCGATTTCATTTTCAGGGATACCCCGTGCAGCAAGCTTTGCTTTTATGTCATCATACACATTAAATTCCTTTGACGGTGTTGACATATCACAGAAGATGAGCTGTGTAAGCTTTTTATCATTGCCGTCTGTATAAATTTTATAAACGTTTTCAACACATCTATTTATCTTGCTGTCCGGTTCGTCCGGATATTCCGGGTCAATCAGTCTTTCATCCAGTCCTATCTTCTTACCGTCAGAGGTAATGGTAAGCATGTTATCTTCAGAACGGTCTACTGCTCCTGCGTGAACAAGTTCTGCCCGGTGCGACAGGTCTGCAACCAGCTCTTTTTGAACTTCAGACGGCTCACACGTTACTGTTTCAAATTGTGCTTCCGGTCTGTCAAGGTTTAACTGATCCGCGGTTATGATATCCGCACATTCCTTAAAAATACTCATAAGTTCCGGCAGATTGTGGAATTTTGCAAATCTTGTTCTTGCACGGTATCCTGTTCCTTCCGGTGCAAGCTCTATTGCCGTTACGGTTTCGCCAAAAGTTGCCGCCCAGCTGTCAAAAGACAGCATATCCAGTTCCTTTAACTTGTCGTATTGTAAATATCTCATATTCGTATACAATTCTGTCATCGAGTTGCTTACAGGAGTACCTGTTGCGTGTACTATGCCTTTTCCGCCTGTCAGCTCGTCCAGATAACGGCATTTCATAAACATATCGGTGCTTTTCTGTGCTGCTGCAGTTGACAGTCCCGCAACATTGCTCATCTTAGTGTAGATATACAGATTTTTGTAAAAATGGCTCTCATCTACAAACAGTTTATCAACACCTAACTCCTCAAATGTTACAACATTGTCTTTCTTATCTTCATTGGCAAGTTTTTCAAGATTAATCTGCAGGCTCTTTTTGGTCTTTTCAAGCTGTCCGACAGTAAAACGGCTTCCTCTCTGCCACTTTGTCTGTTCTATGGCTTCTGTAATCTGCTCAATCTCAGCCTGTATCGTATCTTTCTGCCGTTGTACTGAAAGCGGAATCCTTTCAAACTGGCTCTGTCCAATAATAACCGCATCATATTCACCTGTTGCAATCCTTGCACAGAACTTTTTACGGTTTGCCTTTTCAAAATCCTTTTTAGTCGATACTAAAATGTTGGCTGTCGGATAAAGCGTTAAAAATTCCGTTGCCCACTGGTCTATCAGGTGGTTTGGTACAACAAATAATGGCTTGTGGCACAATCCAAGCCGCCTGCTCTCCATTGCACCGGCAGCCATTTCAAAGGTTTTTCCTGCACCGACTTCGTGTGCAAGCAGTGTATTTCCACCGAATAAAATCCTTGCAACGGCATCCAGCTGGTGCTGCCGCAGTGTTATTTCATCGTTCATGCCCGGAAATGTAAGGAAGCTTCCGTCATATTTTCTTGCACGTGTGCTGTTAAAGATTCTGTTATATTTATCTGTTAGTGTATTCCGCCTTTCAGGGTCACTAAAAATCCAATCCTGAAATGCTTCCTTAACTGCTGTCTGTTTCTGCTGTGCAAGAGTTGTTTCCTTTGCATTAAGTTCCCTGACACTCTTTCCGTTTACGATATTGGTGTCATATACTTTCGTATCTTTAAGGTTTAATGTATCTTCAAATATCGCATAGGCATTTACGCGCTGTGTGCCGTATTCCATATTGGCTTTTACATCGCCCGCTTCAACCATGCTTTTATTAGTAATAAACCATTTAGACGTTACTGGTGAGTATTCAATCTTTATTTTCTGCCGTTTTCTGTATGTCAGTTCAAAGGTTTCATACATAAACTGTTCATAATACTGTTTATCAACCCATGTCGCACCGGGGCGGATATAAATATCTGCACTTTCAATTTTTTCAGGCTGTACTGCTTCAAGTGCTTTTACGTTTACTTCGTATTCCGGTTTTAAGACGGCAGCCCTTCGTGCCGTTTTAAGTTTTTCAACAACATTGCCCGAAAGGTATTCATCTGCATTTATCCAGCCTTCATCACCGCTCATGCCCGGCTGGTGGAAAATCACACCGGTAAGTTCCTCTTTTATCCTGGCATATTCACCCGGTGTACCAAGCAGTTCTGCCATATATTCAAGATTTACGCCGCCCTTATTCCGTATGCTTTCAACCAGTGCTTCTGCCGGAGTGTCTACCTTAGTAACCTCAATTTCCGGTCTGATTGTGCGCTGATTAAATATTGCTGCCTTTGATTTTAAATTTCCCTGTTTATCAAGGTTTTCAAGCGTACACAACAGGTAATACGCTGAATCTTTTTCAAATGCCTTTTTATTTGCCGGACTGTTAATCAGACCGAATTTCTTTGTAAATTTATCATATTCAATATTCAGCTGTATCTGTGCCTTTGTAATATCTTCATCCGGATAATCAGAAAGCTGGTACTGGATTACCCTGTTAAGCACATCTTTTAACTCAACCATTCCTTTTGCACGTTCTTTTGCTGTATCATTCATATCCGATTTTGACATTTTATCATTTTCCCGGTAATAGAGTTCACCGGCGACAAGCGCGTATGAATAATTTTTAACATCAGGATTTGCCGGAATCTCATCTTTCACATCTTTTCTTTCATCTTCTGTGACGAAGTTCGTCACGTTTTTATCCGTTTCAAATTCAAATGCAATGTTTCTGTCCGCAGCTTCATTTATCTTCTGTTCAAGCTCGTTAATACCAACATCAGCTTTGACAGTCAGTTCCATTGTTCCATACGGTGTACTTCTCTTATCCAATGTACCCATAATCATGTCCGGGTGTTCTACAAAATAACTGTTCATCGTATATTCTTCACCGGACTGATTTAATACATCTGTATATACCCAGTCATCAACTTCTGTCTGTGGCTGGCTGCGTTTTTTTAAGAAAATAATATCCGAAACGACATGTGTATCTGCAGTCTGCTTAAATGCACTTTCAGGAAGTCTTACAGCGCCAAGCAGTTTGGCACGCTGCGAGATATATTTTCTTGCCGCAATCGACTTCGAATCCATTGTAAACCGGCTTGTGATAAACGCTACGACACCTCCCGGTTTGGTCTGGTCAAGTGCTTTTGCAAAAAAGTAGTTATGGATTGAGAAGTTCCATTTATTAAATTTTTTATCATTGACCTTATAGTCCCCAAATGGCACATTGCCTAACACAACATCAAAGGCTTCCGGACGGTCTGTTGTTTCAAAACCTCCGACTTTAATCAGTGCTTCAGGATACAGCTTTTGTGCAATACGACCGGATATGCTGTCAAGTTCCACACCATACAGGCTGCTGTTGTTTTTCATTTCTTCCGGCATACTGCCAAAGAATTTGCCGATACCCATTGACGGCTCTAAAATATTTCCCTGCTTAAATCCTGCCTTTTCAAGTACATGGTATACCGAGCGGATAATACCATCGTCTGTATAATGTGCATTTAACACAGACGCTCTTGCCGCTTCATATTCCTGCGGTGTAAGCAGTTCTTTAAGTGTCGTATATTCCACTCTCCAGCCTGCCCTGTCTGCATCGAATGGCTGCGACAGACCTCCCCACCCGGAATATCCGTTAAGCACTTCTTTCTGGATTTCTGTTGCTTCTGCGTTGCTGCTCTCTAATGCTTTCAACACCTGTATTGCTTTTACATTGCCTAAGAAACGCTTTCTTGCATTACTCATGCCCGGTGTGCCGGATTCCTGTTTCTCAGCCTGCGGCAGTTCAGTTGTCATGGCACGTTCAGGCTCCAGCGTATCGGCAAATGACATCTGTACCGGATTTAATTTTTCTGTATCCTCCTTTGGATTTGTGACGAAGTTCGTCACGTTTCCTTCAGGATTTTTAATATACTTTTCAAGTTCTCCTGCAAGTTTTTCATATGATGGGAATGATTGCAGAAAATCTATCAGCCCACCATATCCGTCACCGACATCATAACGCTCTGTATACTGCTCTCCGTCCGGCATGACGATGTTAAATTTAACCTTGTCATATCCAAAATACCGGTAATCCTCTTGAACGTCTGTATCATACCACGCCTGCTCAGAACCGTATTTTTCAATCATTGCGTGCTGTCCTGCAAGGTGTTCATCGTCTGTTTTCTTTAACAGACGGTCAAATTCTTCAACCGTGTATTTTTTTCCGTCTTCAAAAGCAGCACTTTCACTCCACTCACACACAACATACGGCACTAAAAAAGCAGAGGTTAAAGACTTTTCATCTTTTTCCTCTGCTTTCTGTTCTTCATTTTGATTGATTACAGGGTCAGTATCAATTCCCTCATCACGATTGAGTCGGCTTCCATCGCTATCCCCTGCATTATTCCTGCCCACTTCAGCGGTTCCAGTTCCTTGTCCGGGATTTCGTGTTTGTCCCTCTCTGTTATCCGCTCTATCAGACGTTCTCTCATTTCCTCCGCCTGTCTGTCCGTATCCTCCAGATACTTCTCCAGTGTTCCGTCCTTCTCGAATTCCTCCAGTACCTCTGGATACCATTCTTTCAGAAACTCCCTTTTGCGTCGTCCGTATAAGCCCATTTTCTTTACTCCTTTCCTGTTCCAGTGCTTTAATCTCATTATTAATATCATTAAAAAGCTGTTTCATGGATTCCTGTATTCCACTGCCAATAGCAGATACCATTCCATATCTGTCTATCAACTCAAAATACATATCATCAAGTGCAAAATCATAATCCCCATCCGGTTCACAGCGGCTTAAAGCTGCATATTTTAATGATTCCGACACAAGATTGCAATATGTATTCTCAAGTGTCATTTCAGATACTGTCTGGTCTGCTTTTCTTGCATTGTTTATAATACTCTGCCCGTATTTTCCCCACATCAGATTTGCCTGTTTTGTGCTTATATCAAATATCACTTCACGGATTGTATCAGCACTGCCGTACAGCTTATATTTCTGTGCAAGCTTTTTTGCTATCTGTGTTGAAAATTCCGGTTTTAATTCCCACAGCTGCGGTGAAAATGCTCCGGGAAGTTCTACAGTATCCGTCACATCAAACAGATACTTTAATTTTCCTCTGCCATTTGGAACTGCTATTCCTTTTGTACCATATTTCACCTGTCTGCGCATCCGTGTGCGCCATAAGTTATAATCTGCACACGCCGTTGCTTGTGGTCTTTGTGCATAAATTAATACCTGTTCTACAAAGCTGTACGGACTAATCCGTGCCGCCGTCTTTAAAAAAGACGTCCAGTCTGCTGCATTTGCTGTTACTTCACTAAGTGTTTTCGCATACAGCTTTCTTATTTCTTCATAATCTGCCATAGATAATCTCCTTTATATAATAGTCTATCTATAGCTTAAATTATTGAAAATAACTTATCCAGTTCCATTTGGTGTCATTTTCAGCTTACTACATACACTGTGCCGATAACGACTCCTATTGCAATAAGAACCCCCATCATGCAGGTGTAACTTACAATACAGAATAACAGATACACTGCACAACATGCAACTATTGTTAATACATACGATAAAAGTCTTAAAAGTCCTTTAAAAAATCTTTTCATATTCCCATACCTCTCTTTCGTTCTTTTGAAGCAATTGATATTTCCCTTGTAATTATAATACACCGTTTCGGTGTATTTGTAAAGAGGTACTTTCTCTTTTTTTTATTTTTTTGTGACGAACTTCGTCACAAAAAAAGACGGTACTGCTTTTCACAATACCGTCTTAAATAAACTTACTGCTGTCTGCAGTAACCAAATTTATTCATGAATCCGTTTAATGCATCCTGTTCTTTATATTTTCCAAGTCCATGCTCTTGTACATAGTCCTTAATCTTGTTCCTGTCTTCCCTTGTAAATTTCCACAGCTGTGTTATATGGTCACAGCTTATGCTTCCGGGAACAGTATAATCATACTGCAGAAGTCCACCAAACAGGCTTAACCTGCCGGTCGCATATGTCATGCTTCGTCTGTTTTCCATTGCACTTTCAAGCACTGTGGCATACTCCGGAAGCTTCCATACAGAGTTTTCAACTACCCCGCCTTCTTCTGGCGAATTCTGATAATACTTTTCGCTGATAAAACGCACATATCCATATTTCGCAGAACGTACACTGCTTTCATATTTTATATCCGGTGTTGTATCTGCAATATGGACCGTTACAGTCTTTCTACTTGTATTACCAACACTGTCGATAACCTTATAGGTTATGGTTGCACTGCCTGCCGCAGTGAACTTTTTCCATTCCTCATCATCTGTGTTCGGGATTGTTAGTTTATCTGTAATATCTCCGTCTTCGACATCATCTGCCGTTGCTGTAGTAAGCAGTTCTTCAACAGTTATTCTGCCTTCCTGTGCTTCCTTTAGCGTAAAGTATCTGTCCTTTGCTGTAATCTCTGGGCAGTCGTCCCAGATAGCATATAAAACTACTACATCACCATCAACAGCCGTAAGATTGCTTACAATATCCTGATTAGAAAATTCTATTGTTTTGGTATCGGCTGTCCGATTCCAGCCCATAAATGTACTGTCACCCCAGTCCGTTGTCCGGACATAAGCGTTATCCGAAAGTGTTATCTGTTCATCATATTTCGCCTGTATGTCTGCCATTTCTCCGGCGGTTGAACCATTACCGTCAAAGTGAATCGTGTATGTAATCGGCTTTATCTCACCGTCCCAAAGCGCATACATTACTGTATTCTGTGTAAGATTGTATTCTCCTCCTGGAGCATACGACTTTCCGTCTAACGAATTTTCTGCCCATGCAATCTGTACAAAAGAATCTATATATCCCTCCTGCGCTTCGAGCGAATGTTTTACTGCCTGTGCAAGTGTTATCTTTTCACCACACACCTCTGCCAGGTTATAAGCATTTGTATATGCTGTTACTGTAACCGGTTCCGGCTGCTGGCTCTCATCGGCGCCGTTAAGATTGTATTCAAGAGTTACTTCTGCAGCGTAAACTGCATAATAAGTCACGTTGCTGCTTATTGTAATTGTGTCTGTTGTTATTTCATTTACTTTTGCTTTCGCTGTATTAATATCTGTGTTGCTGTTCCAGCCGATAACGCTTGTCGATGTTACATCGTCCCATGCATAATCTCTTATATCAGGAACTGTAATAACAACATCTTTCGTATTGTTATAACGTGTTCCTGTTACTGTTCTTACTCCTAAACTGTCTACAAATTTAGCAGTTACATCACCGCTATATAATGCGTACAGTGTAACGTCTTCCTGCGGCATTACAAGGCTCTTAATTGCTTCTGTTGCGGAACTGTCTGTATTCCACCCTAAGAAATCATAATCGGCTTTCTGTGCTGTAAGCGTAAGGTCAACGTCCTGTCCCCAATAGTAATCCTTTGTAACCGGCTTTGTACTGTTGTCAGACCAGTTACCGCCGTTTGACGATACATTATACGTAACCGTGTATCTGTTACGCATATAATATACCTGTAATGTAATATCCTGTGTTACTGTTGCCGGTAACTGTCCGTTTGCGGTCTTTGTTTTTTCAGAATCATATTCGTATCCGTCATAATCATTTGCGACATCGATTACATTTAATTCTGCACCTGATTTGTATAGTTTTGTTGTAATTTCATATGGTGTATCAGGATACTTTCCATCTGTATCCATAAGGAAATGTTCTACAGTTACAGTGTAATTATTCTCAATTGAATCCGTTGTATACTTCGCATACAGTTTTGTATTTCCCGCCGGTGTATAGGTATCGCCTGCGCCGCCCACACGATTTGTAAGAGCTGCATCCAGATACCAGCCGTCAAAAGTATAGCTTATTGTTTTTCCATCAATCTCAACGGAAGCTTTTTCTGCCTTTGGAAGCGTT
>ENA-OROR01001019-OROR01001019.1-human-gut-metagenome-genome-assembly--contig:-NODE-1019-length-20413-cov-7.585126_pt1 | contig 20413 bp, 20 predicted proteins | sample MGYA00242135_ERZ509060 | MGnify/ENA primary metagenome ERZ509060 (study PRJEB26280, sample SAMEA2338742) | human gut metagenome | biome: human gut; feature: human-associated habitat; material: faeces... | reverse complement strand
GGAAATTTCTTAAAAAGTAGTTGACAAGTACCTGCGCTTGTGCTATGTTATCAAAGGAATAGCTGCCGAAGACAGCAGGTGCCGTAAGGCATAAGGTTCAAAACGCCTGCCGAGGAAGAGTTTTTTCTTAAATCTGAGATTCACAGCCGCAAGGTATGAGGATTGAAGAAATACAAGATTGACTTAAACCTCTTTGTCTTTGATAAAGAGGTTTTCTTAATTTTGAGCAGCGCAGCCTAAAAAAATAAGGAGGTGCAGATTCATGGCAAAAGTAGAACTTAAAAAACCTGTAGTAGAAGAGATTTCTAACAGCATTAAAGGTGCAGCAGCAGTAGTTTTAGTAAACTACAAAGGCATCAGCGTTGAGCAGGATACTCAGATGCGTAAGGAATTAAGAGAAGCTGGAGTTGTTTACAAAGTTTACAAAAACACAATGATGAACTTTGCGTTCAAAGGAACTCCATGCGAAGAATTATGCCAGCATTTAGAAGGAACAAATGCTTTAGCTGTATGTGAAAATGACGCAACAGCACCAGCAAGAATCCTTGCTAAATATGCAAAAGCAGTTCCTACACTGGAACTGGTAGCAGGTGTTGTAGAAGACACTTACTATGATAAGGCAGGAGTTACAGCTCTTTCCCAGATTCCTTCCAGAGAAGAACTTCTTGGAAAATTGCTTGGAAGCATCCAGTCTCCTATCGCAAACTTTGCTCGTGTGCTTAATCAGATTGCTGAACAGCAGCAGGCAGAATAAGCAATAGCAAAAGAAACATGCCCGTAAGGGTCAGAACAAAAATGAAAATTATAATAATTGGAGGTAAATCATAATGGCAAAATTAACAACAGCTGAATTTATTGAAGCTATCAAAGAATTATCTGTATTAGAATTAAACGAATTAGTAAAAGCATGTGAAGAAGAGTTTGGTGTATCCGCAGCAGCAGGCGTTGTAGTTGCAGCAGCTGGTGCAGCTGAAGAAGCTGAAGAAAAAACAGAGTTCGACGTTGAATTAACAGAAGTTGGACCAAACAAAGTTAAAGTTATCAAAGTTGTTCGTGAAGCTACCGGCTTAGGTCTGAAAGAAGCTAAAGAAGTAGTTGACGGAGCTCCAAAGATCGTTAAAGAAGCTGCTTCTAAAGCAGAAGCTGAAGAAATCAAAACAAAACTGGAAGCTGAAGGCGCTAAAGTTACTCTTAAATAATTTCACTTATTGGGAACCCCGGAAATGCCTTTATTTCAGGCACTTTCAGGGTTTTCTTTTTGTCTTGACTGCATTTTGACTGCAAGAGTTTTGTAATAATCATCGAGCTTATTTATTTTGATATCATTATAGCCAAAATGAGTATAGACATTTAATGTAGTTTTTGCATCTGCATGGCCTAGAAGATATTGAGCTGTTTTAATATCCATTCCGGCTTTGACCAGATCGGACGTATAAGTATGACGGAAAATATGCGGTGTAATATCTTCTGCTATTGGTTTACCATTTACGGCCTCTAGTTTTTGAAGCATGGATTGCCAACGTTTTCTAAATGTTGAACTGCCAAGGGGGTTCCCTTCTTCTGATAAAAAGAGAAGTCCTGTCCGGTTTTGGCAGTAATTAAATAGTATAGGGTAGAGATAATGGGATATTGGTATTTTTCTAATTCCGGAATCGCTTTTGGGCATATCTTGTATTATTTCAGGTGAAGTCGAGGCTTTTGACAAAACAAGGGTTTTATTAACATTGATATATCCTTCGTCAAAATGAATATCGGAATCAGAAAGCGCAAGCGCTTCACTTCTTCTGAGTCCAGAGTATAAAAGTAGAGATGTAAAACATCGTTCAAATTCATTTAAATCTGTTTTCTCAAATAGAAGCCTCTCTTCATCAGTTAAGGCCCGGGTATTTCTTTTGATGGATATTCTTTTCATACCGAGAGTGGGGTTATTTAAGACAAATCCACACTCGATCGCATAGTTAAAAACTGCTCGGATTATTCCTAGAGCTTTATTATATTTGTCTATATGATCCTCTTCTATTAACTCAGCACGAATTTGTTCTATATCAGAACGTTGGATGTCTTTTGCCAGTTTGTCGCCAATATAGTAGTTTACACCCTTTATTTGGCTTTTTAAGTTACCCAGGGATTGGGGTTTTAATTCGCATACTTTGGTATTTGTAAACCATAGTTCTAATAGTTCTTTAACTTTGATCTTATCATTTTTGATTAATCTTCCGGATTCTTTGTCATTCATAAAATCCCTATATTTTTTGTCCAATTCTTTCAGTGTTTTCCCATAGATGGTTTTTCGTACAGGCTTTCCATTCCGGTATCCTAGAACTACCTGTTTTGCGTATCTTCCATCAGAACGCTTCTTTGCTATATCTAGACCTCCTTTTTGAGCATAAAAAATACACCTATGCAAAAGGAAAGGTGCATGATATAATCTTATTGTTGGTAAGGTGTATATCATCACCTTTCGTGATAGGTTGCATCTATAATAAATCCGTTCCTATTGGCGCAGGGGCGGTTTTATTTTTATAAAGTTAATCGGTGACGAAAAGACTTTTTCTTTGGCTGCGAACAGGGAGGGGCTATCTCCGGATGTATTTCGCAGTTTTTTTTAGCTCCTCATAAACGTATTTTCCAATCAATTCGGCAAATGGTTCAAGGTTGTGATCGTGATCATATTCCTGCAGCGCCTGGTAGTATTGGTTGCGCTCTTCAAAAGGAATGATGATGGGTAAATAGCCATTGAACATCAGCTGGTAATTAAGCAGCAAGCGGGCTGTTCGGCCGTTACCATCGTTGAAGAAATTTATCGGATTAAAAAGATGTTCCCAAGACTGAATGCCACACAGATTCATGCCAGATTAGTACAGGAAAATCTGATTCCGGCAACGGTATCTGTAGCAACAGTCCAAAGATTTATAAAACGAAATGGATTAAAAAGTACAGAGGCTGCATTGAATGGCAGAGATCGAAAAGCCTTTGAGGAAGCATACTTTGGAGGCATGTATCAGGCAGATACCTGTTATCTTCCTTATCTGGAAGAAAACGGACAAAAACATAGGACTTATCTGATTATGATTCTGGATGATTATTCCCGGATGATTGTTGGCGGTCGTCTTTTTTATCAGGAGAATGCCTATAACTTTCAGAAAGTATTGAAAGATGCCATTGCTACTTACGGAATTCCGAATAAGCTGTATGTTGATTCTGGAGCACCTTATAAAAATCGGCAGCTAGACATGATCTGTGCTTCTATCGGAACCGTGCTTTTGCATACCCCTGTCAGGGATGGAGCCAGCAAGGGTAAGGTAGAACGGAATTTCAGGACATTGAAGGAACGCTGGCTTTATGGACTTGATCTGAAACAGATTCAATGAATTTAATGAGCTTCTTGCAGCATATATCCGGAAGCATAATACAACCGTACATTCCGCTACAGGAGAAACACCTATTTCCCGTTATCTCCACAATGGACATCCAATAAGGAAACCGAAGTCTCCGGAATGGCTGGATGAATGTTTCCTGAATCGTACAACCCGTAGGGTATCCAGAGATGCAACCATCGGATTAGACTGCCAGTGTTATGATGCGCCGATGCAGTTTATCGGACAGAAAGTGGAGGTGCGTTACTTGCCGGATGATCCAGAAAAAGTCTGGATATTCTCAGAAGAAAAAAGATATCCGGTTCGTCTGACAAACAGAATAGAAAACGGAAAAACAAAGCGTGAGAATCAAGTAGCAATTGATTACAGCACAGTTCTTGGAGGTGGAGAGAATGTACACTGATTTTTATGGATTAAGTTTTAATCCCTTTGACAAGCAGATGGTAAAAGAGAAGGATGCATTTGAGTCTGAAGACTTCTGGGAGATGACAACACGATTAGAATACCTGAAAGAGATTCGGGGAATTGGAGTATTTACGGCAAGTCCTGGCATGGGAAAAACATTTGCTTTGAGATGTTTTGCTAAGGGACTCAATCCAAACTTATACCAATGCGCATATCTTTGTTTATCAACTGTAAGCGTACAGGAATTCTATCGACAATTATGTGAGGCTTTAGGATTGGAATCTGGCTTTGGTAAAAGCCAGATGTTTAAATCAATTCAGGAACGGCTGTATTATCTATATAAAGAAAAAAGACAACCATTTATCTGTATTCTGGATGAAGCACAATATCTGAACAGCAACATCTTAAGAGATTTAAAAATGTTAATGAACCAGAAATATGATTCAGTGAACTGTTTCTCCTTGATTCTTTGTGGAGAACCATACTTGAATCATATCCTGGAAAAGCAGGTGAATGAAGCATTGCGTCAGAGGATAGTGGTTCATTATAATTTCCAGGGACTAACAGATCAGGAAGTACCGGATTATATCCGACAGAAGATTCGGACTGCAGGTGGAAGTTCTGAAATCATAGATACAGCAGCAATTAGTTCTGTACATAGTTACAGTCAGGGAAATCCCCGTCTGATCGATAACGTAATGACTGATGCAATGACGATTGGCAGTCAAATGGATAAAAAAGTAATTGATGCAGAAGTAATGTTGGCTGCAATCAATAATCAGACATTGAGCTGATAAAGTGTAGGAAAAGAGGCATGATCAAGTAGTTCATCGTAAATAAAGCTAAAATCAACCAATTCTTTTATCTGTCGAAGAAGATTATCTTTCGGGATTACTAATTCATATATTTCCATGTATGGACTTAACACCAATCTCTGCTGTTGTTCGATCATAAAAACACCGCCCATATTTGATATATACATTATAGCAAACACAGGCGGTATTATCTACTTTTTCAGTGCCCTCATGAGGGGGAGACCGTCCGAAAACTAAAAAGTCAATTTTAAAAGTGGAGGACAATATCCAATACAAAACAATATAAAGAGATAATGTGGTGTTAGAAAGTAATTTGGTGATTCATTCAAACGTAAAAGTGGAGAATGATGACCAGTCAAAATTAGTTTTCGGACAGTCTGGGGGGGGGGAGGGGAGTTGATGTGCCAGAGGCACTTTTTATTTGTTTTGCTGAAGGCTGCACGAAAAAAAGTGTTGAAAAAAGTGAAAATAAAATTAATGATTACTTGCAGTTAAATGCTAAGAATAGCATATAATTATACAAAATGCATAAATAAAATGAAAATAAAACCAACATTACTGACTATTGTTGAAAATGAATTCAGCGAAGGTTATAATTACCATAAATACCAAAATGTAACAACTTTCCGAATAAAGTTTGTGGACATTATTTTCGAAACAGTCCAGAATCATTGTATAAAATGTTCAATTTGATTGTTTTGGTATATCATAAGATTAGCACCTTTCTTTGTATGGTTTTGATTTTCCTAATCTTATTATACCAAAGTCTGGTGCTATTTTTATGTCAATACACCAATTTATTCAATTATTTTGCTTGAAAAATTAAGCATTAGCACCAGCTATGCTGGTGGGAAAGTTGAGTTATATATAACTATTCTGAATCCCTATTCAAAGATAAAATCAGACCTGATGCATTTTTAATTGCCTCATATGCATTATATCCCTGCTTACATCAGGTTACCTTTGTCTTGGTTTTTGACCTTATCTGCTAAATGGGTTTCCGGATGTCGGTTCTGTCCTCCGGATTTTTACCGGATGGTTTACGGAAGGTTTGCCCTCACCATGGGTTCTGAATAATTATGTATATATAAAGAAATCAAGGAGGTAGTGTCAAGTAATCTATGAAAAAAACTGAGTCAAAAAAATAGGCTCAAACGAACCTTGAAAATTGCAGATAGTTTAGCCTGAGGCAGACTTCCGCCACCCTTGACAGCACGCAAAAGAACTGCTGTAGGTGATTCACCGACGGCGAAGAACTCAAGAACAGTTAGAAATTCTTCCGTCGAATACAGCAGTGTAGCAGTTCTTTTGCGTGCCTTCAAGGGCAAGCCGAAAGCAATGCTTTCGGTGGCTGGATATGTTACCTCAGGCTCGGAATCTAAGAACAGTTAGAGCCTGAGGCTTGAAGGTTTAAGATGGTTTGCTGTCCTAAAAAGATAAGCAGCTGCCATTTACCCGGCATGTTATCGGCACCATTGAGCATATCAACTTTATTCAAAACCTGATAATGATTGTGCTTGTGTGGTCGCAAAAAGTTATAGTAAGCCACCCATAAGGCTAAATCATAGTTGGCTCCTTCGTAATTATCAAATCCATTTGTGATTCGGTAGGAGGCTTTGTAAGTGCGGTTCAGGCGCTCAATCATCTGCTTGTAGGGACGAAATTCTTTTGAAACTTCGTCATCATTGGTTAAGCCGATTACTTGTGTAATGCTGAATTTAAAGTTATCTTTAAATTTTCTGGCAAACTCCATGTCAGCTAACGGATAAGCGCTGTATCCGTCCGCAATGAATTTAAAGTTTTTGGGCAGTTCTGTAAGATGACGGAAAGCCATCCGCATAGCAAGGATACAGGGACCGACACTTCGGTTATCGGAGACCTGGTATCCGATAATGGATCGGCTTGCGGCATCCATGATAAACCAGGTATACGCTTTGATTCCACGGACTTTGATATAGGTTTCGTCAGCAGTAAAAACATCACCAGTTTTGTAGTCGTAATAATCGGCAAAGGGTTTGATGCAGACAGCGGCTGTTTTGCAATAGTTAGCAATCTGCTGATGGGAGATGCTGATGTTATAAAGGTCTTTAAGCGCCTGAGATGTCTTCCTTAGTGATAATCCAAGGTTGATATGCAGAGTCAGGCAAAGAGACATGACGTGAGCGTTGTGTTTGGAAAATTTCAGGGAAGAAGCGTTCTTGGGGAGTGGATTTAAATCCATGGCAAAGAAATCTACAGTGAATTCACGGTAGATGTAATGCAGTTTATATTTGGTTTTTCCATGGGTCTCTTTCAGATCTTTGCGCTCTACTTTAGCAAGGTTGTGGAGATAGTAAGGACACTTGGGGTTTACACATTTGTGCTTACGGAAGAATTTCCGGTCTTTCTTGGGGACTAAAGTATGTCCGCAGTGAGGGCACAAAAAACGCATAGGTGAAGTTACAAGATCTCCGGTAGAAAAGGTCTGCTGGCAGACTTTGCACTGGTATTGTCTGTTGCCACCATTGTTGTCGTAAATATAGTGATGTGGAGCCCCACATAAAGGACAGAAGGTATCTTCAGGAATAGATTTACCATTGCGTCTCTGAACCGGTTTGAGAGGTTTGCCATATTTCCACTGATAGTATTCAAGAAGGAATTGCCAGTCCTGTTTGATGAATGGTTTAATAACAGGAAGTTCATCAACTTTAAATTTTTGATATTTGGGAGAATGGGAATCATCAAAAGCCCACTGTTTAAGGGGGATATATCTGCAGATAAAATTTAAAAGCCAGCAGATTTGTTGATGTTGGTATTGAATAAAAGAAAGTAAGTATTGTATAATGTCCATGAGCATTGTCTCCTTGGTTTAGTTGATGTTTGGTCGCGGATATTATACCAGAAAAGGGAGGTCAATGCTCTTTTTATTTGCAACTTCCCATAAAATCAAGGTTTTTAATAGATTCAAACAATAAAAAACAGGTAGTTTTTGACACTACCATCAAGGAAACGGGGGTCAGATTATGAGGGACTTGAGATAAGTACAAAGGCTTTATACCTGCATTTTATGCATACTATGATGACGAAGGTAATGTTAGTCCTGAGAGGGTACGTGGGCTGACAAAATACTTTCTGGAGATAAAAGTGAAGGGGGTATATGTAAATGGATCTTCGTGTGAATGTATTTATCACAGCGAAATGTGGCGATATTATCCTGTTTATCGGTAAAAATAGCTGTGCGGATGATTGGGTCATAAAGTGGCTACAGATATTCCCGCCAAGCGGCTCTACAAATGCAAAGATACTGTATGTGCCGTTGCGGAGATATATTCAGAATCCACTTTCCGGTCATCGCCGGGAAGGATAAAAAAAATCTGTCAGGAAATATTTGATTTCGATTCTTGCAGATAATACCAGAATATCATATGCAAAGTATAAGAATGATGCGGGTATGTTTGGGGTATTTTATCATTTTGCCTTTACAGGAGTTTAAAAGGTGATTAAGGTACATGAAAAAAATTATGATAACTCAGTAATTCGAATGATTGAAGCTAAATATGACAGTTTTACGGTCACAGACAAAACTATTGCGGATTTTTTCATCCATAATTCTGAAAAGATGGATTTCTCAGTAAAATCTGTCGCTGCACGACTTTATGTGTCTAATGCGTCTCTGTCGCGTTTTGCCAAGAAGTGTGGATATAAGGGATATCGTCAATTTATATACGAATATGAAGCGGCGTTTATGAAAAGTGAAATGATCAAAACTGGAGACCATGCAATGGTATTTGGTATATACCAGGAGTTTTTGGATAAATCTTATAGTCTGATCGATAAAGTTCAGGTTATGAGGGTAGTAAAATACATAAACAATGCTGAACGGGTGTATGTTTTAGGAAAAGGAAGTTCAGGGCTTTCTGCGTCTGAGATGGAATTACGTTTCATTCGTGTCGGTGTCGATATAGATGCAATTGTAGATCCTGACAGAATGAGAATACAGTCTGTCTTCTGGAATAATCATAATTTAGTAATTGGGATCAGTATCAGCGGTAATACGACAGATGTGTCGTATGGGTTGAAAGAAGCTCATTATCGAGGCGCAAAAACAGTGCTGATTACCACGAAGCACGATGAATCTTTTTATGAATACTGTGATGAAGTTCTTTTGATGCCGAATATAGGTCGTTTGGATCGGGGGGATCTGATTTCACCTCAATTCCCCGTTCTGATAATGATAGATGTTTTGTATTTTTATTTTGTTAAAATAGACAAAAGTTCAAAAGAGAATCTTCATAGTGAAACAATATGGTCATTGTGTAAAAGAAATAAGGAGGTGTGCGATGAACGAAAAAGCTGAAGCACTAAAGGGGAAATTGGTTGTATCTTGTCAGGCATTGGAAGACGAACCATTACATTCTTTTTTAATAATGGGGAAAATGGCATCTCAGTTAATTACTAAAAATTTTGTAGATGCTCTTTAAGAAAGTGTAGGTGATTTTATATGACGAAAGAAAGAAAATCGGAATTTTTCAGAATGCTGAAAAAGCATCGTATGTTTTACTTATTTCTGCTTCCTGCGGTAGTCATGGTGTTTCTTTTCAGTTATATGCCATTTTGGGGAATTCTGATTGCATTTAAAGATTTTAAAATGGCCAGAGGGATTATGGGCAGTGAATGGGTTGGATTGGAGCATTTTCGGAAACTGTTTGCGGACCCTAATTTCTACAGAGTCCTGAAAAATACATTGATTATCGGTATCACAACATTGCTGACAACATTCCCGGTAACAATTATTTTTACAATTCTTGTGAATGAAATCCTGAATACAAAATTTAAGAAAGTGGTACAGACCGTTACATATCTCCCGCACTTTTTGTCCTGGGTAGTAGTAGGAACTTTTGCATACCAGATTCTTTCTCCTTCAAGCGGTATTGTAAATACGATTCTAGTTAATTTAGGTATATTGGATAAAAGTGTTTATTTTATGGCACAGCCGAATATGTTTGTTCCGATTTATCTGATTGTAAATCTCTGGAAGGAGACAGGATATAGTATTGTGGTGTATCTGGCGGTGATTTCAGGAATTGACACGGAACAGTATGAAGCTGTTTCAATTGATGGCGCGAATCGGTTCCAGAAAATTCTTTATGTAACCTTGCCGGCTATGCTGCCTACCATATGTGTTATGCTGATTCTGAATATTGGAACTATTATTACAGTAGGTTTTGATCCTATTTTCAACTTATATAATGATGCTACGTATCAGACCGCAGATGTTATTTCTACATTTGTATATCGGAAAGGTATGGTAGATGCACAGTTTGACTATTCTACGGCAGTTGGTTTGTTCCAGAATATAGTCAGTGTGACACTTGTATTATTAAGTAACTGGTTTGCCCGTAAGGCGAATCCAGAATATAGGGTTATTTAGTAAGGAGGGGAGACCGAATGGGACGTGAAAAAGAACAGGTGCCAATGAGTTATCTAAAAAAATCAACATCAAGTAAAATTTTTGATGTCTGTAATACTTTATTTATGATTGTGTTTTGTATTACTATACTTTTTCCTTTGTGGGATGTGATCGTAAGGTCATTATCCAGACCGCAGGATATTTCCTATATGAGTCTGAATCTGATTCCGAAGAAGTTAACATTAGATGCTTATGAGTATTGTCTGGAAAACGAAGGATTGCTCGGCGCAGTATTTATGTCTGTTGCCAGAACTGCTGTCGGTACTGTGATACATCTTTGCGTTGTTTCATTGGCAGCATATGCGTTGACAAGGCCCAAAATGCCGTTCAGAAATTTAATACAGACTTATTTACTTATCCCAATGTTCATGAATGCAGGTATTATACCTACATATATTAACATGAAAAATCTGGGCTTGACAAACAGCTTCTGGGTATATGTACTGCCAACAAGTTTTACGATTTTTAACTGTATTATTGTGCGGAATTATTTTTATTCTATTGATAAAAGTATGGAAGAGTCTGCAAGCATTGACGGTGCTTCTCAGTTCAAGATTTTCAGAAGCATTATTCTGCCGTTGTCAAAACCGGTCCTTGCGACGGTAGCTTTATGGCAGTTGGTAGGACAGTGGAATGCATGGTTTGATAATATGATGTACAATTCACAAAATTCAAAATTGCTGACTCTGCAGTATATGCTTAGACGTATGCTGGAAAGACTAAATACTTCAGGATCCTCAGGGGTATCTGGTGTAGACGCTATGGGTGTAACCGTAGATGCCAGTGAAGATACTGTGAAAGCTGCCATTACTGTACTTGTAGTAATCCCTATCGTGTGTGTGTATCCGTTCATACAGAAATATTTTGTAAAGGGCATTATGGTGGGAGCTGTGAAAGGTTAGGTGTATATGAAAAAAGAACAACTTGGCAAAATTATTTTGGATTTATCGCCAGATATGAAAAAAAACAATCCAAGAAACAGTGAGGGAGCTTTTATGCAGCTTCCGGATGGTGAAATAATTTTTATCTACAGTAGATTTAAAGGCAATAGCAGTGCAGATCATGCGACTTCTGATCTGGCGATTTTACGTTCAACAGACGGCGGAGATACATTTGCGCATGAACAGACTGTCACCACCTGCGAAGGTGAAGGTGGTGTAAATGTAATGTCTCTCTCTCTGGTAGAGATGAATAATGGAGACATTGGTTTGTTTTATCTCGTAAGGACAACCTATACTCTGCTTCAGATGTTTTTGAAGCGTTCCTCTGACGGCGGCCGTACATGGGGTGAAAGAGTACTATGTACACCATATGAAGGTTTCTTTGTAGTTAATAATGACCGGGTTACCAGACTTTCTAGTGGAAGAATTATTATTCCTGCTGCAAGACATGCAACAGGATGGCATGGCAGGCGAGGCAGCAGCAGCGAATACTTTGATAGTCGATCGGAAGTGATGTTTTTCTATTCTGATGATGATGGATATACATGGAATCAGTCAGTAGATAAATGTTCTATACCATATCATTCATATAATAGTGCGGGATTACAGGAACCAGGTCTGATTGAATTGACTGATGGAGTTCTCTGGGCATGGGCAAGAACTGATTTGGGACGTCAGTATGAGATGTTTTCCATGGATAACGGAGAACATTGGACGGCTTCACAACCTTCCCGATTTACATCGCCTAATAGTCCTCTTTCCATGAAAAGAGATACTTTCGGAAGAATTTATGCCATTTGGAATCCGATACCTGAATATAATGGGAGGGAACAGCCCGGTTATTTTACCGGAGGCAGAACTCCTATTGTTATTGCAGCCAGTGATGACAATGGAAAGACTTTCTCAGAACCAGTGATTTTTGAGGATGATGAGTCATGCGGATATTGTTATTGTGCAATTTATTTTACAGGTGATAAAATGCTGCTTTCTTATTGTGCCGGAGGAGCAGAGGAAAGCTCATGTCTGGCAAAAACAAGGTTAAGGGGTATTCAGATGGATAAGCTTAATGAACTGTTTTCTGCTGCTTCTGGTACTAAGAATATGTAGTCTCTCAAAATCCTGAGGAATGAAGGAAGCTTGTAAAAGTACGTGGTAACATAAAATCAAATATGTTTTAATAGACTCTCGAAATCATGAGTCTGCCGACTAAGATTCATCAGTCGGATGATCCTTGAAAAGTAAATATTATCCAGAATGAAAATAAAAGTAATAAACTTAGAAAAATGACGCAATTTAATAGACCAATGCGTCTGATATGGTTTATAATGGTATTGCTTATGAAATTAAGCAGCTTGCTCAAAGAGGTCTTTTAGTCGGGAAGTCTTTGGCAGAGTCCATGCATCAAGATGTTGACACATCATGATGGCAAACAGGCGGCAGTACCACATCTTAGATGAGCGGTATCTGCCGTCTTCTAATTTATAATCTATTTTCTCACGTTTGTTACAGCGTTCAGCAGATGTTCTTGCATTATATTCCAGTTTCCATTCAGCACTGTCACGAGGTGGATCATTAAAAAATCTTGGATTTTCTTTTAAAACAAGGTGGACATTTCTTTCGTATTTTGCATCGGAACATGGATTTTCGCAAGTACAGCGAGGGGTGCCGCCTTTGCAGGTTAATTTAGGACATCTATATTTTACACGTCCTTTTTTCGGTTCAACAGCAGCTAATTTCATTGCATGACCAGAGGGACATAAGGGTGCCCCGTGGCTATTGATAGAGATATCATCTTTATAAACAGGCGGTCTTCCGCACTTCCAGTTAAGATCAATAAACGGGGTGATCCCATTTATCCTGCAATAATCATAATAAGGCATCGCATCATGAGCTGAATCAAGGATCAATTTCCTGACAACAGCATCAGGAAGCATCTTTTTCATCGAGAACCAGTTGTATAAAAACCCATGTGAGTCGTGCCTGGAGGCAGGACTAAGGAATGGAAAAACAGGGAGGTCATTTTTTGAATCAGATGCAGTCAGCATGTATAAGTCGTATCCAAAGTAATAGCGCTTACGATGGGAATCCCATCCAATGTCACAGTCAGGCAGATGGAAAATGCGGTTGAATTTGCAATTGTGTATACCTTTGTCCAGACAATCGCAGGTACGTGTTTTTCGTTCCTGCGCAGCGGTATAAACGGGAGTACCATCTCCTGCCAAAGATAATTCTTTGAGGGAGATAAGGCTGTTGTTCACGGAGGTCTGAAGAAAAAAGTTATTAAAGATTTCCCAAAGCATTGCACAAGGAGCCATATCAGAAGGAGGAGAGCCCTGAAACTGACGAAATAAGTCTTCGACAGTAACTTTACCAACAGGAGGCGCCTTTTCCTCATTGCCTTTTGGCTTTTCAGGTTTATCTTTCGGTGGATGAATAGGATTAGAAAGATTTTTGTTATCTAATAACCAAAGACGTTTGTGGAAGACATAGAAAGTGCCAATACCAGGAGTGTCCCCCACAGGAAAGCCGGAAATGATGGCATGCAGATGGTTTTCCTTTAAATCAGAAGCAAGCCGAGTGTAAGAGGTTATTTTAAATTGGACGGAGACAAGGATGGATATTATCATATCGGAAGGAAACCTTGGGTGGGGGCTAAAGACAGAGTAACGCTCCTGCATCATAGTATCAATAGGGGATAGATCGAGATCCCAGAACTTTTCGAGGATCTGCCAGGTGTCTGAAGATAGAGAGTTTACAGCATCAGGATAATATTTACGAAGTTGATACAGGACCTGGTCCTGATAGGCGGAATGACCGCCAATGTTAATTGGTTTCAATGAAACACACCTCCAAATCAAAAAAGTCTGTTCCGGCTATGCCGAAACGATATGCCTTAATAACCAAGAGGCGCGAAGCGCCGCATTTTTGAGGGTATATGTCAAGTGTTTTTTGAAAGAGGTGGAGAAAAAAATAAAAATGGAATCTGCGAAGCCGCATAAACAGAGACTTTGAGATTCCGAGAATCTATTTTATTAAAAAGGAGAAAAATATGAAGAAAAAAGTAGTAAGTTTGTTTCTTGTGACTACTATGCTTACTGTGACAGTATTGTCTGGTTGCGGAAAAAAATCTGATGCTTCAGCAGAAGGTTCGGCTGGTAATAATAGTATGGAAGATTTTTATAAGATTACTTATACAGGCTATTGGTCTGATGATACCTATGAAGATGAAAGCTATGTGGAAAACATGCTGGAAGATGCTCTTAATATTGAGCTTGAGGTTGTAGCCGCAGACAACAGCAATTTGGATTCTATGCTTGCAACCGGTCAGATGCCTGACTGTATGTGGTGTGATAAAGAGGTAGCTTTTATGCAGGATCAGGAATTGATCAGAAATATTCCTGTATCTATGGTAAAAGAATATGCACCTTCATTTATTAAGTACTTTGATGAAAATCCGTTGCTTTACGATTATGTATTGGATCCCGAGAATCCGGAAGAGTTTACCTGCCTGAGGGGTATTACTTTGCAGTTCGTAGATTACTACCTTCCTAATGATTACTACAGATATGATTGGATTCAGAATCTTGGAATTGATCTTGGTGTAGATGTCGAGCAGGTTGCGGATAGAGTTTATGCTGCTTCCGACGGAATTGAACTCAGTAAATTTATCGAAATTATGGATGCATTTGTGAACCAGGATCCTGACGGTGATGGTGAAAAAAACACCTATGGTGTTACTGCTCCTAACTTACAGCAAAGTGTATTCTATTCAGCATATGGATTTCACAATAATGTAAACGAAGTTAATGGCAAAGCGGAACAGTATTATGTAATGGATGAATTCAAGGATTATCTGAAAGGTTTTGCAAAGATCTATAAAGATGGACTGATTGATCCGGAAATTATTGAAGATAACAGAAAACTTTCTTGGGATAAAGTAAATACCGGAAAAGCCGGATATTGGATCACATCTACCAATGCCCTGAACTCATGGGCAACGGACAGGCCTCCTTTAACATTGCTTAATGCGGATCCGGAGGCAACGATTCTGCTTACACCCGGGATTAAACCGGATGGAGGTGAGGTACAGACTATAACAAACTCTTCTCCGGCTTATGGTTATTTCTATGTGAATGCTAATGTTGATGATGAGAAACTGGCAAGAATACTACAGTTTGCAGAATATGCTATCTTTGGTAATGGAGATGATTCATTCAAAGCATCCCTCTTCTATGGCGAGGAAGGTGTTGATTGGGAATGGGGCAAAGATGGGAAACCTGTTCAGATCAATACATTAGCATCCGGCGAAAAGGGGACATGGACATTCAGCCAGTTTGGACAGGATGAAAAAGTTACCCAGTGGACCGGTGAAGAAGAAATCTTTGCAGCCGGAGGAAAATATTGGTCGGCTAATCAGGATGGAATCTGGATGAAGTGGCAGGGGGTTCAATATAAAGAAGACATTGCAAATGAAACGGAGTTCGCTGCTATCAAGACGGAGGTCAATACTGATATTGAAGCATATGTAAAAAATTATATTGCCCAGGCAGTCCTTGGCCAGATTGATGTTGATGAAACATGGGAAGAGTATCTGGCAGAACTTGACCGGTTAGGTTATAATGAAATGATGGGTGAACTGGATAAAGTAGAACCATTGGAAAAGATGATTTCCGGAAAATAGTATTTATGACCTGAATTTGTGAAACTGGTTGTTTGATAATGCCAATCCCAAATTGGACACGGATCGCCAGGTGTTGCTCGTCCATGTCCTATGAGTTATTGGCAGACATGTTCCGTTACTCTTTATTGTAATCAAAACCTAACAAACTTTTCCGGTTTATCCGGGTTAGGGATAATTAAGAAGATATTAGATACCATATTAAATGCAAAACAGTATAAGAAAATTAGTCCCGGAATCGACAGGGTTTTGGAAGCTGTAACACGATACACATCAGATAACTATCCTGGCGGGAGGATAACTTTAGATGGTAATAACTTGTATATGAATCTGGAAGAGTATCAGCCCCATAACAGGAAGGAACAGCAGAGGCACATCGGAAGTATATCGTTGTTATGTATAGGGTAGAGGGTGTCGAGACAATATATGTAAAGCCTGTCGACCGGCTGCAAAACGTTATAAAAGAATATGACTTTGAGAAAGATTTGCTTCTGGCTGATATTGATGAGAATACAACCGTTGTCGGCTGGAAGCAGGAAGTTTTATTGTACTGTTTCCGCAGGACGCTCATGCACCGGGGTGCAATGAGGGGTTATCCGGAAACGTCAAGAAAATAGTAGGAAAAATACGAATTGTACCGGAAGACTGAAAAATGAAAAAATCAAGGTAACTATTCAGTAGGTCTGCGCATGTACTGCGCTGCCCGTAAGAAAACGTTCCGCAGCCAGGCAAAAATCCCATCGCCAAAGGCGATTACGCATGGATTTTTGCTCGTAACTGTGAGGGTATTGAACAGTTACAAATTAAGATAAAGAAGACGGGTAAAGAAATGGGATATTATAAGGAAACAAGGCCAAAGGACGGAATTAACTTGAACGGACAGCCTATTATAACAGAGAATGGGGGAAGTAAAAACTTTCGTATTCCGTGTATTGTAACATTGAATGATGGAACTGTAGTTGCAGCTGCTGATGTAAGATGGGATTCGGAAGCAGATGGAGGCGGCTTAGATATTATAGTTTCCCAATCAAAGGATATGGGAAAAACATGGAGTTATACATTTGCTGATTATTTAGGTGATAATGGAAATGTATATAATGAGGAGTCCTCTACACTGATGGATCCGGTTATTGCGGCGGATGGGAACAAATTATATTTGCTTGTAGATTTATTCGCAGGGGGATATTCATCAGTTCGAAAAAATCTGAAAGATGGAAATGGATTTACGGAAAATGGCTGTCTGCGTGTAAGAGAAAGAGGTAGCAAAGACTATGATTGTTATTTAAAAGATGATAAGATTTTTAGACATGATGGTACGGAAGTGGAAAATTATCACGTAAATGGATGGTTTCATATGACGGAAAATGGTAATTATAGAGGGAACTTATTCTATAAAGGTATGCCATATGAGATTTATCCAACAAGCTATCTTTGCCTGACTACATCTGAAGATGGAGGAAAGACATGGTCTGCACCATTTTTGATTCCAGGTGTAAAAAAAGATAATGAGACGTTTTATGGAACTGGTCCTGGAAGAGGCCTTGTGACTTCTGGTGGCACATTGATGTTTTGTTGCTATAACGACGTGTATGCAAGTGTGATTTTTTCAAAAGACCATGGAAAAACGTGGAAACGTTTTGGGAAAATCCCGGGTACAGAAAGTCAGCCGCTAGAGTTAAAGGATGGAACAATCCGAATCTTTTTCAGAAATTTTCAGGATGCGGTTTGCTACGCTGATGTTTTGGAATCCAGCGGCACTTATGGGGTGACAAATATTGTCAATACAGGAGTGCCTAATTGTTCTAATTGTATGATTTCTGCACTTGCCTATTCAAAGAAAATAGATGGAAAGGAAGCTGTCTTTGTATGCTGCCCATCTGTTATCGGTACATGGACTGGTCGTTTTAACGGGAAGATATTTATATTTATGTTAGATGACAGGAACAATATGACATTGTCTTATAGCTATGCAGTTAACGGTTTGGAAAAGGATGAATTCTTTGCATATTCCTGCATGACAGAATTATCCGACGGATCCATTGGCTTGTTATATGAAGACAGCTGTATTAATTATCAGGGAAAACCATACGGTGTTGGGTATTCCCGAGTTGTATATAAAAAAATAGCAATAGAAGAAATTGTGCCGGGAGCCAAAATTGATTGTTGACCGCTTCAAGTTTCCTCCAGCCATTTACGGTACAAGTTCGGAGAATGCTCCGTGCTTTCCGCAAAAGAAAGCGTTATTTAAAGACAGAGCAGCATTCCTATAGAGAATGAAATTTGAACTTTGACAAAATAAAATCTCCCCGTATGATGTATATGAGTTTAGCGACTTAATACATCATACGGGGAGATTTTACAGCAATGAAAGTAAAGTACGAAGACCGCTTGAAACAGAAATTAATCGCAATCAAAACGGATACCCTTGTAGTTGGTGTAGATATTGCTAAGAACTACCATTGGGCCAGGTTTGTTGATTTCAGGGGCATAGAACACGGCCGTGCTCTGAAATTCAAAAGCAGTAGAGGCGGCTTTGAAACCATCTTAGCAAGAATCCGGGAGATATGCAAGGAGGAAAATTTTGCGGAGGTTGTTGTGGGAATGGACCGGCAGGACATTACTGGAAAGCGTTTGCGAACTGGCTTGACAGACAGGAAGGGATAAAAGTTGTGCTCGTCAACCCATATGCGACAAAGCAGGCAAAGGAGCTTGATGACAACAGCCAGACGAAGTCGGATAAGAAGGATGCGCTTACGATTGCGAAACTGGTCAAGCGCAAAAGCGCATTGAAAAATACGATCACGGCAGTAATGGATGAGTTTTTCCCGGAATATGCGGAAGTGTTCAAGTGTCCGCTTTTAGGAAAAGCGTCCCGGCATATATTAAAGGTCTGCCCATTCCCTAAATTCATTATTGAGCTGGGCTTGGATGGCATCACGGACGAGATAAAAAAGGCCGTAAAGAAAACTGTCGGGAGAAAGAAAGCAGAACAGCTTGTAGAAACCGCAAAAGATTCCATTGGGGTGGATTACGGGGAGGAGGCCGCCAGACTGAAACTGTGGCTGGTGCTGGAGGAACTTGAACTGCTGGAGAAACAGATGGAAGAACTCGAAGGACAGATGGCGGCAGCATTACGGAAGACCGGCTATGCAGGATTCCTGCTGAGCATAAAGGGGATAGGCGTGGTGACGCTGGCAGCATGTCTTGGGGAATTTGGCGACCCTGCACGCTTTGACAGTCCGCGCCAGATGAGCCGCATGGCAGGATACAACCTTGTGGAGTACAGTTCCGGCAAGAACAAGAGCGGGACAAAGATATCCAAGCGCGGGAGGAAAAACCTGCGGAGTGTGCTTTACCAGATGGCGCTCACAATGGTTGCGACAAACGAAGAAATGAAGCAGTTATACCATTACCTGTAAACAAGGGAAAAATCCCCGCTGCGGAAGATGCAGGCGCTGATTGTGGTCAGCAAAAAGATACTGACGCTGATCCATACGCTTGCGAAGAAGAAGGAAGACTACGATCCGGATAAGGTATTCGGATATGTCCGCAGGGAGCAGCTAAAGGCGGCTGCCTGAGAATAAAATGAGCCGGTAATGGCACGGGGACAAGGAGGATTCCTCCATTAGCCCAAAGAGGCAGCAATTAAGCACAAGTCAGCCCCGTGCCTTTATCCATAAAGCAGAATGAAGGAATGTCAGGGCATAGACCCTGCGAGAACTGATAGGGTAAGCGTATGGATATACATCGGCAGAACAACATCATCAGTCATTCCATCCATTTATGGATGATGATATAAAACTTTAAAAATATATTGGGAGATATATTGACAAATTTCAAATATTGAGATAGGAGGATGGACCTTTGAAGATAGAAGACCTGGACAGCAATTTTAAACGGGAGGAGAGCAGTACAGACTTAAATTACAGGAAGATAAAGGATACAGAGGCAAAGATTGAAGGATTGTGCCCCAACATCTGACAACGCCTTCCTGACGCTGTTCTGAGAGAAATAAACAGACCGGAGCTTACAGCGCTTGCCCGATATACCAGCGGAGGCGTTCTGCGTTTTCAGACAGATACCCGTATTCTGGGTTTGTGCATGGAGTTACTGGAGCAGGATTTTATGATGTCCCGTATGTCCCTAACCGGAAGCGCAGGTATGGACGTATTTGTAAACGGCAGCTACGCCGCCACCTTCTGGGCTGAACTGGGAGAAAATGAGGTAAAGGGAGAAATTCCCCTTTCAGGTGAAAAGTCGGAAATAACCGTATATCTGCCCCTCTACAACGGCGTGAAGGAATTTTATCTAGGAATCTCAGAGAGTGCCTGCATATGGAGGCCGCTTGAGCATAAAGTAAGGGAGCCGATAATCTTTTACGGTTCCTCCATAACGCAGGGGGGATGTGCCTCCAGAACCTCCAATGCCTATCCGGCGCTTGTGACCAGATGGCTGGATGCAGGCATGTATTGTCTTGGATTCTCAGGTAATGCCAGAGGGGATTTGCCGATTGCCCGTTATATTGCCGGACTGCCTGCAAAATATCTGGTCTATGATTACGACTACAATGCCCCTGACGCCGCATTTTTAAAGGGAACGCATGAACCGTTTCTGGAATGCATTCTTTCGCATAACCCGGCCCTTCCGGTGCTTGTAATGTCACGTCCAAATCCGGAATTTAAGACAGAAGAGTGTAAGCGCTTAATTTTTAGGTATGATAGAAAAATCCCCGACTACTTTTCAGTAGC
>ENA-OROR01001012-OROR01001012.1-human-gut-metagenome-genome-assembly--contig:-NODE-1012-length-20683-cov-7.776420_pt1 | contig 20683 bp, 11 predicted proteins | sample MGYA00242135_ERZ509060 | MGnify/ENA primary metagenome ERZ509060 (study PRJEB26280, sample SAMEA2338742) | human gut metagenome | biome: human gut; feature: human-associated habitat; material: faeces... | reverse complement strand
TTGCATTCCTGAAAAAAGTGAGCAGAGAACTGAATAGTCTGGCTGGTATGTTTGGGATTTTTTGAATAATGCTAAGAAGGCTGCAGTGTTATTTAGCAGCCTTTGTGTATAGAAAGATTAAGAGAGAGGACAGGGGTATGGATAGGATTGAGGTAAGTAGCTTCATTCAATATTTTAATGAAAAGCTCCGTCAGACAAATGGAGAAGGAGCGGGAACTTTTTCGGGCACAGGTCCAAAGTATCCCATTGCAGTTGTTTATTTAGGAGAAGCCTCCGCAAAGGTTCATGAGAAAGTGAGCAGTATGCTTAACAGGATTTGGCCTCCTTATAAAAAAGAGCTTTATTATCTTGGAGTGCGGCAGGACAGCTCCATGTTTCATATATCAACGGATGGAAAAATAACGTCATATGAAGATAGTAAGCTACAGGCAGATATTAACTATCTTTTTGGAACATCTACACATTTTTCCAGCAGAGACAGAATGATGGTTTATTTTGTTTTAGAGACTACAGGAATTTCTAAAGGAGAAGAAATACAAACCTGGAATGACATTATGGGTTGGACCATGGAACAGATAAAAGTAGAAGGGCAGATTCCCTTACTTATGGTGCTTCTGAATGAGGATTTTGAACATGCAGAAAAGGCAAAAATTGTCCGTAATGAAATCGGGGAGGCTGTATATGGCAGTTCAAAAGCTATGACAGCAGATAGTGTTTATCTGATTAGTAACAGGAGAAATGATAATACGATTATTTCCGATTGGTATCAGTGCAGCAGGATTCTTGCAGATTTAATTGTTTTGTCTAACAGTTTTGAAGGAGATATTACAAAGCAACTTTACAGTAAGGATGTAAAGACAGCAGGTTATGCGCTGGTGGAGAAGCCGGTGGATGATATTGCCCAGGTAGTTGTTTCTTCTATCATTCAGCATTTAAACCAATACCGCAAGAAAACGGATGCATCGGAAATTCTCAATAAAGAGAATCTTCCAGAAAAACTGGGAATTTCCAGGGAAGGCAGTATTACAATTCTGGACGATTACTGTGAGAAGGAGCTTTTAACGCTTCTGCCCACAGAAGAACAGTTGGAATATTTTCCAAGGAACACAGATGAGGATTTGATGGCGGTACATCAGCTCTCTGAGAGAGAATTTAATGCGCTTACCATGAATGCATGGGATGCATACCTGGAGAAAATTATTGAAACAGCAGAAAAAATGATTCAGGAAGGAACCAGACAGAAAGAAGAATGGAAGAAAATATACCGCTTGCAATTAGGTCAGTATTTTTCAGCAGATGAACTCATTACTCTGGCAGAAAGTGAAGCTACAGTGAGGAAGAAATTTAAGAACATGTCTGAGTATTCAATGGGACATGGTGTGTTGGATGCAGCTAAGAATAAGCTGAGGTATAAGTTGTCATCCAATGACAAAATGATAGATTTTTTTATGAATATCATAAAAGAAGAAGGAGAGCGTGGAGAGCAGCTTATTCGTACATGGAATACACTGGTTAGTTCGTTAGGACAGCTTTTTCAGATAGCAGATTCTAATCTTTGCAAGTTCTATGAGAAAATAGTGCAGCGCTTTTTTGATGAAAGAGGACCTGAGTTGGGAAAACGGTTTAACAGCATAGGAAGTACAGAAGAACTGGAATTGTTTATGCGGGAATGCATGGATTTGATGCTTCAGTCCAATTCTATTTTTAGGGAACCTTTTGAAGAAGAACTGCAAAAACGTCTGGAAGGGACTTCTGGTCCGGAGGAGGATGTAAAAGCATATATCCGAAGTTGTCTAACAGGTGATGAGGTTAAAACCTATCTTCATGTTTCATTTGCTTTGGAAACCACAGATGTGTCTGCCATTTTACTAAAATCAGGTACTGATTTACATAAGAGTTTAATCGATAAGCTGCCAAATACAACCTATTATTATAATACAGGCAGCAGTGATGCTGCGGAGGCCCTGGTGGTATATCAGGTAGAAGTATCAAATTTAGTATCTTAAAGAACAGGAAGGATTAAGTGGTTATGAAATATCAGTATGTTCCTTATGATGGGGCATTTTATGCAACTATGCTAAGAAGAGATGTAAACAGCGGAAATTTAATGTGGGACAATGCAAAAGGAAGAAGTGTACTGGTGGTACAGTGTCCTTATGGAGATAATCCCTTTGAAAAAGTTCGGGAGATTTGCAATGCTTTAGAAAAGACAGAACTTGAGCCGGATAACTTTATAGAAGTATTGCCAGATATCTGGACTCGCATGGTAACTGCGGTACAGAAGGTAAGAGAAAAGGGCTGCCCTATGAGGGGAGAAGCCAGTACCTATGCCATATTTTGCTGTGAAGAAAAAGAAGATGTGTGTATTTTGTATGCACCGCAGACAGAGAAAAAGTCAAAGATAGACATTCCGGCAGAAATTAGTGCAATCATAAAAAAGGAAACAGTAGAAGTCAGAAAAGGATTTTTATCAAGAAGGACTGAGCAGGTAGATACGGGATTTTATAGCATTAATTTTCCAAACGGAGGAATACCAGGATATTATGATGGAGATTTGATGTATTTTGTTGGGAAACTTCAGATTCCAATTACCAGACAGATGTTGGAAAATAAAAAAATTTATATCAAGACAAATATAAAGCCGGATATAAAAAGTACAAATAGAGGATTAAATTTGAAATTAATGTAAAAGAAGTACGAAGGAGAACAAAATAGTGAGAACTTACAAGATTATTTGTCCTTATTGTTTTCAGGAGTTCGACCATAGAAACGTACATTTTCGTTCAGAAATTGTAAATAAAGCGGAATGTGATCTGCTTCCTGATGAATACGATGACATAGAGGATTTCCAAAATCGTTACAGAGGAAAAGATAGGGAAGAAATTCTGGAGAGATACCATGATTGGGCATTTTTTCAGGAAACAGAAGATGAGAAATATGAAAAGTTCTGGAATGATCCGAATAATGGGTATGGCGGTACTACAGAGTATAATCCGGCAGATGAAAGGCTGGGGGTACTTTCTTACAGAAGGCGTGTAATAGATCCGTCGAATACCGCACATCAAAAATATCTGAAAAAGCAGGGGGATGGGGGATATTTGATTTATGATGCAGATGGTCTGGCATCTTCTATTGAACTTCTGTCCAATGAACCATGCAGTCGACGTGTATGTCCTTATTGCCATAATCCATTGCCAGGCCAGTATGGAAAATATCCCGTGAAATTTACTACGGTTATTGGTATTACCGGTTCTGGAAAAACCGTATTCCTGTCTCAGTTAATTAAATATTTGGGAAAATATGCACCAAAAGTAGGGCTGAGTGCTCAAACTGCTACAGCAAGTGCCAGAGTATATCTGGAAATGAATAAGGTCGAGGCAGGTAGACCGTTGCCTGGTTCTACACCTCCTGAAAGATTACTGCAGCCATTATTTTATGATTTGGTTCGTTTGACACCTCAGGGAAAGATTACACAGACCTTTGTACTTTATGATGTGGCAGGTGAGAACTGCGTGAACCCGGATTTGATGCATCGTTTTGGACGATTTATTGAAAATGCAGATGGGATTTTTCTTTTGATTGACCCGGCTCAGTTTAATGCAGTACAAGACATTACGCAGAAAAAATCAGAAACAGCTAATGCGGAATCCGTATTGGAAGCTATCCATAATCTGGTGGCCAGAGGAAGTTCCAATGAACAATGTAAAATTCCCATTGCAGTGTGTGTATCAAAATCGGATACAGAGATTCAAGATGTAATTGACCCAGAACTTTGTTCTATGATTCAGAATGAAGTTGTAGGTCTGAAAGACAGAACAGGACATGGAAAAAATATTTTTAATGCCAGCCAGTACAATCCAATTGCACAAGGATGGTGCGAATTTATGATGAATAATGAAGTTGCCTTAGAGCAGATGCTTTATGTTAACTATTCTGCATACAACTATTTTTCTTTCACTGCGTTAGGATGTGATGTGGATGAGGAAGGCAGACCAGTAGGTCCATTGCTGCCAAAACGTATTGAGGAACCACTTTTCTGGTTGTTTAATCAGTTTGGCTATATTGACTCTGATATACCTATTTTTAAACCGGGAAAAGAGAGAATTAAATGCCCGGAATGTGGATCTGAGGAAGTAGAAGAACTGCCGGAGGAAGAAAGAGTCAGAATTATAGGAAGGTTCTTTAAAAAGAAAGAAGTATATTATAGCCACAGATGCAGCGCTTGTGGTTATGAATGGTTTCATCAGGAAGAAAAGTAAAGTTTCTATAGAAATGGAGGCGAGAAGAAAATGAAAAGTTTTATGCAATGTTGCTATACAAGAGTAGGAGGACAGGCTATCGGCTCTGGATGGCAGTCTGTAGCCTGTTCTACAGACGTTCCGCTGGATGTACAGAAAAATTATGGAACTCTCCAGAATGCAAATGTACCGGTGAATATGCCAGTGGACGAAAATGGTAATCCTTTAAATTTATTTGATATTTCTGTTATGGGTGATTATCTGTATCTGACCAGAATCCAATATGGTCTGCTGGACGAATTGAACCGTAAAAATAATATGTATGCTCATACTTTTATTTTTAATGGGAAAGACAATGAAATTTTTGAAAATCCCAATATTTTTCTTACTGTAACGGATAATAATTTTAAGGCATCTGTAGAAGAAGCCTTGGATATTCCGAAAACATTGGAAAGAAGAGATGAATTCCATTTGAAGGAAGCTTTGGACCTTTGTAATCTGGATAAGGAGGGATACAGGAAACTTCTGGATTGTGTATATGCACAGATTTATGCGAATAAATCCAGGAAGCCATTATATATCTGCGGAGTGGAGAATGGAGAAAAAATGAGGGCAGTTTTATATTGCATTTATCGGGGAATTCCGTATTCTATGCGAAGAATGTTATCGTGCGCAACAGCAAATATGAATGATTCCTTAAAAAAGAACATTATTTTCTCTGATAGAAGGGGCAGTTCAGATTTGTTTTTTGATATTAGCACCCAAGAGGAGAATGTACTGTCACCAAGAATTTTAAGTCGTTTTGCCAGATATGAATTTGTCGATATGTTTCCAAATCGTTGGGAGATTCTGGATAGCAAAGAATATTTTGAAACATTGGAAGCAATGGCAGTGAAACTGGGGAATCCACAGGCATTGGATCCTACTATTTTGAAAATTGGATATCAGCTGATTAAGAACAGGGATATGGAAGAGTGGATCAAAAGTTTCCATGAAGATGAAGTTCATGAAAGAATTTATGAGGCTTTAAATGCCCGCTCTGAAAAAAGTCTTCTGATGGATCAATATATTGCCCGGATGTTGTCCAGAGTGAACCGGGAAGGATGGCTTCTCAGGGAAGAAGAGGAAGATGCGTTGGAGGATAAGTTGGAGGTATCAGAGACAGAGGAACTGCAGCAGATTGGAGAACAGTACAGCATTAATCGCCTTAGCCAAATGATGCCGAATAGAGCAGCAGAAAAACTTAGTCATATGAAAGAAGCCAAGTTTCAAAATTATAGCAGAAAGTTGATCAGATTTCCCCATGGTGAGGAAATCATGGATTTGTATTATAGCACGTACTATTTAACAGAGAATGTAACATGGAAGAAATTATTGCTTCTTTTGGAAGAGAGCGATTACATTTCTGATAGAAGGCAAACTCAGGATAAGGTAGAGCTGGAAGCATGGAATTTATACGAAGACGCTCTGAAACAGAATCAAGAACCAAGAGAAGCTTTTTATAACTATATTGAGGTAATGGAAAAAGCAAATAGTAAAAAAGATAATTACCGACATTATGTAAGAAGTGCCAGGGAAGCATACTGGGAGAGCATAAGCATTGACGATTTTGATATACAGAAATATGCAGAATATCAATTCTTTCAGATCCCAGATTACCTAAAATGTGAAATTGTTTTTAAGCTGATGCATTTGATTCAAAGAGTAAAACAGGAGAAATATTCAGAAGAATTGCTGATAGAGACTGCACAATTAGTAAGTATCAACAGAACTTTTTTCGATGACAGTAATAAAAAAGCTGTTCTGAGACAGATAAACAGAGCTGTTGAGACAAATGGAGATAAACTTACGCAGATGCAGAAAGACTGGTATGAAGCTGTGGTATATCTTATGGATGTTGCATTGACAGAGAGGGCACTGTGTTTGAGCAGAGATTTTAAGAATGCAGACGCGGGTTTATATCTAAATTATGATAAGTTTCAGAATGACTTGGTAAAATCCAGTAGAAATTTAAAAAATGTAAGCAGTCTAATTAACAGGAATTTTATCAAGAAAGCAAAACGCTGGGAAAGTAAAAATGAAAATCATACGGTTCTTCTTGATTTCTGGCTGATAATGGGAAAATATGAGTACGATAATCCTTTTGAAATTTTAGATGATATAGAGATGAATCTTTTTATAGACGATCCGGAATTCATTTGCCATGAAAGTATACTATTAAACGATGCAGAATATCAAGAATTGGCTGAGAAGTATATAAAACAAGGCGGAGTGAAAGCAAAGCAAGTTAAAGAATGGATGTCTCTCATAAAGAAACAGAAGAAAAAGAAACAAAAATCAGAGAAAAAATGCAAGGATATAGAAAAAGAGGAGGATTCACCGCGGTCATATTTTTTCGGTAAGTTGACACAAAAATCCGGAAAAGGAGAAAGCGATGAAAGTGATGAGAAAAAAAAGAAAAAGGGAGGGTTCTGGAGTAAGTTTTAATCCAGGAACACAACCTGAAAGGAAGTAATAGGATGTTCTTGATAAATAAAGGAAGATACTATCAGGATAATGAAATTATTTATAGTGATGTATATGGAAGAGGCATCTATAAATGGACCGGACGTATGGTAGAAGATCCACTTGGGGTTAATGAAGGAAGGGTAAGTCCCCTTCTGGAAAACATGGAAACAGGCGAAATTTTTTTTATGAAATGGATTTATGAGTATAGTAAACAGGCAGAGCACGTAAGAAAAGTGAAAAATCCTCCTGATAGAAAGGATATTTTATGGCCTTGTGATTTAATCAGGGTGGAGGATGAAAACCAGTTGAAATGCGATTTGACAGTAGATCAGATTTATAGTTATTCCCATAAAGAATCCAGAGAACATCATGGCTTTGCTGTTTTATTTCCCTATGGAGGATATCCGGTCTGTGAAGATGGGGTCAGGTATCTCAGCCATATAGGAAAGAAAAATTGGAAAAATGAGAAAATAAGAAATATGGTAATACAGATTGCAGAACGTATCAAAAATATCAATGATAATGGCTATCTATACTTGGATTTCCATTTGAGCCGTATGTTTTTTCGGGAAAATGGAGAATTATTCTTAAACTATTCCAATTTAGCTTTGCCCTTTTTTCGGACAGAAAAAGAGACGCTGGATACTAATTGTCAATATAGACCGGAAATCGGCATATACCCGGTGGAATTTGCGGAACCAGCTATTATACAGGAAAAGCAAAAATATTTTGATTACCGTTCCCAGAATTATAGTATGGCGGCTATGTTTTTTTTCCTTCTTTTTGGCAGATATGCGTATGATGGTCGTCTTATGGATGGCTACATGGATGATACAGAGAGAGAGCATTACGAGAAATTCCGTGACTATCATAAGATGCCGGTATTTATTTTTGACAGTAAGGATACAACGAATGCGTTGGGAACGTTCGCAGATGAACAGGTGATTTTGAACACATGGCATGAAGCTCCAGAAGAACTTCGTAATATGTTTTTGGCTGTTTTGTGTCAGGAAAATGCACAGAGAATAGGAAACAATCAAACGTTTACACCTGCACAGTGGCTTGAATGTTTTATACGCCTTGGCTGGCATGAGGAAAAAACGCAATAAAAAGGGATGGAAAGGAAGAATACGATGGAAAATGAATTGTACACTTTTAAACTGAAGAAAATTGTAGACTCTTGTGGCAGTGAAGTGTTTTTGGATAGAGAAAAATTAGAAAGTGAATTAAAAAGTGTAGGAATTGAAGATAAAACGATTCTTCAAATGTTGCTTCTGACTACCGTACCAGGATTTCGAGAACTTCTTCAGACAAATGATGCATCAATGGAAAATGACCTTGACAGATTTGTAGGAAATGCTCAGGATACAACAGGGCTTGACAGGAATACAATTCTTGATTTGACTGCAGATATAGCGTCTGCATTGGGATATTATTCAGTAGCTTCACAGTATCAGTATAACAATGCAAAAAAGGCGGGAAGAACATTCGTAGTACCATTTCGGCTATATGAGAAAGAATTAGCAGAGATTCGTAAGAAACTGAATGCCAAGCAGAATCTTACAGAAAGTGATTTGAATAGTCTTACTGGTCTATGCGAGGAGGGAATACCGGAAGCACAGTTTTACATGAGCAGATATTTAGAGGAGAATAATCAAGAAGCAGCAGAAAATTTACTTATACAGGCCGCGTCTCAGAATTGCGGTGAGGCTCAGGCTGCATTGGGAGATTTGCATTATAGTGAGATGATGGAAAATAGCTGGGAAAAGGCACATGAATGTTATACAGGCTATGGTGCCATTGCTTTGAACAGAACCAGAAGAAACCGTTTGAAAAATATTTTGAATCATAAAATCTATAATTTAAAACTGCTTCAGAAGAGTTTTCTGATTTTATTGGCAATGCTCTGTCTTCTCTTTTTTAAAGTTCCGGGAGGAATGTTAGGAACAAATAGTTTTGTGGGCATTCTTTTTTTGTTAATGAATGCAGGAGTATGGGCGGCTGCTGTATATCATTATACAAAACATCCGTATGCCTTCTTGAAATGGCTGATTCCTGCGATGTCCGGAATATGGGGAATTTATCTGATAATATGGATACTATAGGAGTGGAAAAAGATGGATAAAAATACGGATATTAAGATACATAATTATTGCTTTTTATTAGTGGAATGCTTTGTTATGATTCCTTTACTTGTTAAAGACATGAGTATTATCAATGCTGGAGCATACGCTGTTGGGATTGGCTGGCTGGCATATCTTTTACTGGGAAAAGATGAGTATGCAGGAAAACCAGCAGGGCTTTTATCTACAATAGTTTTTGTAGATATTTTATTAATAAGTTTTTTACATATATCAGAGTTGCTGAAAAACAAAGAGGTTATAAAGGCACTGCTTTCTTCTTTGCTGAATGGACTGGTCAGAGCGATTTTTATCATAGCAATAGCGTGGGTAGTTATGCGCTTCTTCAATAGTAAGATGAAAGCTCTTTTGGAAGTTTTCATGTGGCTGATTATGGAGATTACAATGATTCTTTTGATGGATTCAATCGTCGGTATGGAATCCTGGAGAAAGTACTTTATTATTTTTTATACTGCCATTTCTGTCCTTTGGTTTTTTAGTGTTAAAATATCTAAAATATGTTCAGAGGGAAATGAGGTGAAGTTCCAGCTAAAGAGTTGGATATTGTTTCTGTTATATCTCTCTGCATATTTATTGCAGTCTCAGATATCTTTTGGAACATATGTGACATCTCTCCCACAGAATTATCTTCTGTTTTACGATAAGTATTTGTCCTGGATGGGGCTGTTTATTACGGTATTTTTATGTTTAGGGCTGGGATTCTGGTTAAGGCCAAAAAGTAAACAGGATAAACATACAACATCTTTAGTATTCTGGAGTTTTGCCTGTATTCTTCTGGTTATGAAGTCTTTGCAGACCTTTTATTTTACATATAACTGGGCAATGGCAGTGTTTTATCTTGTGTTGCTTGTATGGCTCATGTCTCCGAACAGGAAATTTGCAAAAGCAGAAAAGTTCAGATGGGCGGGATATGATATTTTAGGGCTCACTTTAATAGAATTGTTTTTGGCATATGCTTTTAGCAAAGGTGCATGGATGCTTTGTATTATACCTGTCTGTGTTGCTATTGTTTATTTTGTTGAAAAGAAGGGGACCTGCTTGCAGCAGAATATTTGGATTACAATTGCTATTTTAATTGGAGCGTCATCCTTATTTTTTCATTACAGATTTGGGGCGGCAAATGTCATTGCCCTTCTTATAATTGCAGTATTTGGAATTCTTACAGGTGTGCTTATGTCATTGCCACATCCAGCCAGGATAGAAATTGTTGGAAAAAATATCAGATTTGCTCTTCAAGTAGGGGTGGTTATACTCCTTTTAGTGTTATGGGCACATTCTGGAAGTAAAATTCAAGTAAAGCAAAATATCCATGAAGGAACAGCTTCAGTGGAAGTGGAGGCAATAGGTAAGAACAATTCTATTCAGAAATCCTATTATTACTGGACAGATTCCAAAGCCAGAAAAGTATCCGAAGACATGAGTTTTTCAAAATCTATCAGTTCGATATCAGGAGAGAATGAATGTCTTACCATTGTTGTGATTGACAAAAATAATATAAAAACTACAAGAAGAGTATGGTTTCCATATGATTTTTTTACAAATAAATAAAGGTGAAAACAGACATGAGAACAAGAAAAAAATTTGACATTGTTTTGTGCATTGCCAGTATAGCAGCAGGGATAGCTGCATGGCTGATAGGAAAGATTTTGTATAGTATTTTAGAGGGAAATATTTCTCAGGTATTATTAATAGCAATTGAATTTTTGCTGTTGTTTTTGATTCTTACAGCGACAATTATTGTAATAAGTGCTGTGAGGGGAACCTGGGAAGATTATGTTTTGTTCCTGGATGAAAAATGGAAAATTGTTATTTCTCTTATTATAGGAGCAGGTTTAGTATTTGGATCTTCAGCATTATTTCAATATATTTATGGATTAAATTCAGAAAAAGTATACCAGGGTCCTTCATCTTATATTTTTGTGATTGATAACTCTGGTTCTATGCAGCAGAATGACCCGGAAAACCTTAGATATGGGGCAATTCAGCAGATTCTGGAGGGGATGCCTGAGAATTTTCCGTATATGATTTATGGATTTTCAGACAATGTGGTTAGAATCAGGGACATGGCACCTGTATCGGAGGGCATAGGCGAAATTGCAGCAGAGAACAATGGAGGCACTGCTATTAAAGGAGCTTTGCAGCAGGTAATAGAAGATTATAAGAATAAAGTTTGGGAAGATAAAAATCATCGTCCAAAAGTAATCCTTCTTACAGACGGATGTGCTACAGATATTGGTTTTTTTAATCCTATTACCAGAGTTTTGAAGAAATTTTCAAAGGAAAGAATCAGTGTTAGTACTGTTGGGCTTGGAACAGTAGATGGAAAATTAATGCAGAAGATTGCGGATAGTACAGATGGTATATTCCTACAGGTAGAAGATGTAGCATATCTGAAAGATGCTATGAAAAATGCTGCAACGCAGTATTCAGAAGAGAGAAATCTATTGTCAGTACGAAGCAGACAAGATAGAGATTGGATGTATGCGCTTATGAGAATCGGATTCTTGACAATTTTGGGAACCGGAATTGGAGTGCTTATGATTATTGCGTCCACGAAAGAAGAAGATGCATATCTCATTGCTATCTCCAGTGCAATAAAAGGATTTGCAGGTGGAATAGTTATGGAAATTGGTACACAGGTGATTGGATTATCAGATTCTGTTATGTGGATGGTTATGTGGATATTAATTTCAATGTTATTCAGTAATGTGGAAGAAGGATTTAATCATGGAAGGTTCAATGGTTCGAGAAGCGCACACCAGGACAATAGGAGGCATTCGACGAGTGTTGAAAGCAATATCAGCAGATATTGACAGTATTCAGGAGTATTAAAGGCAAAGTTAAATCCACAGTATTATGCCAACATGATTCCTATAGCAAGTATTTATGTGGAACGAGAAGAAACCCTGGCGTTTTTAGACAAAGTAAGTAACTCAATGGACTTGTAGGCATGTTCAATATCGTAGTAGAAATAAGGAATGAAGAAGATGAGTAAAAGAGAAGAAAAAAGAAGCTTGGTTGCTATGCTCTTATTAGCTGTGCTGTTATTGCCATTTATTGGAATTATTGTAGATATTTTTGCTGATACAGGCATCTTTCATAATATTTGGGTGGAGTTTATTGAAAATATGCCTTTTAGTGGTTTTATAGGAAAAATGGCATTGGAATTGTTTTCTAAATTTGTACCTGTTGCAGTAGACAGTCAGGCATATTTATCGGGAGCAAAGGAAATACATGGTATTTTAGAATTTTTACAGGAATTTGGAAGACTTTTTCTAACAGCCACCATATATGGTATGCTGGAAAAAATTTTTGATGCCCTTATGGAATTATCAGGACAATCAGCAGTAACAGTATTTATCAAGAAAAGTGTTAGTCATATGGTTGCAGTATTTCTTGCAGCAATTTTTGTTGGTCCACTTCTACAATTTGCTTTTGAGCAAATTAATCAGTTGAAATCGCTGGGTGCACAGATTATGACCTTTGTGATTTTGCTTATTTCTTTGGTAGGTGCGGTGGGAATTTACGCCTTTTTGTTAAGCGTGACAACAGGATTGGTGATTGGATATGTAATTGTAAAGCTTGTACTCATGAACCTGGTAGATTTATTGCTTTCCAGTTTTTTGTTGGTGTTCATTTTATTAAATATTGCAGAAAAGACATGGACTTTGGCATTTACAGGATTAGGCGCCTGGATTGTTGTTTTGATTGTGCTGGCCGCTACTGATTATGTGCTTTCATCGATATTTGATTAATAAATAAAATTGGTGGGGAGTATCTGTTTGGATATTCCCCTATATTAATGCAAAAAAAACTTGTCAAATTTCTATTTGTTTGTTATAATGACAATAATAAATGTAAACAGTTATTCAAATCTATTTTATCTATTGATTACCCATGAATATAAATGTAAAACAGTAAAATTGAAATGAGTTTATAGAAAAAATGAAAGGCGTTTTATGAATTATTTAACATCTATCCACACAGATGCTGGAATCAGAAAGGATAGAAATCAAGATTCGGTATTAATCGAAACAGCGGCTACAGACTATGGACAGATCCTGTTAAGTGTAGTTTGTGACGGTATGGGCGGCCTTGCAAAAGGCGAGGTTGCCAGCGCCATGTTGGTAAAGGCATTTTCCAGATGGTTTCATCAGGAATTACCCAGACTGCTGTACAGCGGTATGGAAGCCAATACCCTGAAAGAAAGCTGGACCAATTTAATTTTAGAACAGAATCAGAAAATCAATAACTATGGATTAGGATGCAATGTGAGCCTGGGGACTACCCTGGCAGCGCTGCTTTTAGTAGACAATGTCTACTATATTATAAACGTAGGGGATTCCAGAGTATATTACATAAAAGACGGATTCCACCAGATAACTTTAGATCAGACTTATGTACAGAGAGAGATGGATTCGGGGCGCATGACCCCAGAGGAAGCGAAAAACCATCCAAGAAGAAATGTGCTGCTTCAATGTGTGGGAGCCAGCAGTGTGATTGAACCGGACTTCTATATGGGGGAATATCAGTGTGATTCCCTGTTTATGATGTGTTCAGACGGATTCCGTCATGTGATTACACCAGAGGAGTTTTATGAAAAAATGCGGCCAGAGATCATGGTCACAGAAGAGAAGATGAAAGAAACGGCTGTATATTTTACAGAGTTAAATAAAGTCCGAAGAGAAGATGACAATATTTCGGTTGCTTTGATTCGGGCATATTAGGAGGAGTCTACATGCTTGAAATTGGATCATTAGTAGACGGGAAATATAAGATATTAAATAAAATCGGGCAAGGCGGTATGAGTGTGGTTTACCTTGCCATGAATGAAAGAGCCAATAAACAGTGGGCGATTAAAGAGGTACGAAAAGACGGTGTTCAGAATTTTGAGGTGGTAAAACAGGGCCTTATAGTGGAAACTGATTTGCTGAAAAAACTGGATCACCCAAACTTGCCAAGCATTATCGATGTTATTGACGGAGACGGAAGCTTCCTGATTGTCATGGACTACATAGAAGGACGTCATCTGGAAAGTGTTATCCGGGAATATGGAGCCCAGGACCAGGCAGATGTTATTGAATGGGCAAAACAGCTTTGTGATGTATTGTCTTATCTTCATTCCAGAAAACCACCGATTATTTACAGGGATATGAAGCCCTCCAATGTTATGCTGAGACCAGATGGAAAAGTCATGCTTATTGACTTTGGTACAGCAAGAGAATTTAAGGAGAGCAGTGTAGCAGATACCACGTGTTTGGGAACTCAGGGCTATGCGGCTCCGGAACAGTATGGAGGACATGGACAGACAGATGCCCGTATCAATATTTTTAATGCCCGCACAGGACGATCGGTGAAGAAAACAGTGCAGCAGGTAGAAGAGATGAATGCCAGGATAGAAGACATTATCCAACCGTTTCTGATAAGTCATAGGGCATTGCTGTCGTCAGAGGGAGCAGCAACAGAGGAGCTGGATGTAGGAACAACGGAAGTGTTGAGTAAGACGGGGGATATGGTTACGAAAGAAATGGCGCAGCAGGAAGTAGATGAAAGTCATGGCATGTTTCGGATTGAGAAGAGTGAGATGTATATACATACAGATGAAGTGGTGTAGATGATGCACCGTATTTCAAGATATAGCAAAAGGGAGAAGGAGCTGAGGACTTATGAAAGGAAAGCAAAAAATTTTAAAACAACTGCTTGCAATGGTCTTATCGTTAGTTATGGTATCAGGTATGGTGACTCAATCTGTCCAGCTCAGGGCAATAAGTCTGGATGAGATTCCAATAGCAGAAGAACAGCAGGCAGAGCCACAAAAAATACAAGAAGGGACAGGTCAAAACGGAAATAATAATACGCCACAGGTGCCTGAAAGTACCAAAACATGTACTGTAACAATTACAGGTCCAACTGCCACGTCTGGTAAGCCGGGAGATATTATTAGCGGCTTTAATGCTTTGGTAACAGAGGATGGACAACCAGTGCCAGACGCAAAAGTAATTTGGAAGGCAAGTAACGGTGTAACAGTAGATGAAAGCAATGGAGTTTCTGTTACCATTCCATCAGGTCTGGAAGAGGCTGGGACATTTCATGTATGGGCAATATATAAAGATATAGAATCTAATAAAATTCCCATAACAGTACAGCGTTCTAAAATTACAGTTCATGGTAAAACAATAGATGAATCCAAAGAAAAAGATGGCTATGAGACAACTACAGTAGAAGTAACTACAAATAGTCAGATTCATGTTACTGGGAAAGAAGGTCAGAAGATAGATCTGGAGCAGTTTGATGAGAAAGATGCATTTACTTATGGAGAGAATGCATCGTATAACTTTCAGGCATTTGTCGCTGCAAAGGATGCAGAGGACGCAAAGGATATAAAGAAACATTGGACAATTAACACAAATAAAAATAATGATGAATATGACCCTCAAATCAATTTTCATAGTGTAGAACAAGATAAAGAAAATTCAGATTTGTGGGTTGTAAAAGGTACTATTTCTTTCAAGGCAGTATATGCGGGAGATGTTGAAATTACTGTTGCGTATTCTCAGGATGCTACGGAAAAGGTTTATAAGGATGCGGAAACATTCGGAATATATAGTATCAAAAAGAAGGAACTAACAGTAAGTGGTATTGCTTTTGATGAAAAGATTTATGATGGTACACCGAACGCTAATGTTAGGGTAATTACATTAGATGGTATTCTTAATCAAGATGATGTACAGGCTGTAACAACAGGGTTAAAATTGGCGGGTGTAAATGCTGATGAAGAGGAGGGGTATTGTCTAAACACAGATTCAAAGAATGGCGGACAGCCATTGGGACTGAAAGGAAGTAAGGCGGATAATTACATTATTAAAAGAAGCACAGATGATGCAGTAGCTACTATAAAGTGTAAAATCCAAAGAAGACCCTTGTATTTAAAAGTAAATGATTCCGGGGAAGAGGGTAAACTCCTGGAGAGACAGTATGGTCAGCCGGGAATATATGAAAATGGCATGCCGAAAGTTGAGGTTGCATCAAGGGAGGAGTTGAAAGACATTGTTGCGGATATTGACAGTGTGGGAGAAATTATGGATCACGATGCCAATATTACAGCCATAGAAGTAAAAGATTATTCTGATAAAAGGCAGGTTGTTGATGGTGAGGACATTCCGGATAATAATTTGGAGAAGCGTTTGAGACCGGATTTAGAAGATGGAGCTTCTATTTCGGATAGTAAGGGAATAAACAACTATAAATATGTAGAAAATACAAATTTACATGGAACTGTACGGATTATTTTTTATAAGACAGTAGAAGCTGATGATTACTTTACGTATTCTAGCACAAACGGTTCTATCTTTATGAACAGGGAAAGTGAGCTTTGGGTCAGAGGTAATGTAAAAAACGAAAATAATGCTTATGATTATGACCTTACATTAGGGCTAAATGGAAAGGGAGAAATTCCATTTGATGCAATTAGGGTAGTAGGAGCAGCAGAGGGGGCAAGTGAAGAGGTTGATGTAATAGTGCCACAAAATAGCAAAGAAACTGTGCAGATTAAATTTGTGATACCTGAGGAACAAAAGAAGATTGCCAAAGTTAATTTGCTTTTACTGGCAGAGGATGCAGCGGGTCAATTAGTAGCGTGTTCAGAACCCGTTCTTCTTACTGTAAATGTGGATGCCAAAGCTCCGGTTGTTTCTTTTGAAAAGGTAACAGGAGAGGCGAATCTGGTTGATAAACTGGTCCGTGCAATTACTTTTAACAGATACAGCAACAAGAATTATGCAATGGATATTTCGTTTAGTGATGAAGAAGGTTCGGGAGTACGGGGAAATAATTCCTGGGAATATTATGTTTTGCCCATTACTGAAGACATGCAAGCAGATGGATTTTCATTGCAGAAGGCTATGGATAGGATTTCTGATAACCAGTGGACGACTGCCAAAGATGGACAGACCAGTATTCCCATAGGAAAGTTTGATGAGGAAATGGATGAAAAGTATCTTGAAGGTCATTATATTGCTGCAGTCAGAAGTTATGATAATGTTCATAACTCCAAGATTTATACTTCCAATGGATTCGTATTGGAGGATAATAGACCGGAAATTGTTTTTAAAGAGAACCCGAAAGATTATTATAACTTAGAAGACATGGAAAAATCTTCCGATCTGTTTACATTGGGAGAGATTGAAGTATCTGATAGGGAAAAAGATGGTGATATATCATCAGCAATTAAAGAGATTAGCTATCAGATATACAAAGGTGGCACAAAGGATTCTGACCCAAATGACGCAGGAGTGAGGAAACTGATTCCGTATTCAAAGAATACTGTTTTATATAAATCAGAGAAGGAGGAATACCGCTACAGTGAACTAAAGGAAGATTCAGCATTTACTAAAATAACAGAGGAGGTTTCTTTTGCTGTTGATGAAAGATTTGATGGGAATGATGTGTTTTTGCGCGTGACAGCAGTAGATAATGCGGGAAATGAGCATTATAATACAATGCCATTAAGATTCGATTTGTCAAGACCAGAGATTGAAGTAACTTATAAAAATGTAGGAGAGACTACGGTACATAATGAAAATTACTATAACGGAAATAGAACAGCAACCATTAAATTCAGTGATCGTAATATAGACATGAATCAGGCTGTTTTTTCAGTATCTTTGAAGGATAAAAAGTATGAACAAAATATTATTTTGGATGAAAGAAATATAGAAGCGCTGGAAGATCTGAAAGACATTTATGGTAATAATATTTTTACAAATGTTACCATTGATATGGATGAAGGGACAGGGCAGGATGAAGATATTCATGTTTCTACGGTTACGTTAGAATTTAATGGTAATGAACAGTATACAGTCAACTATGAATGTAAAGATCTGGCGGGAAATACAAATTCTGAAAAATGGAATACAACATTTATAATTGATAAAATTGCACCGGTAGTTACACAGTTATATGCTGTTGACGGAGAGGAAATCTCTATGGAATCAAAAGTGTATACTCAAAAGCCAATGTTTTATAGTGTAAATATTGCAGAACATAATTTTAAAGCAGATGGGTTACCATTTGAGGCAGATTCTAAAACGACTATTACGGAAGAAGCAGATGAGGGAAAAGAATCTAATCCTGATAACATGATGGAAGATGTAAATCAGTGGGGTGAAAATGGTAATTTGAATAACACTGAGCAGTGGAGGTTTACATTTAATTTTACAGAACAGGGAAATTATACACATTCCTTGGAATACAAAGATCTTGCTGGAAACGATGCTGTATTTGTAGATGCCTATGATAATACAATCAGTAATAAATCAGCATTTACTATTGACTGGACACCGGCAAATGCAACAATTACAGTTGGCAGCTTTAATCCATGGAAGAACTGGTTTGCAGAAATTTTCTTCAAATTATTTAGTAAATCTTCTGTAGATGTGTCAATTGAAGCAAAAGATGATATTTGTGATATTTATCCACTGGAGTATGCAAGATTTCATGATTCACAGACAGTAGAACAGTTAGATGCATACAATGCCTGGCAGTCCGCGTCTGAAGAAAAACCTGGATATGCCAAATTTAGTGTGAACTCAGATGAAAGATTGATTGTATATACCAGGGTAACAGATTATGCCGGAAATATGAAATATTATAGTTCAGACGGAGTTATTGTTGATAGTACAAAGCCGGAACCTGCAGTTACTATTACAAATTTAAGTCAGTCACAGAATGGAATCTTTCATGAGAATGTAACTTTACAGATTGATGTTAAAGATCCAATCGTTAATGACAGTTATGCAGGGCTGGAAAAAGTATGGTATACCGTTTCTGCAACGGGGAATGTAAATGTAAGGGAAACCATTGAGCTTATGAACAATAGTAACAATCGGATACAAAGCCATCAAACTTTTACAGGAACCATTACAATTCCGGCAGATGTTTACAACAGCAATGATGTGAAAGTACAGGCATTTGCCACAGACTTTGCAGGCAACCAGGGTGACAGTGAAGTAACAGAACTGAAGCTTGATGTAACTAATCCTACGATTTCTGTTTTATGGGATTTGAATAATCCTTTAAAGGGAAGATATTATAAGGACACCAGAACAGCAACCGTTACTGTTACAGACCGCAATTTTGACCCGAATAACGTAAGATTCAGTATTACAAACACAGATGGAACATCAGCAAATATTGGTGGATGGAGTAGTAGCAGTAATATCGGGGTATCCGACAGCGCTACCAGCACCTGTCAGGTATCTTTCCCGGCAGATGGTGATTACACCTTTACACTGGGATGTACAGACCTGGCTGGAAACAGCGGTGAATACGGACAAACAGATGAATTTACCATTGATAAGACTTTACCAGAAATGACCGTTTCCTATGACAACAATGACGCAAGAAACGGAAATTACTTCAAGGAAGCACGTACAGCAACGGTAACCATTCGTGAACATAACTTCAATGCTGCAGATGTGCGCGCAGCCATTACGGCAAGTCTGGAAGGAAAAGGAGTTTCCACTCCGTCTATTGGCGCTTTCTCTGGAAGCGGCGATACACATACAGCAAGTGTAAGCTACAGCACAGATGGTGATTATACCTTTGATATTGACTATACAGATATGGCAGGAAACGCAGCAGCAGATTACACTCAGGACAGCTTTACAATTGACCTGACTGCTCCGGAACTGGAAATTACAGATGTGGAAGATAAATCGGCAAACAATGATGCGGTTTCACCAAAGGTAGAAGCAAAAGACGTAAACTATGACGCAAAAGGCGTTACCATTACCCTGACAGGCGCCAACAATGGTCAGGTAGAGGCAGGAACCGCTGTAAGCGCTATCCAGAATGGACAGTCTATGAAATTCAATGATTTCGCAAGAACAGAGGAAATGGATGACCTGTATAAACTTACTGCAAAAGTAGTAGACAAAGCAGGAAATGAGACAGAAAAAGAAATTATGTTCTCTGTAAACCGTTATGGTTCTGTATTCGTCCTGGATGATGATACCAAAGACTGGTTAATGACAGATGGCGGATATACTTACATCCGCGAGGAGAAAGAAGTAGGAATCCGTGAAATCAATGTGGATAATATTGAATCCAGAAGCATTACAGTAAACTGTGACGGTGAATTGGCAAGCTTGAAGGAAAATACGGACTTTACTGTAAAAACCTCCGGTTCTGAAGCACAGTGGAAGGAAGCACATTACACCATTGCAAAAGAGAACTTTGCCAAGGAAGGTAACTACACGGTTATTCTGAATACACAGGATGAAGCGCAGAACAGCATGAACAACACCAGTGTGAAGAAAGCCAACAAGAATCTTCCAATCGAATTCGCAGTAGATAAAACAGCTCCAACAGTTGTTGTATCTGGTGTGGAGAATGATGCACAGTACCGCTTGGTAGAGAAAGCCATGACCGTAGATGCCAAGGACAATCTTGCGCTTACAAAAGTGGCAATCAATATTGATGGTATAGAAACAGTTTATGAAGGCGAAGAGCTGATGAAAGACAATGGTGTCATTGAAGCCTCTATTGCAAGCGCCAACCGTTGGCAGAGCATTAAAATTATCGCAGAGGATGCAGCAGGAAATGTACTGGGACAGTCTGGGCAGAAGCGAGATGGGGAGCCGATAGCGCTCCGTATTTTGGTAACACCCAATATTGTGATTCAGTATTACATGAATAAACCACTGTTCTACGGTTCTCTTGCTGCTGTAGCTGTGCTGCTGGGACTGATGGTATTCCTTGTATGGAGAAGGATGGTTAGGAAAAAGAAAATTAAAA
>ENA-OROR01001006-OROR01001006.1-human-gut-metagenome-genome-assembly--contig:-NODE-1006-length-20753-cov-3.518214_pt1 | contig 20753 bp, 19 predicted proteins | sample MGYA00242135_ERZ509060 | MGnify/ENA primary metagenome ERZ509060 (study PRJEB26280, sample SAMEA2338742) | human gut metagenome | biome: human gut; feature: human-associated habitat; material: faeces... | reverse complement strand
GTTGCTTCTACATTATTGACAACAGAGTCTGTTGTAGCAGACATCAAAGAGCCAGCTCCGGCAATGCCGGCAGGTGGTGCACCGGGAATGGGAATGATGTAATTCAACAGCTCACATATGCCCTAACAAAAAAGCCGTCCGCATGCTTGCATGTGGGACGGCTTTTTGGATCTCTTTTTCACAACATATCGTTTAGCCAATTATATCGGCGAGCGGACAGATCTGTACGTCATTTTCAGTAAGTACTTTACGGATTTTTTCTACAAAAAGCAATGCTTTTTCGCCATCTCCGTGTACACATACAGAATCAGCCTGAATCGGAATATCTTTTCCGGTGACAGCAGTGACAACGCCTTCTTTTACCATACGGATCACACGGGCAATAGCCTCATCTTCATCTGTGATCATGGCGCCTTCTTTGCGACGGTTTACTAACGTACCATCTTCTTCATATCCGCGGTCAGCAAATACTTCACTGGCTGCTTTTAAGCCACAGTCTTTTGCCGCACGGATCATTTCACTTCCGGATAATCCCATAACAATAATTTCAGGATCATAGTCGTGGATCGCTTCGCAGATAGCCAGAGAAAGGGCATAATCTTTGGCAGCCATGTTGTACAAGGCTCCATGTGGTTTGACGTGCTGCAGACGCATTCCGTTTGCCTGACACATGCCTCCAAGAGCGCTGATCTGATACAGCGTATAAGCTTTGGCTTCTTCTGGGGAAATTGCCATATTTCTGCGGCCAAATCCCATCAGATCCGGAAGCCCCGGATGCGCTCCGATCTTGATACCAGCCTCTTTGGTGCGGGCGATGGATTCGAGCATTACGACAGGATCGGATGCATGATATCCGCAGGCAATATTTGCAGAGGAAATAAGGGGAATGATTTTTTCATCCATTCCAATGGTATAGCGGCCGAAGCTTTCGCCCAGATCACTATTTAAATCTACCTGATACATGGTAAAGACCTCTCTTTCTGATTAAAAATCATGCTTTACATTTGTGGATTTATCAGTCCAGACGCAAAATCCGTTCAATAAAGCCGGTGTCGGCTTTTCCTTCACAGAACTCTGGATTTTTCAGAATACGATACTGGAAATCCAGGTTGGTTTCCACACCCATGATAAGCATTTCATCCAATGCAGAACGCATTTTCTGCAGGGCAGCTTTACGATCCGGTGCATGTACAATGACTTTTGCAATCATGGAATCGTATTCGGAAGGAATGCGGTAACCGGTGTAAAGGGCGGTGTCCACACGGACGCCGTTTCCTGCCGGCAGGTGCAGATGTTTAACTACACCGGGACTTGGCATAAAGTTTTTCTCCGGAATTTCCGCATTGATGCGGCATTCGATGGCATGTCCCTTTGGTGTGACATCATGCTGGGAAAAACTTAACGGTTCTCCCATAGCTATGCGAATCTGTTCAATGATCAGATCGGTACCGGTGACCATTTCTGTGACACCGTGCTCTACCTGAATTCGGGTGTTCATTTCCATGAAATAGTAAGTGCCTTTCGGATCTACGATAAATTCGACAGTTCCGGCATTTGTATAATTCACTGCTTTGGCTGCAAGAATTGCGTCATGATTCATGGAAGCACGCATTTTTTCTGTGATGGCAGGAGATGGAGATTCTTCGATCAGCTTCTGATGATTTCGCTGTACCGAGCAGTCACGTTCTCCAAGTGCAACTACGTTTCCGAAATTGTCTGCCATGATCTGAATTTCCACATGGCGCGGATTTTCGATATATTTTTCGATGTACATTGTATCATCGCCAAACGCATTTGCAGATTCCCGTTGTGCCATGTTGAAATGAAATTCAAACTCGTCTTTGGACTGTGCCACGCGCATACCTTTTCCACCGCCGCCGGAGGATGCTTTGATCATTACCGGATAACCGATCTCATCCGCAAATTTTTCACCGGTTTCAGCATCATAGACTGGTTCTCTTGTGCCGGGAACGACAGGTACTTTGGCATCCATCATGGTCTGTCGGGCATGGGATTTATTTCCCATACTGTTGATGACTTCTGCAGTCGGACCGATAAATGCGATACCATATTCGTTGCAGAGACGGACAAAATCTGCATTTTCAGATAAAAATCCAAATCCCGGGTGGATGGCATCAGCACCGACATTGCGGGCTGCTGTGATAATGCGTTCCATATTCAGGTAATTGTTGCGGGCAGGACCTTCTCCAATGCAGACACGCTGATCCGCAAGTTGTACATGAAGACTGTTTTGATCTTCTTTGGAATATACAGCGACGCTGCGGATTCCCATGTTTCGGCAGGCGCGGATAATGCGGACTGCGATTTCTCCACGATTTGCGATTAATATTTTGTGAAACATCAGCAGGCCTCCTTAGTCATCCAGTTTCTTTACCTTAAACAGTGGCTGGCCATATTCGATTTTCTGTTCATTGCTGACCAGTACTGCTTCGATTTCACAGTCAAAATCACTTTCAATTTCGTTCATCAGCTTCATAGCTTCCAGAATACATACAGTCTGGCCGGCTTTGACTCTGTCACCGACTTTTACGAAGGCTTTTGCTTCCGGTGACGGAGCAGAGTAGAAAGTGCCGACGATCGGAGATGTGATGTAAGTTTCATCTTCGGCTTCTTCTTCTGCCTGGGCAGCAGGTGCTGTCTGCGCGATGGTGATTGCGGCTTCTCCCGGAACACCAGCAGTTCCGCGGCGGCTCATTTTGATCTTTGTATCGCCTTCCTGGATGGAAAACTCCAGCATGGAAGAATTTTCAATAATCTGTACAAGTTTTTCAATCTGTTGTAAATCCATGATAATTTGTTACTCCTTTAATTATTCAGTAGTTAGTCCTGGAACAGCTTTGTCAGGCGCTTAGCTACCAGCCTGCAGTCCAGTACCTCCTTACATGGCTGATAAATTTGTTTGCGGAATTCCTGCAGTTCGTGCAGTTCATCCTGCATCAATTGCTGGGCTTCTTCCACAGTAACTGCCTGAAACCGTACTTTGTGGTCTGTTTTCCGCTGAACCAGTTTTGGAATATCCACGGAAATGACAGTGGCAATTTTGGCATATCCTCCGGTGGTCTGGCGGTCAGAAAGCAGAATGATCGGTTTTCCGTGGCTTGGTACCTGAACGGAACCAAAGGCAATTCCATCGGAAATAATATCCGATGTCGTTTTGTAGGCAATAAAAGGCCCTTCCAGACGGCATCCCATGCGGTCAAATTCGCTGGTTACAGTATATTCTGATTCCAGGAATGTTTTTCGCCCTGCAGTGGTAAAAGATTTATCCTGTGGTCCCATGATGACACGTAAAGTCACCTCATCCTGGTCAAATTCATCCAGATCCAGGGTGCGGGACAGGTAATACGGTAGATATCTTCGCTTGATACGGAAACCGACATAATCTCCGTCCATAAGGCGGCGTCCTTTATATCCACCGATGGAGCATTTGATATTGGTAGAACGGCTGCCCATCACCACCGGGATATCCAGGTAGCTGGAAAAAGCGATGTAGCCGCGGCTTCCGGTTCTGGCTCCACGGAAAGATAAGATATCACCGCGGTGTATGTAAACTGCGGTATAGTTTTTGATCGGCTTACCATTTACCTGTGGCTGGAAATCACCGCCGGTGATAGCAATGATGGTCTCGGAAGTGAATTCCAGGGTTGGTCCCATCAGGGTAAACTCCAGAACCGCTTCATTTTCCGGATTATCCAGAAGCAGATTTGCAATTTTAAAGGAACGTACATCCATGACACCGGACACGCCGAAGCCCTGGCTCTGATAGCCGGTTCTTCCAAGATCCTGTACGGTTGTGAGCATGCCGCCTTTTAATACACGAACGCCCATAGGTTACACCTCCTTTGGATGAATGGTACAGGTATAAGTACCGTTATCCACTTCATTTTTTATGTTTGCAAAATCAGATTCACTGACCGGGACGAAACGGATGTAATCACCTGCTTCAAAAAGAATCGGAACATCACGGTTCGGATCATAAGTTTTAACCGGTGTCAGTCCCAGTAACTGCCAGCCACCCGGGGAATCCAGTGGATAGATGCCGGTTTGGGAACCGCCAATGCCGACACTTCCGGCCGGAATCCGGATACGTGGATTTGCCAGACGTGGAGTGTGAATACGCTCATCCAGACCGCCCAGGTAGGAAAATCCAGGCAGAAATCCAAGCATGTAGATCAGATAGTCACTGGATGAATGAATAGTAATGACTTCCTGTGTGGTAAGGTTTGCATGTTTTGCAATATTTTCCAGATCCGGGCCGTATTCCCCGCCGTAGCATACCGGAATTTCAAAAATACGGGAAGAAGAAGCTTTTTTGCTGACTTCCAGTTTTAATAATTTTTCCAGACGGCGTTTTAATTTGCGATAGTCAATGACCCGCGGATCGTAGTTGATGAGAAGGCTTGTGAAAGCAGGGATCACATCTGTGACACCTTCCAGATGCTGTTCTCTCATCAGATGCACAAATGCAGTGATCTGTGCATTGATTTCAGGAGAAATCTCCTGCCCAAACTGAATGAGCAGGGAGGAATCTCCGGCGGTAAGAATTTTTGTCTCTTTCATAATTGATCATGCTCCATTATGCAAAAAGTGTTGCAAGGTTTCCAAGGGAGGTGATGCCGAGGTATGCAGAGATGATAACAACAATGATACCAAGGATCAGCAGCCAGGTTGGATGATGGTAATCCTCCCCCATGATGGTTTTCTTTTTGGAAGCTACCAGACACACACCCAGGGTGATCGGAAGAATCAGACCGTTTAAGGCACCTGCCAGAACGAGCAGAGTAGCCGGCTGACCGATCAGAGCCATAACGATGGTGCTGAGGATGATAAATCCGACAATAAACCATTTTTCATTTTTTTCGATTACTTTGCTGAATGTCTTCAGGAAAGATACGGAAGTATATGCACAGCCAACGATGGAAGTGATGGCAGCACATAAAAGCACAAGCCCGAAGAAGCGATATCCGATCTCACCGGCACCGATTTTGAATGCATCAGCAGCAGGGTTGGACGGATCCAGTGTATGAGCACCGGAAGTTGCAGTAGCAACAACAACACCAAGGATAGCGAGGAATAACAGTACACGTACGATCGTTGCGATACCAAGTCCCATGACAGAACTTTTTCTGATTTCACTCAGATTTTCCTTTTTCGTGATACCGGCATCAATCAGACGATGTGCACCGGCAAAGGTGATATATCCGCCGACAGTACCGCCAAGTAATGTCAGGATTGCAGGGAAGATATCGCCCATTGGTGCAGATGGTGCAACGGTTTCTTTTAATGCATAGCCAACTGGTGGACGAACAATGAGGATCACTACAAAGATAACAGCGATCATGAGTCCGCCAAGTACTTTGGTCAGTGTGTCCATAGCTTTTAAAGCATTTTTAAACAAGAAAACAAGAACGGCAATGGCACCTGCCAGGAAATATCCTGCGGTGGTCGGGATACCAAGCAGTGTGTTAAAACCAAGCGCACCTCCGCCAACGTTACCGATATTGAAGACCAGTCCGCCGGCAACGATCAGGAAAGCTACTACATAACCGAGTCCCGGAAGGACTTTATTTGCCACATCCTGTCCACGCATGCCGGATACACATAAAACACGCCATACATTTAACTGCACGATGGCTGCCAGTATGATAGAAATCAAAATGACAAAGCCGAAACTTCCGTGTAAGCTGTCAGTGAATTTTCCGGTCTGGGTCAAAAAGCCCGGACCAATGGCAGAAGTTGCCATAAGGAATGCGGCACCGATCAGGGCACCGGCATTTTTTTTCTGATTGTTTTTGTTCATAAGTATCTCCTTCTGTATGATATGTACTCTCAGAACTGTTAAAAAAATTTCCGGAGTCCATTTTTTATAGTGTTACTATTATACATAATTATAAGAAGAAGTACAAACTTTTTTATTATTACAGTTCACTCATCATATGTATTCAAATATTGATCATGCTTGCATGAGGAAATATTTGGATACATAATGATGAAGGGAGCGCCTTTTTATGAGCAAAAGTAGTAGCGTAGCTACGGAGAAGTCCTGAAAGGACGTTTTGCGAATGGCGCGTGTGAACTGTAACTTATAAATAAAGTGAAAAGTGTCACTTGTATGTTCTCAGGATTAGTGCTAAAATAATCTTAGAAATTGCATAGGGATTTGCATGAGATTATGAGCTGAGCAAAAAGAAAAACCATGAGAGTGGTTTATTTTTGCTCGGCTTTTATTAGTTAAAGGAGAAGAATGTTATGTATGATGTAATGATCATAGGAGCAGGCGTGACAGGAAGTGCCATTGCCCGGGAACTGATGCGTAAGAAGAGAAAGGTAGCAGTATTGGAGCGCTGCAGTGATATTTGCGAAGGAACCAGCAAGGCAAATAGTGGCATTGTACACGCCGGATTTGACGCAACACCCGGAACATTAAAAGCGAAGATGAATGTGCAGGGAAGCAAGAGGATGGAAGCACTTTCGAAGGAACTTGATTTTTCTTATAAGCGGAATGGTTCTCTGGTGCTTTGTTTTGAAGATGCGGACAGATCAAAATTAGAAGAATTACTGGAAAAAGCGGAGAAAAATGGTGTGGAAGGATGTCAGATCATTTCCGGTGATGAAGTGCGGCAGATGGAACCGCAGGTGTCGGATCAGGTCGTGGCTGCGCTGCATGCGCCGGCAGGAGGCATTGTATGTCCTTTTGGATTGACGATCGCACTGGCAGAAAATGCATGTGCAAACGGTGTACAGTTTTTCCTGAACCAGGAAGTTCAGAATATTGTAAAAAAAGATGGATATTATGAGGTCTGCACGCAGGATCATGTGTATGAGACAAAACTGGTAGTAAATGCTGCAGGCGTTTATGCGGATGTTTTTCACAATATGGTCAGTGAACAGAAGATTCAGATCATTCCGCGAAAGGGCGAGTATTGTCTGCTGGATAAAAAAGTAGGCGAATTTGTCTCTCATACGATTTTCCAGCTTCCGACAAAGTATGGAAAAGGTGTACTGGTAACGCCGACCGTACATGGTAATCTGATGCTTGGACCGACGGCAGTGGACGAATTGGATAAGGAAAATATCGCAACCACAGCAGAAGGTCTGGAGGATCTGCAGCAGCGTGCGGGCTTAAGTACACCAAACCTGCCAAAACGCCAGACTATCACGTCATTTGCCGGTCTTCGTGCACATACAGAGAAGAATGATTTTATCATTGAAGAAGTGGCAGATGCACCGGGATTTATCGATGTGGCAGGGATTGAATCTCCGGGACTTTCCAGTGCACCGGCGATTGGCATTTATGTGGCAGAAATGATTGAAAAACTGCTTCCGGCAGAGGATAATCCGGAGTTTGTATCCACCAGAAAAGGAGTGGTCTGCATGGAAGAACTGAGTATGGAAGAACGCCATCTGATGATCCGGAAAAATCCGGCGTATGCGAATGTGATCTGCCGCTGTGAGATGGTGACAGAAGGAGAAATTCTGGATGCGATCCACCGTCCGTTGGGAGCGACAACGCTGGATGGAGTGAAACGCAGAACCCGTGCGGGAATGGGAAGATGTCAGGCAGGATTCTGTTCCCCGAAAACCGTGGAAATCCTTGCAAGGGAACTTGGATGCGACATCAGTGAGATTACGAAAAAAGGCAGAAATTCAGGATTCCTGACCGGATATGATAAGGAGGAACTGTAATATGAAAACGAAAATTGCAATCATCGGCGGCGGTCCTGCAGGTCTGTCAGCAGCAGTTGCGGCACGAAAGGCCGGTGTGGAAGATATTTTGATTTTAGAGCGTGATGAGCAGCTTGGCGGTATTTTAAATCAGTGCATCCACAATGGATTTGGGTTACATACGTTTCAGGAAGAGCTGACAGGACCGGAGTATGCGGCACGTTTTATTGCAGAAGTGGAAGAAATGCAGATTCCATATCTGCTGTCAACTATGGTGGTGGATATCAGTCCGGAGAAAAAGATTACCTGTATGAACCGGGAACGGGGAATGTTTGTGCTAGAGGCGGAAGCCATCATTCTGGCGATGGGATGCAGGGAACGTCCGAGAGGTGCCCTGAATATTCCGGGGTATCGTCCGGCGGGAATTTATTCTGCAGGAACCGCACAGCGTTACGTCAACATAGAGGGACGGATGCCAGGTGAAAAAGTGGTCATTCTTGGCTCCGGTGACATCGGTCTGATCATGGCGCGGCGCATGACGTTTGAAGGCGCTAAAGTGCAGGTGGTGGCAGAACTGATGCCATATTCCGGTGGATTGAAGCGAAACATTGTACAGTGTCTGGATGATTATGATATTCCGTTAAAATTAAGTCATACTGTGGTAGATATCAAAGGGAAAGACCGGGTGGAGGCAGTTACGATCGCACAGGTGGATGAAAAATTAAAACCGATTCCGGGAACAGAAGAAACTTACGAGTGTGATACCTTACTGTTATCCTGCGGATTAATCCCGGAAAATGAGCTTTCCGGAAAATTGGGTGTGGAATTAAGTACGGTGACTTCGGGGCCGATTGTAAATGAGCGTCTGGAAACTAATATTCCGGGTGTGTTTGCCTGCGGGAACGTATTACATGTGCATGATCTGGTGGATTATGTATCCGAAGAAGCTGGCGCAGCAGGAACGTTTGCGGCAGAATATGTGACACAGCAGTTTGCGGAAGACACGACAGAAATCGCTATCTGCCCGGAGGGTGGTGTGCGCTATACCGTGCCGTCTTCCATTCATCCTCATCGGATGCAGGACAAACAGATCGTCCGTTTCCGCGTTGGAAATGTATACAAAAACAGTGAACTCTGTGTTTATTTTGACGATAGTTGTATCATGCGTCTGAAAAAGAAAGTTATGGCACCGGGCGAGATGGAACAGGTAATTTTACAAAAGAAAAAATTGCAGGAATATGAAAATCTGTCCAAAATAACAATTCGAATCGAACAGGGGGAAGCATAATGGAACGAAAAGAACTGATTTGTATCGGCTGTCCGCTGGGCTGTAATCTGACAGTGGAAATGGATGGCGGGCAGGTGGTATCTGTAAATGGAAATACATGCAAGCGCGGAGATGATTATGCCAGAAAGGAACTGACAGATCCAAGAAGAATCGTGACATCGACAGTGCCGGTAGCTGGAGGCAATCTGCCGGTGGTATCGGTAAAAACGGCATCAGATATTCCGAAGGGAAAAATCCGGGAATGTCTGTGTGCATTAAAAGGAGTGACACTTACCGCACCGGTTCAGATCGGTGATGTGATTGTGGAAAATGTGGCAGATACCGGCGTGGATGTGGTTGCGACGAAATCTATATCAGATGTGAGATGACTCTCGCCTCTAGATGTGGTGAGCAGCAAGAATGCCGAGGGAATTCTTGAAACATTTTGAGAGATACGATAAAATGATGTTGAGGTCAAAAGATGCCATACGAATTGTTCCGTACTTCGTACTCCCACAATTCTACCCAATATTCGCATATCGTGAAGCTGACGCTCCACTTTTATGCTCATATCGGGGCGGGTCATTAAGCCATAAAACCACTCTTGTGCAAGCACATCGTGGTTTCAGGCTTTTGACCCTGGCATCATAGAATAATAAGAAAAGTTGACGGAAATGAGGAGAAATCATGGGGAAAAAATATATCATGGCATTGGATCAGGGAACCACAAGCTCCCGGTGTATTTTATTTGATCATGCGGGAAATATCTGTGGGATGGCACAGAAAGAGCTGACACAGATTTATCCGCAGCCGGGCTGGGTGGAGCAGAATCCGCGTGAAATATGGTCTACACAGTTATCTGTTTTGACAGAAGCTCTGGCTGTGACAGGAGCAATGCCGGAAGATATTGAAGGAATCGGAATTACAAATCAGCGTGAAACAACGATTGTGTGGAATCGTTTTACCGGAGTACCGGTATACAATGCGATTGTCTGGCAGTGTCGTCGAACGGCAGAACAGATTGATCGTCTGAAAGAGGAAAAATTTGATGAGCTGATCCGTGAGCGGACCGGACTGATCGCAGATGCATATTTTTCAGCGAGCAAGATTGCCTGGATTCTGGACAATGTCGAAGGTGCACGGGAACAGGCAGAGGAAGGAAACCTTTTATTTGGAACCGTGGACACCTGGCTGATCTGGAATCTGACCGGAGGCGCTGTGCATGTGACAGACTATTCCAACGCATCCAGAACAATGCTTTATGATATTCACAAATGCTGCTGGGATAAGGAAATCCTGGAAAAATTCAACATTCCGGAAAGTATGCTTCCGGAAGTAAAACCATCCAGCTATATCTATGGTTATACTGATCCGTCCGTGACAGGCGGAGAAATTCCGGTCTGCGGAGCTGCCGGAGATCAGCAGGCAGCTTTGTTTGGGCAGAGTTGTTTTGAAAAAGGGGAAGGAAAAATCACATACGGAACCGGATGTTTTCTTCTTATGAATACTGGAAATGAACCGATCACATCAAAAAATGGATTGTTGACGACATTGGCGGCGAGTGTCAGTGATGAGGTGGAATATGCATTGGAAGGAAGTGTATTTGTGGCAGGTGCGGCGATCCAGTGGCTGCGGGATGAGATGCGCATGATCAAAAGTGCGCGCCAGTCAGAAGAGTACGCAGATGAAGTACCGGATTGCAAGGGAGTTTATGTCGTTCCTGCTTTTACCGGAATGGGTGCACCATATTGGGATTCCTATGCACGGGGCACTATTGTAGGTGTGACCAGAGGATGTAAAAAAGAGCATTTTATCCGTGCAACGTTGGAGTCCATCGCTTATCAGGCTTATGATGTCATTGCCGCAATGGAAGAAGATGCCGGAGTTAAAATGACACATTTAAAAGTGGACGGTGGAGCCAGTGCGAATAATATGCTGATGAAATTCCAGGCAGATATCGCAGGAATCCGTGCAGAGCGCCCGAAATGCATTGAGACAACAGCACTTGGTGCGGCGTATCTGGCAGGATTGGCTGTAGGCTATTGGAGCAGCAAGGATGAAATTCGCAAAAACTGGAATCTTGGCCGTACGTTTGAACCCACCATGGAGGAAACAGAGCGTGCGAAACTGCTGAAAGGCTGGCACCGCGCAGTGCGTTGTGCACTTGCATGGTCTCAGGATGAAGAATGAAATTGTAATTTCTGATGTATTCGTTTTTCCAAAGAACAGAAAAAATGTCTTTATATCCTATGGATTTTCATGTATAATGATAAGGTTGAGTGATAATCCATAAAACAGGAGGAACTATACATATTATGAAAAAAGTAGAAGATTACGTGAGAAGTATCCCGGATTTTCCGGAACCGGGAATTATTTTCCGCGATATAACAACCGTTTTACAGGATCCGGACGGACTGAAACTTGCGATTGACGGATTAAAGGAGCGTCTGGATGGCGTAGATTTTGATGTGGTAGTTGGAGCAGAATCCAGAGGATTTATCTTTGGAGCACCGCTGGCTTACGAATTTGGCAAAGGTTTTGTGCCGGTTCGTAAAAAAGGAAAACTTCCATGCGAGACAGTTTGTGCCAAATATGATCTTGAGTACGGTTCTGCTGAGATTGAGATGCACAAAGATTCCATCAAACCGGGTCAGAAAGTTGTCGTAGTAGACGATCTGATCGCAACCGGCGGAACCATTGAGGCTGCCATCAAACTGATCGAGAGCCTTGGCGGAGAAGTTGTCAAAGTATTATTCCTGATGGAGCTGGCTGGATTAAACGGTCGTGAGAAACTGAAAGGTTACGACGTAGAGTCTGTCATTACTTATCCGGGTAACTAGGATTGGGGTAGAGAGAGTCTCTGCCCAGAGTTTATCCTTATAAAAACAAGAGAAATCGTTAATTAAAAAGCTTTCTGACCAGAAAAATCATGATTGAATGATAGGTTCTGTCAGAAAGTTTTTTGTATTTATGCATCATAATATTTTTTCACAAACGTAATAAAATTTTGCATCTGCGTCGTCAGATAGCGTCCTTTTTTCCATACAATACCAATATCCGTTTTCATTGGCGGCTCCATAGGTATGGCCTTGTATTTCGGCAGTCCTGCGGTAATGCAGCTATAAAGAAAACATCCCACTGTCCCGGAGCGAATAAAATTAATCATGGTATAGAGCTGGTTTCCCTGCATGATAATATTCGGATGGACATTTCCGAAATCAAAGCGGGTGCGTAAAATGGCATTCTGTACAGAATCTTTATTAAACAAAATAACATTCTGATGATCCAGATCAGCAGCTTTGATAGAAGTATGATTTGCCAGTGGGTGTTCCGGGGATACACAGAACACAAGCTGGTCGTGAATAAGTACATGGCTGTTCAGCTGGTCGATGTTATACATTTCCATATTGACGAGAGCCAGATCCAGTTTATCTTCCAGAACCAGATCGCAGGCACGTACAGAACCATATTCCTCCAGGGATACAAGAGCATCTGGATATTTGGAACGGTAAGCATCAATGAGTCCCGGAAAGAAAAAACTGCTGAGCACCGGAGGAATGCCGACGTGGATCGGATTTTGCTGAATCCGGCTGCCGTTCAATTCAAATTGCATATCTTTGCAGTACTGCAGAATGTAGTCAGCTTTCTTATAAAACAGTGCGCCGTCTTCCGTCAGGGTGAGCCGGTTGTTGAATCGTGTAAAAAGTGTGATGCCAAATTCAGCCTCCAGTTCCCGGATAGCCAGTGAAATGGCCGGCTGCGTCACAAACAGCTGATTTGCAGCAGCGGTGATGCTGTGGCATCTGCATGTTTCACAAAAATATTTTAACTGATTTAAGGTCATAAAAATTCTCCTTTCGTCGAAGCTGCTTTCCGTCATAAATTCACCACTGATGAATGATCAGATGAATTCAATAACTTCCTTTTGCTTAAAGTATACTATAAATTTTATTTATGGCAAGTTAAAATTCATTAAATAGACAAATGAATATACCTGATTTACAATACAGATATCAAATAAAGAGAACGGCCGATTCACAATTCTTTACAGGGAGGGTGAAAAATGTCAGCATCGACAATAACAATTTTATTTCTGATATTTGCGATTGTCAGCTTTATATTAGAAAAGATTCCACTGGGGCTTACCGCTACGATTGTAGCAATCGGATTAAATGTGACCGGGGTTCTGGACGCTTCCCAGACATTCAGCGGATATGTAAACAGCAACGTGATTCTGTGCGTTGGAATGTTTGTAGTAGGACAGGCACTTTTTGAAACCGGCATGGCAAACAAGATTGGTGGGGTGGTGACCAGATTTGCAAAAAATGAAAAAATCCTGATGGTTGCCATTATGGTGATCGTAGGAGTTATGTCAGGATTCCTGTCAAATACAGGGACCGCAGCAGTATTGATCCCAGTTGTCTGTGGAATTGCAGACGAATCCGGATATTCCAGAAGCCGCCTGCTCATGCCACTGGTATTTGCAGCAGCACTTGGCGGAAACCTCTCCATTATCGGAGCACCGGGAAATCTGATGGGTGTGGATGCCCTGCAGAATCTTGGTGAAGAAACCGGATTTTTTATGTATGCGCCGATCGGAATCCCAATGCTTCTGGCAGGTATCGTTTATTTTGTTTTCATCGGATACCGCCTGCTTCCGAAGACTTCTGCAAAAAGTGTGGCAGAAGTGGCAGAGACAAAACCGGATTCCAGTCATGTGCCAAAGTGGAAACAGATTACGTCTCTGGTAGTGCTGATCGCGGTTATTTTAGCAATGATCTTTGAAAAACAGATTGGTATTCCCATTCAGGTATCTGCCTGTATCGGAGCCTGTGTGGTTGTACTGACAGGCGTTATTTCCGGAAAAGCTGCATTGAAATCCATAGATTTAAAAGTAGTTCTCCTCTTCGGTGGTTCCCTGGCGCTTGCCAATGCGTTGGATACCTCAGGTGCCGGAACCATGATCGCGGACACGATCGTAGGATTCCTTGGAAAAAATCCAAGTCCGATGATATTACTGCTTGTCATATTTGTAGTGTCCTGTGTCCTGACAAACTTTATGTCAAACACAGCAACCACAGCGCTGATGGTTCCAATCGCGGTATCTATGTCAGATATCCTTGGGGCAGATCCAAGAGCAGTGGTTATTGCAACGGTAATTGCAGCATCCTGCGCTTACGCAACACCAATCGGAATGCCTGCAAATACCATGGTAGTCGGACTTGGCGGTTATACCTTTAAGGATTATGTGAAATCAGGTTTGCCGCTGATCCTTGTATCCTTTGCGTTATGTATGATTTTGTTACCAATTTTATTCCCATTTTATCATTAAAAAGCTGCTGTATAAGCGGCGAAGCTAGTATTAAAGTTTAAAGTAAAAATTGCTGGAGGTGCGATTCAATGAAAGAAAAAGAAATCAAGAGATTAACAGACATGGTAGCCGACTTTGTCGGACATATCGGAAAAAAGCTGCCGGATGATGTTGTGGCAAAATTAGAGGAGCTTGGCTCCAAAGAAGATGCGGCACTGCCGAAAGTATTATATGAAACCATGACAAAAAATCAGGGACTGGCAGTAGAACTTGACCGTCCGAGCTGTCAGGATACCGGTGTCCTTCAGTTCTGGCTCAAATGCGGAACAAATTTCCCGTACATCAATGAGCTGGAAGCTCTGCTGACAGATGCGGTTGTGCAGGCAACATTTGCCACACCACTTCGCCACAATTCTGTACAGACGTTTGACGAGTACAACACAAAGAAAAATGTCGGAAAAGGAACACCGACGGTATGGTGGGATATTGTCCCAAATAACGACCAGTGTGAGATTTATGCTTACATGGCAGGTGGCGGATGTACTCTTCCGGGTAAAGCAATGGTACTGATGCCGGGTGCAGGGTATGAAGGAATCACCGATTTTGTACTGGATCAGATGACTACTTATGGATTAAATGCCTGCCCGCCGCTTCTGGTTGGTGTCGGTGTCGGAACTTCCGTAGAGACTGCAGCATTAAATTCTAAAAAGGCGCTGATGAGACCGATTGGTTCCCACAATGACAATGCAAATGCAGCAAAAATGGAGCAGCTTTTAGAGGATGGAATCAATGCTATTGGCCTTGGACCGCAGGGTATGGGCGGAAAATATTCTGTCATGGGTGTAAATATTGAGAATACAGCACGTCATCCGTCTACTATCGGTGTTGCTGTAAACGTAGGATGCTGGTCACACCGTCGTGGTCACATTGTGATCGACAAAGATCTGAACGTAGTCTGTGATACACATTCTACCTGGAAATTTGAGTAAAAAGTAACGGCTTTCCTTTCTAGATGTATGATTGGCGAAACGTGAAAGCTATGCAAATATTTCGTGAAAAAGGAGAATAAAAAGATGATTGAAATCAGAGGCGATAAAAAAGTATTAGTTACTCCTGTAAGCAAGGAGGATCTGGCAGATATTAAAATCGGTGACATTGTATGGCTGGACGGCGATCTGATGACCTGTCGAGACGTGGCACACCGCAGACTGGTGGAATACGGCAGAGAACTTCCATATGATATCAGAAACAAAGCAATTTTCCATGCAGGACCGATTGTGCGAAAAATTGAAGGAACCGAGGATGATTATGAGATGGTATCCGTTGGACCGACCACTTCCATGCGTATGGAAAAATTCGAGTACGAATTTACCGAGCAGACCGGTGTCCGAGTGATTGTTGGCAAAGGCGGTATGGGACCGAATACCGAGCGCGCATGTAAAGAATTTGGTGCCATCCACTGTGTATTCCCGGCAGGCTGTGCCGTTGTGGCAGCTACTGAAGTGCAGTACATTGCGGAGCATCACTGGGATGAACTTGGAATGCCGGAAACACTCTGGTGCTGTAAGGTCAAAGAATTTGGCCCGCTCATCGTATCCATTGATGCAAACGGACGCAATTTATTCGAAGAACAGAAAGTTATTTATAATGAAAGAAAAGAAGCTGCAAAGCAGAAGATTTATCCGGAAGTAAAATTCATCAAATAAAAATCCATGCATATAGAAGATCGTTTATGCTGAGCAGATCCATTCGGTTGCAAAACTGAGTACTCCATAGAATTACAGGATGCGCACCATGTATAGCAGGCATGGTGCGCATTCTTTTGACAGGAAATCACATTGAAAATCCTTTTAAATTTCTGATTCCGAAAAGGAATATCTTCATAACAAGAATGATTTTTACAAAATAGTGGAACCGGTGTTTTAATAGTAATAAAGAATAAGGCAGAATTATTCAAGTCGAACGCACGTGAGACTTGGTGCGTGATTCTGGTCAGCGGAAGCTGACATATTCTTCTCAGAATCACTGCACATCCTCGCGGAGCGTTTATCTCAGTCGGAGATTGTACTCCCACTGAGAAAGACTTGTTATTACTCACCACTTGCAGAAGTGGGAGTCTTCTCGACTGAGATAAAAAATTATATTTTTTGCAGTTAGAAAAGGAAATGCGAAGTATTTTGTATACTTTGCATAGAATACAAGTGAATATGCCAAGGAAATGCAAAAAAATGAATAGGCAAACAGGAACATTTTTCTTGAATTTTTGTAAAAAATGAAGTAGAATGAATCTGGTATGTTAATAAAATAACAATCTCAAGGAGGTATGAGGCAATATGGCAGAATGTTTAGCGTTAGAGCGAATCAACCGTCTGTTAGATGAAGGTAGTTTCGTAGAGGTTGGCGCATTAGTTTCCGCCCGCACAACAGATTTTACCGTAAATGACCAGTCTGCACCATCCGATGGTGTTATCACAGGATACGGACAGATTGAGGGCAATCCGGTGTATGTATATAGTCAGAACCGTGATGTGCTGAACGGAACGATGGGTGAGATGCACGCAAAGAAAATTGCAAAATTATATGATATGGCTGATAAGGCAGCAGCTCCGGTGATCGGACTGTTAGACTGCGGCGGTTTTCGTCTGCAGGAATCTGTAGATGCACTGGACAGCTTTGGATGTGTCCTTGCAAAGCAGGCTGAGTATGCGGACAGTGTACTTCAGATCAGCGCAGTAATGGGTAACTGTGCAGGTGGTATGACACTGATTCCGGCCATGAGTGATTTTGCATTTATGACAAAAGAAGCACAGATGTATGTGAATGCACCGCATACCATTCAGGATAATAAAAAACTTTCCCGCGAGTTTGATTCTGCAAAATATCAGGCGGCAGTTTCCGGACAGGCAGAAGTACTGGAGAGCGAAGAGGCTGTTCTGACAAAAATCCGTGAGCTGGTAGTAATGCTCATTGATGAAGAATATGGACGTTGTGGAGAGGATGATCTGAATCGTTACATTTCTGATAAAACATGTGCCATGAAAGATGCACGTGCATTGTTAGCTGAGTGTGCAGACGATAAATTCCTGGAGATCCGCCCGGATTACGCACCGGAGATGGTGACAGGATTCCTTACATTAAATGGAATTTTAGTTGGTGCAGTGGCAAATGCCGATGCACTTTATGATGAAAAAGGTGAGAAGACGGCAGATCTGGCTGACGGTCTTACAGTAGACGGATGTGAGAAAGCAGCAGCTTTCGTCGCATTCTGTAACGATTGCGAGATTCCGCTTCTGACTGTGACAGCAGCAGATGGATTTGCGGCAGTAGAGCAGACAGAAAAAGGTCTTCCACAGGCAATCGCAAAACTGGTAAAAGCTTATCACGACGGCGGTTTCAACAGTAAAGTAAACCTGATCATGGGCGATACTTACGGCAGTGCTTATGTGGCTATGGGCGCAAGAAGCATCAGTGATGCCGATATGGTATTTGCATGGGATGATGCTAAAGTAGGTATGATGGAAGCTGAAAAAGCAGCAAATATCTTATTTGCAGCTGAAGGAGAGAAAGCAACTGAAAAACAGGCAGCTGCTTATGAAGGAAAACAGAATGCCGTAACTTCCGCAGCAGCAAGAGGCAGCGTGGATGCAGTCATCGCTCCGGCACAGACAAGAAAACATCTGATCATGGCATTTTCCATGCTGTAAAAGAAAGGAAGATAGTGAAGATGAGAAAGAATATCAAAGGGATTGCGGCAGGCAGTCTCGGACTTCTGGCTTTACAGCTTCCGGGAATGACCGTATTTGCGCAGGCAGCAGACAGAAAAGCCCGGCTGGCAAATGCATTACAGAATACAGTCCTTGGTATGGGAACGGTATTCGTTATGCTGATCGCAATTGCGCTGATCATTTATTGTTTCAAGATCATTCCTGTAATCCAGGAAAAATTTGCCAAAAAAGCAGAACCGACAGCAGAAGCACCAAAGACAGTACCAGTTGTTGCAGCTCCTGTACAGGAAACGGATGATCTGGAGCTGGTCGCTGTTATCGCAGCCGCGATCGCAGCAAGTGAGAATGTACCGGTAGACAGTTTCAGAGTCCGTACGATCAAGAGACGCTAATCACACCATTTTGTTTAAGGAGAATAGAAAAATGAAAAATTATACAATTACCGTAAACGGAAACGTATATGATGTAACCGTAGAAGAAAATACAAATGGCGCTCCGGCAGCAGCACCGGCTCCGAGAGCAGCAGCACCGGCACCGGCTCCGGCAGCAAAACCGGCAGCTGCAGGCACAGCAGGAAGCATTTCCATTACTGCAGGTGCAGCAGGTAAAGTTGTTGATGTTGTAGCAGCACCGGGCACAGCCGTAAAGAAAGGTGATCCTGTCGTTGTACTTGAGATCATGAAAATGGAGACACCAGTTGTTGCACCACAGGATGGCACTGTTGCCAGTGTGGATGTAGCAAAAGGTGAGACAGTAGAATCAGGAGCAGTACTTGCTACTATGAACGCATAAGACAGGAGGTAGACATGTCAGGTAATATAGCAGAGACATTGGGCAATCTCGTGCATCAGACCGCGTTCTTCAATCTGACCTGGGGAAACTATCTGATGATCGCCGTTGCCTGTGTGTTCTTATATTTAGCAATCAAAAAGGGATATGAGCCGTTACTGCTGGTACCGATCGCGTTTGGTATGCTTCTGGTAAATATTTATCCGGATATCATGATTTCTCCGGAAAATGCAAGCAACGGTGTCGGAGGTTTGTTGCACTACTTCTTCAAACTGGATGAGTGGTCCATTCTTCCGTCCCTGATTTTCCTTGGTGTCGGCGCACTGACGGATTTCCGTCCGTTGATCGCAAACCCGATCAGTTTTCTCTTGGGAGCAGCCGCACAGTTCGGTATTTTTGCCGCATATCTGCTGGCTATCGTATTCGGTTTTTCCGATGCAGCAGCTGCAGCAGTATCCATCATCGGTGGAGCAGATGGACCGACTTCCATCTTCCTGGCCGGAAAATTACATCAAAATGACTTGATGGGTCCGATCGCCGTGGCGGCGTATTCCTATATGTCATTAGTACCGATCATCCAGCCGCCGATCATGAAACTTTTAACAACTAAAAAAGAGCGTTCCATCCGTATGGGACAGCTTCGTGAAGTTTCCAAACTGGAAGCAATCCTTTTCCCAATCGTTGTTACCATTATTGTGTGTCTGGTGCTTCCGACCACAGCTCCATTGGTAGGTATGCTGATGCTTGGTAACCTGTTCCGTGAGAGTGGCGTAGTAAAACAGCTGTCCGAGACAGCATCCAACGCCCTGATGTACATTGTAGTTATCCTGCTTGGTACATCCGTCGGAGCATCCACAAGTGCAGAAGCATTCCTGAAAGTGACAACACTTCAGATCGTAGTACTTGGTCTGGTAGCCTTTGCATTTGGTACCGCAGCAGGTGTTATCTTTGGTAAGATCCTGTGCGTTGTAACAAAAGGCAAGATCAATCCGCTGATCGGTTCTGCCGGTGTATCCGCAGTACCGATGGCAGCCCGTGTATCCCAGAAAGTTGGTGCAGAAGAAGATCCGACCAATTTCCTGCTGATGCACGCCATGGGACCAAATGTTGCCGGAGTTATCGGAACTGCGATTGCAGCCGGAGTATTCATGGCAATATTCGGTGTATAACTTTGTTTACAGTGTCGAAATCCTAAAAGCATGTCATGCTTGCATGTAAATGCTTTACAGGATTAGCGACACGCCCCTCCAATGAGAAAAAAGCAGGACAGAGTCATGCGATTTTCGAATGGAGGGAGGATTGTGGGAGCTGGAACAGCGGAACAATCCGTAAACAAAGGCAATGATTATAAAAAAGGAGATAATTTATCATGGAGAAAAAACCATTGAAAATAACAGAAACTGTTCTGCGTGATGCGCATCAGTCTCTGATGGCCACCAGACTGACCACAGAGCAGATGCTTCCGATCATCGATAAAATGGATAAAGTCGGCTATCATGCAGTCGAATGCTGGGGCGGTGCAACTTTCGATGCATCCCTGCGTTTCCTGAAAGAAGATCCGTGGGAGAGACTCAGAAAGCTGAGAGCCGGTTTCAAGAACACGAAGCTCCAGATGCTGTTCCGTGGTCAGAACATCCTTGGATACAATCATTACGCGGACGATGTGGTTGAGTACTTTGTACAGAAATCTATCGCTAACGGAATTGATATTATCCGTATTTTTGACTGCCTGAATGATATCAGAAACCTTGAGACTGCTGTTAAGGCAACAAAGAAGGAAGGCGGACATGCCCAGATCGCCCTTTGCTATACATTAGGCGATGCGTATACACTTGATTACTGGAAGAATATCGCTTCCGAGATCGAGAGCATGGGCGCTGACTCCCTCTGCATCAAGGATATGGCTGGTCTTTTAACTCCGTACGCAGCTTCCGAGCTCGTTACGGCATTGAAACAGGGCACAAAGCTGCCGATC
>ENA-OROR01000976-OROR01000976.1-human-gut-metagenome-genome-assembly--contig:-NODE-976-length-21292-cov-7.641428_pt1 | contig 21292 bp, 23 predicted proteins | sample MGYA00242135_ERZ509060 | MGnify/ENA primary metagenome ERZ509060 (study PRJEB26280, sample SAMEA2338742) | human gut metagenome | biome: human gut; feature: human-associated habitat; material: faeces... | reverse complement strand
ATGGAGCCAATAATATCGTTAATGGACAACTTTTTTTGTAACACATATCAAATGCACTACTGATTTCTACACGACTATATTACCTTAAAATATATATTTTGTAAAGCAGAAATTTCACTTTTTTTTCATGATTAAAAGAAGTACCCTCTATACTTTATATATTTTTTATAATTTGTTTTATTACATGTAATTATGACACCATTATTTCTTTTGTATCATAGTCAATATTTATATTATTTACGTATTTCCATACAAAGGTTTCTTGTTTTTCTTCATTCATATTTCTAAAAGTATTATGTATATTCAAAACATATTTATCATAATATCGCTTCACTTTTCTTTCTTCTGCTTCTACCTTTAACAATTCATTTTTATAATCTTCTAACGTTATCATTACCAAATTCAATAATTTCTTTAATTCCTTTTTTCTGCTATTGACCTTGTATAAATCTTTTTCGTAAGTACACCCTCTAACTAATTTATATACTGTCTGATTTTCCTTTAAAGACAAAAGCACTTTGTCTAAAATATAATTCTCATTTATTCGTTTCTTAGATACATCATCATAATAATACAAATACACATTATTAGGTTTTACAGTCGATTTCAAAAGCGAAGCTATTCCTTTATTGTTTCTAACTTTGCCAGCAAATAGATAATTGTATTTGCTTGTTTTGGTACGTTCTGCAAGCATATGTAAAACCTCTGCATATTCTTCCGCAGTAAAAACAGTTTCAACCTCTAATTTATATTCTATTCCCTTTAATTCCATAATACCGATATTGATTTTTTGCTTTAAAATTCTGATAAGCATATTTTCGCAATAATCTATCTTTCTAGATTTTAGGTATGGCTCTTCTTTTAAACTCATTTTAATTGCAAACATACTATAACCTTTTCTTAACATATCCCTCATTTTATGTATAATTCTTTTTTCTTCTTTATTTAAGACCAGTTTCACATGATCGCCACAATTAACTTTATTGTATCCAAAAGGTTTTTGCCCTTTCATGTAATACCCATGCTTTGCACCCTCTATCAGTCCATTATTTGTACGTTCTCCAATCGTATCCTGTTCCCATTGTGCAATCGTTATTATGATGTTTGCAACCATTACTCCTGACGCAGTTTTTGTATTGATGTTTTCACTCATAGAAATAAAATCCACATCAAAAGAATTAAACAATTCTAAGAACTCTTGCAAGCCTACTAATCTTCTAACGAGTCTATCAAGTGAATATACAATCACTGTTTTTACATATCCTTTTCTTATATCTTCTTTCAATCTGTTCATGTTAGGACGATTCGTAGTCTTGGCAGAAAAACCATCTTGATAGATTTCCACCTTTCCATCAAGCTCATATAATCTAATATATTCCATTATTTTTCTTTTCTGCATATGTATATTAAATCCTTTATCTTCCTGTTCTTTCGTTGATTCACGTAAATAAACTGCTATAATATTTTTCTCCATACTCGTTATCTCCTTTAAATATTGAAAAAAAGGTATAAAAAAAGAACCCTAAAAAATAAGGTTCTTTATCAAATTTCAAGTGCATTAAAAAGTACCTCATTTTCTTTGCTACTTCCTTTGATTTTTATGTTTTAATCTCTGCCCACATATCTCACATCTAAATCTTTTTTCATAACAAATAAATCCACAGGACGGACAGATGTATAATTCTTTTTTTCCATCATTATAACAGATTGATTCTTTTGGATATTCTTTTTTTATCAAAGACCTCAACATTATTAAATGCTGGCACTCTTCATTTTTTGTTAAAGATTCATTTTGGTAATTTTCTTCTATCCATAACAATACACTATCATACGCATTTTCATTAACCATGATGCAAATTTCCTTTCTTTAAAATCTTGAATACATTTTAATTTCTTTATAAATCACTTTATCATTTATAATACTATCAATTTTAAACAACCGAATTTGTACTAAACTATCACTATACGATCTTATACAATATTCAAAACTTTCTAAAATTTCTACATATGAATCTTTTTGAGAAAAGAAGAAATCTAACCCTATTTCTTTATATTTACCTTTCTCGATATCGTAGAAAAACCTTCTTTTTACGCAATACATATTTAGTTTTTTATGATTTTCACTATTATATCTTTTCAATTCCAACAAGCTTAACATCTTATACCACACCTTTTTTTAAACCCCACATGCACGCAATAAATCTAAATATCTTGCAACATCTTCACGCAATCCACAAAATTCAAATTGAAACCAAACCACAAACAACAATATAACTGATGTAATTCCAATAATAAAAATTATTGTATGCAATATATTTAAAACTTTAAAACACAATTGTTTCCAATCAATTTTCATTTTCTATACTTCCTAGTTAAATTGATAAGGTTTTTTTTTAGAAGAGCCTTAATCTTTTTTATAAATCATTTAATATTAAAACGTGATTTTAAATTTTCAATTGTTCCAATATATTCATATACATTTTCATTAAGATTTTCATGTCCGCATAATAAACCTGTATTTACTACATCAAAATCACAAAACAAAGGTCTGAATCTTACTGATTTTCCTATTTCTAACAACTTTTCTCTATGCAGAGCATTTGTTAATAATTCAGCAGTTCTAATGCTACATTCTTTACTTTCTTCGATTTTTTTAATAATTGTTTTTGCTTTCATTATTCATTCTCCTTTATTAATTTTTTTGCAAGGTAAGGAAAAAAATTAAAAAATAGCAAATAATATTTTTAAACTCCTTTCCTTAATACTCAAAATTTTAATAACTTCCTTATCTTGTAGCACAGGGAAATTTTCAATCTTTAAATCTTCTGATTTTCCGTAATAATGCAAGATATCAAAACAATCTACTATTTCTACCATTGTTTCTTTTGGCAGTTTTTCAACTAATTCAATAACTTTCATTTTCTGCACCTCTTTCATCAAAGAAAGGGGATTAACTCTTTTGTAATCCCTCTATAATCCAGCTTATAGCCTGTTTCTCTCCTACAGTCGCTATATAATCACATTCGTCATAATGCTCACTTACAAAGCTAAAGGCATATTTGTTATGAATTTTCATAATGTTATAAATTCCAATTGTTTTAGTGTCAAATTCTTGCATGTTTCTTAACAGTTTTCTTATCCCTCTTATCAACTCGTTCTTTTCCATGTTCCTTACCTCACTTGATTTTTTTACCTTACTGTTTTATAATTTCTGTGTGATTGGAGAAGAGGGAATCTCTTCACCCCCACCCCCACCCCCAATCACTTTATGAAAGCTATGCTTTCTTTAAATGATGTAGGCTTAGAAACTTGTCGAGATTGCCAGCTCTGTTAGGTTTCAAGCCTTTTTTTATACACCATTCAATGTATAAATTAAATTGTGACATCTTTAACACCTCTCTTTCTTTATATCTATATTATATCACGTATACGTGATATGTCAATAATAAATATCACTTTTTTGTTGAATTATTTACGTTTTAATTATATTATATAGATGTGTTAGGAGGTATATTATGATTACAAATAAAATAAAGGCTTTACTTTCTCTTAAAGGTTCAGGACTTACTAAATTTGCTGAATTTATAGGCAAAAGTCAACCGACTATTTCAAACAAAGCCAAAAGAGATACATGGAATGCTATTGATTTAATTCAAATAGCAGAACTAACAAATACAGAACTATGCTTTATAGATAAAGATACTAGGGAAGTTATGATAACTTTTAACAAGAGCGATCTAACAAATGAATAAAAAAAGAAGCATTCTTTATTGAGTGCTTTTTTATTTTCTCGTATCAATCACAACACATTTTTCAGTAGGAATACAAGGCAAATCTTCTTCTCTATATCTTTGCTTCATAAACTTCATATACAAACCCTCGCCTACATATTGCGAAGCAAATGGGGTAGAAAACTGCTCAATCCCTAATTCTGTTTCAGAAGCAAAATCTATAAATTCATCTTCATCTAAATATATTTCTGTGGGCTTTTTTAAACCTTTAGAAGTGAAATAAAATCTTTTACCCTTTGGTATGTAATCATCTTCTAAAGTCTTTTCTACGTACTTCAAAAGATAATGTACCGCTCCTTGGATTCCGTCAACTTTGTTAATGTAAACAAATCCATATTTCCAAATCTTGGCAAAATCATCTACAGGAACAAAAGGCAAATTAAAGAAAATAACATGCAAGTGGAGTCGCTTTGTGTTAGATGAACCTCTTTCAATAACTGCAATAAATTCTACATCATCAAATCTTCTTTCTAATCTGTATCTAAAAGCTTTCCAGCGTTTAAATACTTCATCACGTGTAGGGGGTTCTCCCTCAAAAGTGAATGTTACAAATTTTTCTGTATGCTCATACTGTCCAACATTTGCGTATATGATACGATTCATCTTTTTACGCACCATTGCTATATTGCTTTGTTTTCTTCGATATTCTGTATCTTCCTTTTTCGTATCCTCTGTGATTACCGCTTGCGTTTGTTCGTCTGTTCCTTTCTGTTTCGCTTTTTTCACTTTCTTAACTGCTTTTCTGTTTTCATCTTCCATCTTTTTGAATCGTGGTTCATTGTATGTGTAAATCTCTGTTACACTACCACTTACAACGATTTTATTTTGATACTCTTTCAACATCTTTTTTAACTCCTTTTTAACCTAAAACGTGTCTTAAGTTAGCTATATATCAAGTTAAGTAGCTGAAGCCTGTCGGCTTCAGCTTAGCGAACCGCAATTCGCACCAGCTTTCAGCGTGCGATCGCTTCGCTATCAGCCGATATATTTTGCTTCAACTTTTCCTTAGCTTCCTTAAGGATATTTTCGTTTAAACCATCACAAAAAGGGATTGCAAGCGTAGAAATATCGTTACCTTGCATGCACCAGCCCATACCTACACTAAACCCGTTCAAATCATGTCTTTCAAACATCATGTCGTAAGAAGTGGAAGAAGCTTTCCCAAGAACCAGCTTAAACTTACAGTTATCCCTTGTATTCGTACTGATAAATTCAGAATCCGCCCTTTGCATGGTTACGATAACAATATAACCCATAGCACGACCAAGCATGACTAAAGAACGAACTAACTGATTTAATTGCTCTCTGTCATATCCATCTTTTGATTTCTTAGGCAAAAAGTCACTTAGACACTGGTATTCATCAATTATTAAAAATTCAGGGTGTAAATCATCACTATCCATATAGTTTTTTATACCCCTGTCCATCATGAGCAACTGTCTTTCCTGCATTTTTCTTTTATAGCGATTCAGCAAGTCAAAAATCTCCTTGTAATTATTTCCATTAAAGCCTACGTATTCATCAAAACAATAACTACAAGTGTTATAATCTACCATCTTACCATCAACCATATGTATCTTGTGTCCGTACGACAACAAGCCATTTAAAAGGTAATACATAAAAGTAGACTTTCCACTTCCTGTATCTCCAACAATTAACGCATGAGGATACTTCAAAAAATCCCACATATATAAGCCATATAGTCCTGTACCCACTGATACACTTGTTCTGTCGCATTTTACATCTTTAATAGGGGTATAAGCTATGACAACATCAAAATACGCACACCCACGTTTAAAACGATATTCACTGGTATTGTTCGTATAGTTTTGTATATCTGTCTTATACTTATTGTAAATGTTTTCTCCAGCAGATTTACGGAAACGTACCTTAAAGGTAATATTACGCTTATTCATCTTGTACCATACCTTTACGTTCCATCTTCCTTTATCATCTTTAGAACCATAGTCAGCAGTAACTTTTCTAACTTCGTTTATGATATACAGTCTTTCCATTTTGTCAGAAAAATCAACAAGGTTCAGCTTGCTACCTATCCACCAAATGAAAATAAGAGGAGAACGTACAGTAAAGAACAACCAAGAGGGCATAAAGTAGTTTCTTAATCTTGTCCACATACTACAAGCCTTTCAAGGTCTTAACCTGTACTTCTATTTCTTTTATTTGTTCCTGTTTTTGAACTAGAGAATTTTGCAACTGCTCTTTGTTTTGCAATGCCTGTTGTTTTTGCTTATTTAATTCCTCTTTTTTCTTCTCGTCCTTTTCCTTTGATATAGATGTATCGATACTGCTAATCTGCGTATCTATATCTTTTATCTGTGTATCTAGTGAAGCTACTTCCTGTCTAATGCTTTCCAAACTCATTTCAGCATTTTCTAAGTTAATAACATAGTCCTGTTGCTTATCGCTTATGGATCTATGCTTAACTTCTCTGTAATCAATCGTAAAAGCCTGTGTTACTGCATTTTCCTGTTCCATATAAACAGTCACATAGTACCAGTTTTCAGGCACTCTAATCTGTACGATTTCATCTTGATATACTTTAGTTTCATTATCCTGTGCCTGTTTTGGATTTCCTTTGATTTCTTCAAAAGGCAAATCCATTACATTATTCTCTAGCTGCACACTCATTTTTAAATCAAAAGACTTGTCTTTAGACATTGACATCTGTTTCATATTGAACTCTAGCAAATTTTTGCTTTCATCAAAATATACTTCTTTTGGAAGTGTAACAGAAGCAAGGGAAAACATCATTTCGCTTTCAGGCTCAAATTTCATTACATAGCGATTATCAGGTAGCCATAACTTGCTGGTAAACAATGCAACCAGCAATATTAATACGAAACACATTCCAGCGATAAGAGGGTAATTGTTGCCCTCTCTTAGTTCAATATACTGCTTATTGTTTCCAAATCTCATTTTTTCCACCCCCATTTTATCTTTTCTACATCTTTTTTCTCAAATACGAATACTTCTCCATCTTCAACGTCATAACATAATACCTTTGGTCTTTTGTTTATATATTCAAGTCGTATTACTCTAAAAAGACGAGGTATATTATTTTCCAGTCTTGCAACTATTTCATCATCTTCTTTCAGAAGCTCAAAATAATCTTTCTGCACTTCCTTTACTTCTTCCAATGACGCAATCCTTGTATAACCAGTTAGAGAAGCAACTAAAACCATATCCTTAAAGACTTCTTTAATGATACAGGGCATACCACCAATACGTGTATAGCAATCTACAGATACTGGATAACGTTTTCTATTGTTTTTTCTAGTTTTTGAACTCACAGGAATATCTAAGCCAAATTCCTCATTTATATACGCAATTACATCTTCATTGCGAGTTTTCTCAAGCTCATACTTTTCCACTGCACTCAATTCACTGCCATTAAAAATATCAGACTGCTTTAGCATATTTCTCACTCCTTTTCTGACTTATCAATAGGCAATCTTCCAAAACCATAAAAATGAGATTTCCAGTATTCATCTGTCAAATCTGCGTAGCCGATAGGATTGCCACAATGTAACATTTTATTGTTACCTACATAAATTCCGATATGTGTAACTGGTTCGTAAAAGTCATATGTTTTCGTAAAAAACACCAAATCCCCAGCAGTCGCTTCATCACTGTTGATTTTTGATGTTTTGTTGTATATGCCCTGTGCAGTTATCCTGTCCATTGGATACAAACCAGTCTGCTTATAAACCCATATAACGAATCCACTGCAGTCAAAGCTTGTTTCAGGAGTAGAACCGCCATATACATAAGGCATACCTATGTATTTTGTAGCTTCTGCCATGAGCTTTATGAAATTCTGTTCTCCCATAGCTGATTTTTTTGCTACTTCCTCAAAATCAAGAATCTCATCTTCTCCAAGGTTTCCACTGTCAAAATTACACCCATTCGATAATAGCTGGGTCGCTCTAATCGAGTACGTACTGTCTTCTTCGGTATAATTCATTTCACTGTTTTCTTCTATATACTTCTTGGCATAATATGGACTGCTCTCTGTTTGATTGTTCTTCTTTAAAAAATCAAAATACTGCAATCCAAATTTATAAGCCTGTATATATGCAGTGCTTTCAAACTCCATCTTGTTCTTTATCGTATATTCGATTTCTGAATTTATCACACCAGCAACATCATCTAAGGTATGTGTTTCTTTTTCCAGTCCATATACACTCAAAAGAACATTTACATACGTTTCATCAATCAGCTTTCTTTTTGCTTCTTCTCTTAAATTTTCAAGTTCAGGGTCTATAAACTTCATATCATCATCAAAACTGCAACTTGCACCACTACTGTCACTATTGCCAATAGCTAAAATGCTTTTTTTCTGTTCATTCATGCCACCAGCACTTATCATCATTAAGAATAGAAAAATTAAAAAACCAGTTCCTATAAACAATATCTTTCTCATTACTTACCACCACCATAATAACTGGACTGGAAAGGTGTAACGATACTGATAAAAGGTATCTTTATATTATCGTTTACAACTGCCATGAAAGGGCGAGAACCATCTGCATACTTTTTAAACTGACTGATTACCAGCAAGTTATTATCTGTAAGTGCCGGCACTAGACTTCCAATCGTATCTAATGACTTACCATCAATTTCTCCGATATACTTATGAACAGACAAAGAAAAGATTGACTCTAACAAATCCCCATGATTTTCATAACCCTTAATCAAGTCGCTTGTCGTATGGATCATGAAGCTAAACCCACAAAAGCTTTTCCTTGCATACTTTATCAAATCATCTACATTCTTTAAAAAAGAACGTGATACCGCATATTTCATAAATTCATCAATTGCACAATCTAATGTATATAATGGTTCTTTAAAGTCATTCCATGAAAGTCCTTTTTCCTTTAAAGCTTTTTCATTCTTTCGCTTATTCAAGTAGAAACCATAACTAACGTAATTAAGAAACAATTCAATATAAGCACTTACCATCATTTCATTTTTGTTGTTCATCAAAAAGCTAAAGTCAAAACATATGCTTTTTTCTAGGTCAAAATGCATGTTTGTTTTTTGATTAAACAGTGAACCAAACTCAAATATCATTTCTTCTAAACATAATTTCAGGCGGTACATATCAGAACGTTCCTCTGCAATCTTGAAACGTTCTTCATCAAACATCTGTTTCACTTGCTTATATACGTCTTCCAGTGTAAACCAGTCATTATCAGTTATAGACATTAAATCTTTACCTATATAACCCTTGTAAAAATCCCTAAGTATCTTTTTGAAACTTTTAATCAAAGTGACATCTCTTCCCATATCCAAGCTATGCATACTTATAAAAGTATTTGTTATTGCACTTATCTTATTAGCAATATCATTTTCCTTTATCGTTCCATCATCACTTTCTGTATAGAATATCTGAACAAAGTTTATATAATGACCCTCGCTCAATCCGACTACAGGAATACCGAGCATACTGCATATCTGACCGTATTCCTTATGTATATCAAAAATATACTGTGTATGATTTCCTCTTAAATAAAAGCTTTCCATAAATCTTTTAAAGAGGGCAGATTTTCCGCTTCCTGTTTTTCCCATAAATACTTTACAGTATGAAGTAAACTCAAAGCGATAAGGATTAGGGGCAAAAAGTCCATTGTTTGTATAACCTAGTAAACCAACATTCTCATGTACCATGTTTATCTCGCTTCTCATCATCATTTCAGCAACTGTACTGCTTGCGACCATAGTTTTCTCGGGATTATCAAAAGAAGTAATAGCTTTTACATCTGAAAACAAATCATTTACATGCACATATGCTCTCATTTTCTTTCTACGCAAGACATTATCTATCTTCTGTACGTTGTCGTTCAATTCTTCCTTTGTTTTTCCAAATACATACAAACGTATCGTAATCAGTTTTACAGTTTCTTTAGAATCGCTAATATATCTGTCAAACGTTCCAAGTTCCTTTATATTTTCCCTTGATTTTCGATAGGCAGTAAATTTGTTTGTGTCCTGTCCTTTATTATCTTCTTTCTGAATGACTTTTTCTATTTTGCTTTCATAATCTGCCATAGATAAATTAGAACCATCTACAGTAACTAAAACATTGCTTATATCCGTAAGCTCGTTAATCATTTCAATGCTAGAAGATTCAGGATATTCATGCAACCGCAAGCATGTAAAATACTTGTTTGCATTTATGTAATACATTTGATACCAGTCATAACCTGATACAGAACAAATTTGTTTTATAAACTCAATGTTTTTTCTATCGATCTTGATTGCTTTTATTTTGTTTCCTTTCTTTTTTTCTTCTTTCAAACGTTTCTTATCTTCTTTATCCTGTAACTTTTTTTCTTTCTTCTTTCGTCTTTCCTCTTTCATAGGCAAACTTCCTTTCTACTCCATGTCATTATTGAGCATTGCGAACAACTGAATGACATCATCTTTTTTATATACTTCACAGTCACATATCATAGTTATTTCTTTATAAAATCTTTCAAGGTCACTTTCGCATACATATAAAATGATAGATACATATTTATGATTGTTGAACTCCATCATGATTCTTATATTTTCCATCAAAATCAACTGCATGTCCTTGTCTGAAATATCATTTAATCGACTTTTATAAAATTCTATGTTATCGTCCATAATACCTCTTAATTCTCTTGGAAACACAATTTTAAAAGGACTTTCGAGAACATCTAAAGCAACTATCAAACCTTTCAAATTAAAAGCGTCAATGCTTAAATCCATGCCATTAGAATCCTTAAATGATATTTTCATAACTTTGTATTCTTCTTTATTTCTCGTAACCGCAAATCCGTCTTTAAAATCAATGCAACCACAATTGTCTACCTTATCTTTTTCTATAAAGGTTCTTAATCTGTTTTCTGCCGGTATGTATTTTTCCTGTTTATACTTCCAAAATTTACGCATTCTTATCTACTTCCTTTTCCTGTTCGTATGTGTTCTTGGCAAACCAAAAACCTAGCTTATATATCTCGTATCTTATAAAATTCAATATTCTTGTATATCCGTTCTTTCCTTTACACTTATCATTTGGCATGAACAAATAAAAGCCAGCCAGTCCAGTTATAATCATAAGTATAATTTGTAAAGAACTGTGTATATACTTTCCTATAGTCTTGTCTATGAGCAAATATGCAGATACAAGCACGAGCAAGATTTCCACCGCACCTGTATCAGCCATAGCGTTCGATTTATTTTTCTTTGGTATGATTGCCATTATCTTCTACCTCTCTTTCTGTCAAATGTTCTATGCGTTTCCGTCTTAGGTTTATTTTCTTTCATTTCTTCCTGTAGACTTGCAAGCATGTCTTCTAAGTCACTGTCATGCAATTTGTGTTTTTTAATGCTTTGATAATTTCTTCTTTCATTTGTCATAGTGTTATACAAATTGCTAATATCTGAATTACTGTAGACTTTATCAGGATTATACTTTCTTAATGTTTCTTCAAAAGCACCTACAGACATTCGTTTTTCATTTCTATATATATCTTTAGGAACACTTGCCCTTATGCCATTTGATGAAATAAGCTCTGTATAATCTCTGCCTATGTTCCATGAACTATCATGTATGCTATTTGCTGGGGTAAAATCTGTATAATTTTCATCACGATCAAATGATGTTTTCTTCGGTATCATTCCATTCTGTGCAGTTTCATAAATTTCTTCATAAAGCTGATTGTCTTTCGGTAGGGAAGTAATTGCTCCACTTTCACTGTTTATCTTTCGACTTGCCGACTGAATACCATCATAGTTTTTCATATTGCTTTCTTTTGCAATTTCATCATATGTCTGTTTCAAATCATTTTTATTATTGCCATCCTTGATATCTGACATATTTCTAATATCTTTGTACGGAGTGATGATAGGTCTTGTACTACTGTCATATCCCTGTAATATGACTCCATCATCTGTCAACTGCTTCGTATCACTTCCATAAAAGCTTTCAGGACTGTTTGGCTCATAACCTGTGCCGTTATCCGTTAATCTGTAATCTTTGCTTTCGAGCTGGTTTTGGTAAGGATTTTCTTTCATGCGTGCCTGTTCCTGTTGCCATGTATTGAAATTGCTTCGTATCCTGTTTTCATTCAAACTGTCTTGATAAGCACCATATAACCTACCGCCTGTTTCTACCGCAGATTTTCCAGCATTTGCGACATTTTCAACTGCATGCTTTCCAGCTCTTGCAAATCCTTTTCCGCTTCTTAACATGCTTCTGCCTATAAACATGGAACGAAATGCAAAACGTGAGCCATCATCTACACCAAGCTTGTCGTTGAAGAATCCTGAACCAGCAATCATAGACATACCTACTGCAAATACGACAAGTCCTTTTAAAAGCCAGTTATCTAAATCCTTGGCAGATAAAACCGCACTGCTCAATATCGTAAAAAACAGCATGCTAAAGTAAAGAACACAAATAGCAATCAGCGGAGATATAGCATTTAAGTAACTGTTTCCCACATGCCTGTAGTCATTGACACCTTTCAGCATAAAAGGAATACTTCCCACGATCGCTTTCCCAGTTTCTCCAATTAGATAGGCAAGCTTATACAATGCAAAGCCATATACCAGTATCGAACAGAGAAGCGTGACATTGACCGCAAAATAATCTGTTTTATAAGCAAAATAATTTTCTTTAAAGAATCCCATAAAACCATTATTTAATTTTTCTGTGGTTTCTACTCCGTTCTCTATCGTAAAACGATTGTTTAATACATCATGGTCGATTAAAGCGTTGTAGTTATACTTTTTCATATCCGTTGTGGCTGGCAATTTAACAACTCGATTCGCCCTTATGCTCTTTTCCAAATCTACTGTATTATCAGCATACAAAGTTTCTGAAATATAACTGTTATCTCCGCTTCCGGCTATTTTGCCTAAACTGTCAACTGTTGCATTTTTCAAATCAAAAGCCATGCTCATAACACTTGCGAAAACAGATATAAAAATCACAGTCAAAAACGTATTGAATAAAACCTTTAAAGGTTGTTCTACTTTAAACACTTTAATCAGAATGCATATACAAAGGGAAAGGGGAAGTATTATCATTGTGTAGTCCTTTAAAGACATTTGAATATTCTTCAATGGCTGAACGCTCATGATATCCCATTTTGCCAGTGCTAAAAACCCATCTTGCAATACATTCAATACAGGAGATAACAGGGAATAAATGAAATCTCCCATAGTCCTCAATATCCCAGTAAAAAAGTCATTGATTTCCAAATATTCTCTTACACTTTCATTTATATTTTCTATAGAAAACTCGCTGGCATGTATCCCAGTCATTGAAATACAGATAAGTGCGAGAATAAACAAACATATCATCAGCTTCTTTTTGTTTCTTAATACCATTTATTTCTTACACGCTCCTTTTTTTATTTTTCTATTACCAAATGTTTTATTTTGGTAATAAAAAGATAAAGACCTGTATTTCAAAGCCTTTATCGTTTTCTTTTAAGCAAGTCCTTTAATAAAGTTAGCCAAGTCCGTTACATTCATAACGATGATATAAGCAATGATACCGCAGACCAGCAACCCTATCGCAACTTTGCGATTTCCTATCATCAGCATAATACCAGCCACGACTATTACACCCACTAACACCCAAAAGGCAATAGCCTGAACTTCTGAAACACCTGAATTTACTGCACCCTCTACTACACTTGATGGGGTAGCACCTACAGTAACCATCTGTATCGCAAAGAAGCAGAATACAAGCAACATGATACCCATACTTTTATTTATAAGCTTTTCATTTCTCTTTAATATAGTCAACATATCTTTCTTATCTCCTTTTTTTCTTTCTTTTATAAAGTTAAAAATGTTCTGTGCTTTATTCCAATTTCCTTTTGACAATGAGGCTCCGCCCCTAAGAACCCCTAGAAAGTACCTCGAATCGCAAAAAATAAATCATTTACAGATTCGAGGTACAGGAGTATATCTTAGGGGCTACTCATTGTAAAAAGTTTTCTCGGCATAAACAGAACATTTTATATTACTGTTTTCTTCTTGACATCTTTATAGCAAAGAACCCAACTACCAAACCAGCAAAACCTAAGGCGAACAACTGCTTAGTGTTAACATCAACACCAGTTTTTACAGGTTCAGGGATTTTAACATCTTCCATAGTGACAGTCTTGCCATCTTCCGCCATGAAAAGCACATCAGAAGCAAGCTTATATCCTTTTGGAGCTTTGACCTCTTTTAGAGCATATACCTTATCTTCGACTAGATATGGGAGTTTATAGGATTCTTCTTTTGAAGAAGTAAATTCTGCAACCACTTCGCCTGTATCATAGTCAATGACTTGCATGATTGCACCCTCAAGCATTTTCTGTGTAGATTTATCTACTTTTCTAAATGACATCTCTGCAGGCTTATTTTCTACAGTGATTTCAACAATCTGTGTATCTTCTGTGATTTCCACACGATAAACATGGGAATTATATGTATATCCGTCTACCTGTTTTGCTTCACGAATGTAATATACACCAAGTTCCAAGTTATCAAAGATAGCAACACCATTTTCATCTGTAACAACTGTAGAAATGATGTCTTTCATATCTTTGCTTGCAGAAATTTCAAAAGGCACATCTTTCAATTTTACATCAGAGTTCAATGAGTCTTTCTTGTGGATCATGACAGAGCCACGTGCAAGCTTGTTATGTACAGTTCCATCTGTACCTATCGAAATCGTATATTCTGAAACATCTTGCCCATGATATGAAATCACGAAATTATATTCCGTATCATCAAGAACGTACTGTTTATCTGTCTGCAATTCCTTGATGTAATACATACCATTAGGCAAATCAGGAACATGTACTAAATGCCCATTTTCATCAATGCCAGTAGTAGCAATCATCTGTCCGTTTTTGATTCCCACGTTTCCCATATAGTCATAAATATCTTCTCTTGCGTAAATTCCAAAAACAACATTTTTATATGCATCAGGATTTCTAAAAATTTCCTGTTCTTCCATAACTTTCGTCATGTCGATATTTACTTTAGGACGTGTATTTTCCAGCACTGCGTCTACAATCTGAATTTCTGCTACTTTAGAATCCTCAATAGTAAAATAATGCTTATCAGTATCTATGATATACCCATGTGGTGTCTTAGTTTCCACATAGTAATACAGTCCTACAGGCAATTTCTTACTATAAGTAGATACCCAGTCAGATTCTAATGTTTCCACTTTTTCATCTTTTTCATAGTAAGTATGATTTCCTATTGTGATATCTTCGCCAGCATAGATAGTAATTTCTGCACCCAGCAGATTTGACTTGTTCCAAACAGGGGAATGCGTTATACCAAACTCATTTTGTCCAATGATTACTTGATTAAAGATTTCCCCAACCTTATCAAACTTCAATTGTCCGAAAACCATTTCATCTTTCATTTCAACAGACTGCACTTCGCCAGTATCTTTAACCGTAAAGTCAACCTTCTGAGCAATTGCATAACCATATGGAGATGATTTTTCTTCAAGACTATACTCACCTGGTTCCAAACCTTTTATCATGTGAGGTTTAATGTTACCATCTTCATCAACACCATCTTGTCCGCTTACCCAAGTATCAAACACCGCACCTTTATCGTCCTTTGGATAAACAGTCAAGTATGCACCCCTGATTTCTTCATCATTCGCAATATCTTTCTTGGAAATTTCCACCTTGGTAATGTCATTGAAGAAGTCGCTTCGATATTCAATCACAGGCACATCTTGACCCTGATAAGAAGCGTCCACAGTGACTACTTCATCAGAGGAAGCATAGCCAACAGGTGGCTGGATTTCTTTTACCTCATATTTAGACAATGGAATGTCTTTATTAAACACCACTTTCCCATCTTCATCAGATGTTACTGTATCCACTCTTTCGCCAGCTTTTACAAGCGTTTGTCCGTCATAAGATACAATATCTTCTTTTGCGTAAAGACCAAATATCGCACCAGCAAGAGGAGTTTTCGTTTCACTGTCCTTTTTCACAAGCTCGATATCTACCTTTTGTCTTTCATTGCGGAACGTTTTCAAGTCAGAGAAAACAACTTCGATATCCTGACCCTCGTATTTCAACTCAACTTCGATACGTTCTTTTGAAATGACGAATCCATCAGGAGCAGTCTTTTCAATAATGAAGTATTTTCCCAAAGGCAACAGGGTAGAAGTAATCGTTCCATCTGCACCAGTGATTACAGTCTCAACGAGTTCATCTTTTGCATATAGCAATGTACCACTGTTATCAGGAGCATAGATATTTTCATTTGCGTAGATTTCAAATGTAGCATTTGCAAGTTTTCTTGTTTCATATCCGAAATACAGATTGCCATATGTACTCTTGTCTTTCTTCACATTCATAAGAACTTCGCCCTCTTTCGCCACTTTAATTCTGCCCTTTACAGGCTTATCTTCCATAACTACAGTAATAACAGGTGTCTGCCCATCAGGTAATGTCTGATATGCTTCATCTGTACCAATCATAAATTTTACAGGTTCTGTATTGATGATATAGCCATTAGGAGCTTTGATTTCCTCAATCTGATATTCTCCAGCGTCTAATGTCTTGCCAGTCATTACAGTGCCATCTTCTGTAGTTTTCCATGTTTTTACATAGTGAGGATACGGAAACCATTCCCAGTAGCCTACATAGTCATTCGTCTGCAGATTTCTGATTTTAAATGTCGCACCCTCGATAGCAACAACATTTCCAGTATCAGCATCTTCTTTAACTATTGCGACAACCGCTTTGAATTTTTCATCATTGAAAATCCGCCATGTCTGTGGTTCTCTGCTATCTTCTGTAATCGTCACTGTAAAATCTTTAACAGTTAGATGATTTGGCGGAGTTTTTGTTTCTCTTACTACATATTTTCCATAAGGGAGTTCATCAGAACGTGCATAACCTTTTTTATCCGTTACTAACACGCTTGCTGGTTCTCCATTCGCATTTTTTGCGACTGGGGCTTTTTCCCAGCTTCCATATTTATCAATATCTTTCTGTGCTTTTATGGTAAACTCCGCACCCTCCAGCAAATCTGCTTCGCCAGTTCCATTGTCAGAAATTTTAATAATTTCAAATGGTTGCGAAATAACTTTTTCCAGTGAGGTAACAGATTTTGTGACAAGTGCCACATTCTGATTTTCATAGGTAAGGTCAACCTCATATGTCTTTGTATCCAAAGTATAGCCATTGCTAGGCTTCACTTCTTTTACTTGGTATTTTCCTAAATACAACTGGTCGTTAGTTGAAGCATTGCCTTGTGCGTCCGTTGTAAGTGTTGCAATCAAAGTATCTTTTTTATGAAGAATACTTCCGTCCGCTGGATCTAGAATATTTTCTCTCGCTCTTACTTCATAAACTGCGCCATCTAAAGTTGCTTCGCCCTGTGGCTCTTTTCCTGTTACACTATCTTCTTTAGAAAGATTAATCTGTCCTTTTACTCGTGTATTTGATAAAACTGCTTCATATGTCTTGCCATCTTCTGTAATGTTATAAACTAACTTTTCATCAGAATGTGTATAGCCATCAGGTGCAGTTTTTTCTATAAGATAGTAGCCACCATAACGTAGCAAGTCACTTTTCGCAATCCCATTGTTATTGGTTGTTATATCTGTTACATAAGTATCATCAGACTTATAAACAGAAAAAGTAGTATTCGCTTTTACAACTGTTTTTCCGCTTTCTGCGTCACGTTTCAATACCTGAATATAACCCTCAATAGGTTTATCGCTTCCAGTTACTTCGATTCGTTGTTCATTTTCAGATACTGTTACACTGTATTCCTGTGAATTTAAAACGTATCCCTCAGGAGCAATAATTTCCTTTACTGTATAATTTCCAAATCTTAAGTATCCTGATTCCACAAATCCTGTAGCAGTCGTAACAAGTCTTTCCAGTTCCTGTCCTTGACTGTTATAAACGGCATAAGTTGCACCGCCTACCTGTTCATTAGTCTTACTGTCAACTTTTCTTAATTTGATTTTTCCTTTTACCCAGTTATTCGTAGCAGTAAAACTTGTCGTTTCATTTGGATTGATTGTAACGGATTTTACTGTACTATCCAGCACTAAATGACTAGGTACAGAAGTTTCCTGTACATACCATGTGCCTTTTTCCAAATCATTTACAGTTACTGTACCATCACTTCCAGTCGTATACGTTCCAAGTGGGGAAGTCATATCTGCATTCTTTGAAACCTTAAAAGATGTATTTGGTACTTTGTTTCCATCTTCGTCCTGTTTCGTGATTTTCAAAGAACCTGTACGATTTACATTGATTCTAAGATAGCTATCATATGGGTCTAATCCTGTCAATGAAGATACTGCCTGACTGTTTCCTTGACGTACTACAATCGTATCTTTTGTCTGTGCTACCGATAAACCCCTATTAAAAGTTATACTCATAGTGTCTTTTGTACCATCAGGTGTAACTTTCAACGTATTACCACTAATAGAAGCAGTACCACCACGTACACTTTTAATCTTTAATCCACTTAACACTTTTTTAGTATCCGTAATACTTGCAGTTTCTCCCATATCTACAGTTATTGTCTGTCTATCAAAGCTAGGCTTGTCATGAAAATGGGTTACCTTATTCATGACATTGTTAAACCATGATTTCATGGAAGCTTCATCAGGATAAGTAGAATTTCCCATACGCTGACTGCTTCCCAAGTATCGCCAAACTGCATTCTGCGTCATCATATAATCGTTTTTAGATGGTTTTGACTTACTTCTATACCCATACCATGTAATAAGTGCCATATCCTCCATTTGCTTATTTGTTAAACCAATATCACTAGGCTTTATAGGTTCATTTGGACCTATTGCCGAAACCTTATCAGGCTCAATACAAAACGCTTCCTTTCCATTCAAATACAAGATAGAACCATTTCCATACTTATCAGAGCCAAAGAAATACCAGTCTCCCTGATACTTTTCAGTCAAATTATAAGTAGCCGCTTTAATTATCCCATTAGGAAACAAAGCAGAAGCACCAATAGCACAGGCTAGAAAAAGCTTCGATATCTTTTTAAATGCTTTTGGAACTTTCATTTTACTCACTCCTTTCCAGTTCATCTACATACGTTGGAACTTCTTTTAATTCCTTTTCTAAATCACTTTTCTTTCTTCTAAAAAGATTCATGATTTTTCTTATAAATCCCTTAATAATAATCAACCTCTTTCCACAAAAAAAAAGAACTTTATTTTTTATCTAAAGTTCCTTAAAAGTTTTATTCATAATATGTTACATTAAAGAAATAAGGACTCCACAAACCGCAAGAACATTGCTCAGCAGAATAACCACAACCAGCCCAACCCTCTTCGTGTTTCTGTTCAAGAAATTCATCACACCAGCTATCTAATTCACTTTCAGGAATAAAAACATTACTATAAATTACATCAGGGTGTCCTGTTACAGTAATAGAGTGCTGATGGGGAACAGGCTTAGAGGGTTGTGTATTACCGCCATTACTTGGCTTGTCCTGTGGCTTGTTTTGTGGGGGATTATTATTAGATGATTGCGTATTACCATTGTTGCTAGGCTTTGAAGCATTGCCACTAGAAACGTTATTACTGTTTGTGTTTTGATTGCTTGCTACTTGCTTATTGTTATTTTTATCTTTTGAAGCAGTAGCTTTTTTCTTTTCTGTAAACTTAACAGTAATTTCAATTTCATTTGACTTGTTTCCATTGCTATCTTCTACACTGATTTTCTTTTTTAATTCCTGTGCCTTATCAATTTTTTTATCAAAAACTTTCACTTTATCAAATTTCTTATCATAGTTATCTGAAAGCTTGATTTCCTTATTGATCGCTTTGTTGATTTTTTCCACATCAGTACCAACTTCAAAAGAGAAATCTTTTTTGTCCATTTTCAAAACTGGGGAAGTAGTATCCTGTACAACTAAATACACTTCGTATTTTTTCCCTTTATATTCAAAAGTCGCCTTGCTTTCTCCAAGCTTGGAAGTATCAACTTTATCAAAAGCAACTTCGCCATCTACATCATCAAAGTATGTATTTGCTTTCGCTGATGGTTTTTCGTTCACTTCAACATTAAACTTATCAGATTTTAATTTTAATTGAGAACTACAACCAGCAAGCAACATACTAACAGAAAGCAATCCAGCAAATAACACATTCATCTTCTTCATTTTATCCACCCCTTTATCTATATCTTACTTATAACGCAATTTACTTGTTTTGTCCAGCTTTGTTGTCTGTAACTGATGTATGTGCTTGACTTTTTGGTAATACTCTTTCAGCAGTAACACCAATCTGTAAACGACAGAAGTGTCCGCCATTTGGCAACTGTCCACCATAAGCACCTTTATAAGTAACGACTGCATTTTCAAAATCAATACTGCTAAATTTGTTAATTTCTTTCGGTACTGGATTTTCTAAAGTGATTGTGAAGTTATCTTCAAAGTTTTCTGAATAACAGATAACATCATACAACATTTTACCAGTAGGGCGATTGTTGACTACTTCTTCACGAGGATTGCAAGCCATAAAAACTAAACCAGCACTAAATTCTTCACTTAAAAATCTTACATTCTTACTATAATTTTTTACTACAATTTCTTTTGCCATAATAATTTTCTCCTTTTCTTAAAATAAAAAAAACACCTAATTTTTTTCCCATGTGCATTAGATGTATTAAAATATTCAATTTTCTTTAGATTAAACAAGATAAACAATTTACAATGTCATTCTTTCTCAATAAATGTATAGACATTACCTTATGACCATATTCCTTGTTCGTTAACAACAATTCATATACACCAGCTTCATGGTGTCTAAAATTTAAAAGCTCACATACATCAATCTTACACATCTTTGTAACGAATAAGTTTTCAACATCAGGCTCTATTAAAGGTTTAAAACCATTAACCTCTAATTCTTGCACTAACGTTTTTCTTAAAGCATGTTTACTAATTTCAAACTGTACAACACCTTTTTTATAAAACTTCAAAAGTAAATGTACATCAAATGAACTAGCATTCACATCTTCATTTATACAAGCTTCTATCTTATCCACGTCAATATCTAATTCAAGATTCAACTTGTACACTAATACCACCAACTTTCTTTTTCATAATAAAAATATATCAGTAGAAAGTAACATAGCAATGGCTTACATGAAAACTTTTAATGCACTTATATAGTTATCCTTTTTAACGTAGTCGCTTTTTGGATAGTCCGACTTCTCATTTAGCATAACCTTTAATTCCCATCAATGGCGATAACTAACTACTATTCAATTGTCAAAGAACAATTGTAGAAATAGTAGCTCGTATCTTTGAATTTTTAATCGAACTATTTGATAATGTGTTTAAGCCTTTATTTAAAATAAAAACTAGAAGCCATACGACATTATATAGCTTCTAGTTTGACTAACTATCAATGGAGCCAATAATATCGTTAATGGACAACTTTTTTTGTAACACATATCAAATGC
>ENA-OROR01000971-OROR01000971.1-human-gut-metagenome-genome-assembly--contig:-NODE-971-length-21320-cov-6.845192_pt1 | contig 21320 bp, 22 predicted proteins | sample MGYA00242135_ERZ509060 | MGnify/ENA primary metagenome ERZ509060 (study PRJEB26280, sample SAMEA2338742) | human gut metagenome | biome: human gut; feature: human-associated habitat; material: faeces... | reverse complement strand
TTGCAGAAATGTGGCCGGGGATTTTTGTATCCATGTCTAAAATTTAAGCGCTTACCAATAAAACGTTGGATCATTGCTCATCCTGCCGGAGGCTTTTTACATAATGAGGAAATATTCTTTCTTAATTATTAAAAAGACCATGCCTGCGCACAAATATGCAAGTCATGATCTTTTTATTATAAATATATGTTGAGGACAAACTCCCTATGAATTATTCCGTACTTCGTGCACCCACAATATCTCTACAAATCACTCTGTGAGGTAAATTTTCCACCGATATCAAATCCATGATCCATCGGTCCGCTGCCGGCTCCCAGATCCAGCATTGCCGCAAGTGCTCCGGAAATATATTCTTTTGCACGCTCCACAGCTTCTTCAAGTCCATATCCTTTTGCCAGATTCGATGCAATCGCACTGGATAATGTACATCCTGTTCCGTGCGTGTTCGGATTATCAATTCTACGCCCATAAAACCAACGGCTCTTTCCTTCTGCGTACAACAGATCATTGGCATCATTTAACTGATGACCGCCTTTTAACAACACAGCGCAGTGATATTCTTCGCTGATTGCCTGCGCTGCGCGCTCCATGTCTTCTGCTGAATGAATAGATGCACCAAACAGGACTTCTGCTTCAGGAATATTCGGTGTCAGCACACTTGCCAGCGGAAATAATTCCGTCTTCAGTATCTGGATTGCTTCTTCGCTGATCAGTCTGGAACCGCTTGTGGACACCATCACCGGATCAACGACGATCCGTTCTGCTTTGTATTCTTTAAGTTTGAAAGCGATCATTTTTACAAGTTCAGCGGAAGCGACCATACCAATTTTAACCGCATCCGGGTAAATATCTGTAAATACCGCATCCAACTGCTGTCCTAAAAATTCCGGTGTCACTTCAAAAATTCCGGATACTCCTGTCGTATTCTGTGCTGTCAGCGCCGTGATCGCGCTCATGGCATAAACGCCATTTGCCTGCATCGTCTTGATATCTGCCTGAATCCCCGCACCGCCGCTGGAATCACTTCCCGCAATTGTGAGGGTTGTTTTTCTTTTCTTCGTATTCATCTACTTATCCTTTTCCAATCTATTCTAATTATTTTTCTTATCCATCGCATTTATCCTGAACCTCTTCCCACAGACAGGAGCGCAGTTAAAATTGCAGCTCTCCCACAGACAGGAGCGCCGTTAGAATTGCAGTTTCCCCGTAGCCTCCACAAGGTCACCCGCATAAAGATCCGCCAGTTCTTTTAACTCTTCCTGTCCTTCTTCGCTGAAGCGGTCATACAGTCCGACTACCGGGAAGCCTGCCTGTTTTGCGGTTGTTGCCGCATGTAATGCGTCCTCAAATACCAATGTATGCTCCGGTGTGCTTCCAAGCTTATCAGCACATTGAAAATAAATATCCGGTTTGTCTTTTCCTGCTCCGGCATCCGTGCAAGTCCATATTTCCTTAAAGTATCCGGCAATCTCCAGTCGTTCAAACGCCGCTTTGATCTGCTCTTTATCGCTGGAAGTCGCCACGATCATTGGTACCTTTGCCTCTTTCATCTTCTCAAGGAGCTTACGTACACCCTTTTTCAGCGGTGCCTCTTCTTTATAAAAGATCTCTACCTGTTTTAATACCGCTTCTCTTAATTCTGCTTCTGACTCTTCCAGATGGTATTCCCGCTTCACATAAGCCACGCCATCATCCAGGCTCATCGGAAATAATATCTTCCCAAGATCCGGCGCCGGTTCAATCCCGGCACTACGCAGATATCTGGCTCCGGCATCCTCCCAGATCGCCATCGAATCCAGCAAAGTACCGTCCACATCGAAGATCACACCGTCTATTTCTCTGTTTTTTAATTTCATTTCCTATTAAACCTTCTTATATCGAACTTCTTTATGCATAACTTCTCTTAATTTCTCAACATATTCTGAGTGCGTTCGCGCAGTTCTTTTGTTGCAGCTTCAATATCTTTCTGTCCGAAAATCGCACTGATCACTGCGATTCCACAAATACCGCTACCGGCAAGGTCCTTTACATTGTCTTTTGTAATTCCACCAATGGCAATAACCGGAATATCCACTGCTTCACAGATTGCTTTCAGCACATTATGATCCACTTCTACCGCATCTGCCTTAGAACCTGTCGGAAATACCGCACCAACGCCAAGGTAATCTGCGCCATGTTCCTGCGCACGGAGTGCCTGCTCAACCGTCTGCGCAGAAACACCGATGATCTTATCCGCTCCAAGTTTTGCACGCACATCTCCGGCTTCCATATCACTCTGTCCGACATGCACACCGTCCGCCTCAATTTCTGCCGCAATCTCTACATTATCATTGATCACAAACGGCACTTTATATTCTCTGCAAAGTTTCTGGATTTCCTTCGCCTCTTCTAAGAAATGCGCTGTATCCAGTTCTTTTTCACGCAGCTGGATAAATGTAGATCCACCTTTCAGCGCTTTCTCCACCTGTTCATATAATGTTTCTTCTCCAAGCCAGTGACGGTCTGTCACCGCATATAAAAGTAAATCTTTCTTATCGCAGTTCATATTTTGCACCTTCTTCCAGTGTTTTTGCGTCCATATTGTAAATCGCATCGATAATACGGTTTCTGTATGTAGAATTGCCGTCTCCGTCCTGCATCCGTGAAAATCCGATCTCACCGGCAAGTCCCATCACACATACTGCTGCCGCTGCCGCCTCCAGCGTATGCTCCGGATTTGCGGTAATATATGCAGTCATCATTCCGGATAACTGGCAGCCAGTTCCTGTAATCTTACCCATTTCCGGGCGTCCATTACGAATCACATAACAGGATTTTCCATCACTCACCAGATCAATCGCCCCTGTAATCGCAACAACACAGTTTGCTTTCTCTGCAAATGCCTTTGCAAATGCAACTGCTTCATCCAGATTCTCTTCTGTCACTGCATCTGCAACATCAGCATCTACGCCTTTTGTTGTACCACTGCCGGATGCCAGGGTCTTGATCTCGGAAATATTTCCACGGATCACGGAAAACGGAATTTCTTCCATCAGAGAAACGGCTGTGTTCGTGCGCAGTGCACTTGCTCCCGCTCCTACCGGATCCAGCAGAATTGCATGTCCCAGTTCTGTCGCTTTCTTTCCAGCCAGCTTCATGCCTTCGATACTTCTTATATTTAATGTACCGATATTGATATTCAATCCTCCACAGATGGAAGTAATATCTTCCACATCCTGCGGCTCGTCAGACATGATCGGACTTCCGCCACATGCCAGCAATACATTTGCCACATCATTTACGGTTACATAATTTGTGATATTGTGAACCAGAGGGGTTGTCTCTCTGACTTTATTTAACATTTCTCCAAGCATAATTCTCCTCCTGATGTTTGAATATACTATTCTATACTTTCGTATATTATCTAGTACAGTTCTCTGTAAACTGCCTCCATCTGCTCAATGGTAGGCTTCACATAGCTCTGATTTAAAAGTCTCTGCTGACTTGCGTCTACACTTACGGCAAATGAATGGATTTCTTCTTCCTTCATGCCATATTCTCTTAATTTTTTACGACTGATAATCTGGTCTAATAATTCCTGCAGTTTTTCATAGACAACCGCTTCATCACATTCCATCATTTTTGCAAGAAATGCATTCAGACGAATGATTTTGCCGGTCGGATTCATTTTCTGATAAGCAGCAAATACGGCAGTCAGGAACTGATAATTTGCCTCTCCGTGTGCGACATGATACGTTCCGCTCAGCGGATAGGACATGGCATGCACCATTCCGGTTCCGGCATTGCCAAATGCAACACCTGCCAGATTGCTTGCCACAAGAAAATCTTCCAGCAGCTCCATCCGGTATTCTTTTCCATGAGCAATAATCTCACGAAATCCATGCACGATCATCTCCATTGCCTTCTCGCTGAACATCTCCGTGTAGAGGTTCGCTTTTGGTGATACAAAAGATTCAATCGCATGGATAAATGCATCGATCGCGCTGGTTGCGAAGAACTCATATGGAAGTTCACGCAAAAGTTCCGGGATCAGCACTGCCTCATCTGCATAAATCTCGTCTACGGCGAGTCCTAATTTGCTGTGGATCGAAGTAATCTCTGTAATGGAGACATTGGACACTTCCGATCCTGCGCCACAGGTTGTCGGCACTGCAAGAAGTGTGCGCACTTTGCGAAGCGGTACTTCCTTCCGATAATAGCTCTCTGCTTTCGCTTCCCCGTCCAGTACAAGAATCTTCGCCATATCAATGACAGCTCCACCGCCGATAGCAATGATTCTCTTATAATCTCCCTGACGGAAATCCTCAAGCAGTGCATCGATCATTACATCTGTCGGCTCACCGCTGCCATATTTGCTCTTGTATTCTACATGTGCTTTCAGATTCAGCGGTGCAAAACAGGTCTCGTAAATCCGTTTTGTCGCGAGAATGAAATCATCCGCTCCGATGTTGTATGCTTCCACGAAGCTTTTCACATCATCATATTTCTCGATCACTGATTTCTGCTGAAATAATTTCATGACTGTTGTCCTCCTGTTGTTTTCTTCTTTTTAAGCTTATTCTTAGCCTTCCTCCATAAGCTCCAACTTGTTTTTACCTGCCGTTAAGCTTACTCCGCCGTCGCAATCCGCTTAATCTGCGCGAGTGCTTTCTTTACTGCCGGGATGGAAATAACGAGCACAGTCAGTACACCTTCACTGTTTACCAACATTTGAAACACAAAAAAATCCTCCTGTATCTTCGACTGAAGACGAAGGAGGGTTCTGTAATATCTAATACATCCCTACGATGGCATTATCCATATCAGGTTCCGGGTCGAAGTTTCTAAACTTCCTCTCAGCCTATACATAAGCTCCCCTTGTCATCACTCTTTTACTCGTTAATTCATCTACTGTAACTATACTGGATGGTTACAGTCTTAACACAGTTAATGATACTCGCCCCACCAACAGATGTCAAGAAATTGCAATTATAAATCATGCAAGTATGACTTGCATTTTTCCCATCACCATAAGCTACAGAACTTGCCACCGGCAACTTTCTCCGGATGCCATAACCAAAAAAAATCTCAAAGCAATAAGCTTTGAGATTCATCTTAATCGGAGTGACAGGATTTGAACCTGCGACCTCTACGTCCCGAACGTAGCGCTCTACCAAGCTGAGCCACACTCCGGCATGTCAACCGAATGTTTCAAACATTCAAAACACTCGGCGCCCCTGCCAAGGAACTACGGATAGAGGACTTGAACCTCTACTAACAGAGTCAGAGTCTGCTGTGCTGCCATTACACCAATCCGCATTACGTAGTTCTCTGTTGTGTTCGTTGTTTATCTTTTGTATTTCATCAGCGAACAAATATTATTATATCAGCAAATCCAAAAATTGCAACCCCTTTTTTTAATTTTTTTCAACTTTTTTGTATTTTCTTGTCGAGTGTCTTTGAAAATGCCCATTTTACGCGGGTTTGCGATGGTTTGCAAATTTACAATTTTTTCGTTTCTATATTATTATACCGTCGATGTAATTGCATTTTCTCATAAAGCACTCCAACATCACAATAACTTCATAAAATCAAGAAAGACTGTTATAGCATGCGCACATGCTATAACAGTCTTTCTTATTTCTGATAATTCTTACTTCAAGTCCTCAAAGAGTTTCTCCGCATATACGCCGTCTTCGATCAGTTTGGAAAAAGACTTTACAACATAGTCTTTGTCTTCTTTGTATGTTACACCAAACCACTTATCATGAGAATCGAGCACCTTAACAGATACTTTGTCAGCCTGTAACAGCTCATCAATATAAATCGGCAAAAGATATTCTGCTTTCAGGATATCTTTGTCTTCCATTGTCTCAAAAAACTCTTTGAATCCAGCTTCCAGTATGTCGACAAATTCCGGTGTCAGTCCCCACATATTCATAGATACATAAGATTCCGGATTGATGGCTCTTAGTCCGTCTTCTGTATCGACTGCTGCACCGTCTGCCGTCTTCACAATGTTATGTGTCTCATGAACTGCTGTCAGATAGCCTTTCTCATTCAGTTCACACACACCTCTGGTAACAGATCCATTCTCACTTAATGTGTTCTTCAGGATAAAACCTGCCATGCAGAATGCATTCGCCTTCTCCGGTGTGTAATCTACGAGGAAATCATGAAGCTTAGTAAATGCTTCCTTTCCATAGTAATCATCTGCGTTGATAACTGCAAATGGCTCTTTTAAAACATCTTTGCACGCAAGAACTGCCTGTCCGGTTCCCCACGGTTTCGTACGTCCGGTCGGAAGTTCAATTCCTTCCGGAAGTGCACCCAGCTCCTGGTATGCATATGCAATCTCTACATCCAGATCTGCACAGATCTTCTCAATACGATCTCCGATTGCTTCCTTAAATGCTTCCTTAATGTCCTTACGGATAATAAAGACAATCTTATTAAATCCTGCTTCGATTGCATCATGAATGGAATAATCCATGATGATCTCCCCATGCAGTCCGACCGGTGCCAGCTGTTTGATTCCGCCGCCAAAACGGGATCCGATTCCGGCAGCCATAATAACTAATGTCGTTTTCATTTGTACCTCTCCTTGTTCCAGCATCTCTCAAGCCCGCCATCGGTAGTTTCCTTCAGATGCTATATTGCTCAATATTGCGATAATATTATAGCATTTTCATCACAATATTGAGCACCCTTTTTTATTAATATTCTCTTAATATTTTCTAAACGACCGCCTTTTGCAGGAAGATTACTCTACTGTAACACTCTTCGCAAGGTTTCTCGGCTTGTCTACATCCAGACCTCTTGCAACGCTGACATAATAACCAAGGAGCTGTAACGGGATGACTGCCAGTGATGTTGCAAATAACGGATCTGTCTTTGGAATATATACCGTAAAGTCTACTGTATCTTCAATATTATACTGTCCAAAGTTTGTAAGTCCCATAAGGTAAGCGCCACGACTCTTGCACTCAACCATGTTAGAAACTGTCTTCTCATAGAGATCCGGCTGTGTCAGAACACCGACAACAAGAATGCCGTCTTCGATCAGAGAAATCGTTCCATGCTTCAATTCACCTGCAGCGTATGCCTCAGAATGAATATAACTGATCTCCTTCATCTTCAGACTTCCTTCCAGGCAGATTGCATAGTCAATACCACGACCTACAAAAAATACGTCTCTTGCATTTGCCTGTTTGGATGCAAACCACTGGATTCTCTCTTTGTCTTCAATAATCTTCTCAATCTTCTCCGGCAAGGTTTGCATTTCCTTGATCAGACCGCTATAACGCGCTTCGTCAATCTCGCCTCTTACTTTGGCAAACTGGATTGCCAGTGCATAACCTGCAATTAACTGTGTGCTGTATGCTTTTGTTGTTGCAACGGAAATCTCCGGTCCAGCCAGTGTGTAGAATACATTATCTGCTTCTCTTGCAATGGAAGAACCTACTACATTTACAATTGCAAGTGTGCGCACACCTCTTGCTTTGGACTCGCGAAGTGCAGCCAGCGTATCTGCTGTCTCACCGGACTGGCTGATCAGTACAACCAGGTCCTTCTCATCCAGTAACGGATTACGATAACGGAATTCAGATGCCAGCTCTACGCGAACTGGGATTCTTGCCAGATCTTCCATCACATACTGTGTTGCAACTCCAACATGATATGCAGAACCACATGCTACAATGTGAATCTGACGAATATCTTTGATCTCTTCTTCTGACAGACCAACCTCTGACAAATCAATCTTGCCATCTGTCGTAAGAACAGAGTTAATGGTATCTCCTACAACTTTTGGCTGTTCATGAATCTCTTTGATCATGAAATGTTCATAACCGCCTTTTTCAGCGGCTTCTGCGTCCCATTCAATTTCCTTTGGTTCAATCTCAATCTCTTCTCCGTCCAGATTGTAGAAAGTGATCTCCCCTTTCTTTACACGCGCCATCTCCAGGTTGCCAATATAATATACATTTCTTGTATATTTCAAAATAGCCGGTACATCAGATCCGATATATGATGCTCCGTCAGCAACTCCGAGAACCATCGGACTGTCTTTTCTAGCCACATAAATCTCTTCCGGATAATCTTTAAACAAAACTGCCAGCGCATAAGAACCTCGGATGCGGACGATTGCGTGATTCATCGCATCAACCGGTGTTCCTTCATATTTCTTATAGTAGTAATCGATCAGTTTTACCGCTACTTCTGTATCTGTATTGGAATAGAATGTATATCCTTTTCTTAACAGTTTTTCCTTTAATTCCTGATAATTTTCAATGATACCGTTGTGAACAGCAACTACATTGCCATCATCACTCTTATGCGGATGTGCATTGTTCTCAGACGGCTCCCCATGTGTTGCCCATCTTGTATGGCCGATTCCACATGTTCCCGGGACAGCGGCACCATTATCTGTCTTCTCAGCCAGAATCTTCAGACGTCCTTTTGCCTTAACAATCTCAGCATCGCCATTTGCACCACGGACAGCAATTCCGGCCGAATCATAACCACGGTATTCCAGCTTAGACAGTCCATCCAACAAAATCGGTGCTGCCTGATTATTTCCTACATATCCTACAATTCCACACATATTTCTTAATACTCCTATCTTTCCTGTCAGATCATACGACCTTATCATCTATCTACATTTTCTGATCCTGAGAGCCAGGCTATCTTGTCTTCTCTTTTTCATTAATCACATTCACTACATCATCCACATATTTCTGGCAGATGTCATGTGTCTCAGCCTCTACCATTACACGTATCAGTGGCTCTGTACCAGATTCACGGACAAGGATTCTTCCTGTATCACCCAGCTCGTCTGCAACTTTCTGCACTGCTGCCTGCACATCCGGATCTGCCTGTGCAACAGCTTTATCCTGTACACGTACATTCACAAGCACCTGTGGATAAATGTGTAAATCTTCTGTCAGCTGGCTCATTGTCTTCTTTCTTGCCATCATAACTTCCATCATTTTCAGACTGGTTAAAATACCATCACCTGTTGATGCATATTTTGAGAAAATAATGTGACCGGACTGCTCTCCACCAATTCGGCAGCCATTCTTCTGCATATATTCATATACATATTTATCTCCGACAGCAGTCTTCGCATAATCGATACCCTGCTCATCAAATGCTTTGTAAAGTCCGAAGTTAGACATAACTGTTGTAACAACTGTATTTGTCACCAGTTTTCCGCGCTCTTTCATATATCTTCCATATACGTAGAGAATCGCATCTCCGTCTACGACCTGCCCTTTTTCATCCACACAGAGACAGCGGTCAGCATCTCCGTCATAAGCGAATCCAACATCCATGCCTTCTTCTACCACATACTTCTGCAGTCCTTCAATGTGTGTAGACCCTGCATTGTTATTGATATTTGTTCCATTCGGATCCGCATTGATCACGTAAGTCTTTGCTCCCAGTGCGTCAAATACAGATTTGGCAATATTCCATGAACTTCCATTCGCACAGTCTAATGCAACTTTGACACCCTTGAACGAATACATTCCAAGAGAAATCAGATATCCGACATAACGGTTCCTTCCTGATACATAATCTACGGTACGACCAATCTTCTCTTTGTGTGCATACGGAACTTCTGAATATTTCTCTCCAAATAATTCTACTTCTCCGTCCAGATATGCTTCGATCAGGCTGATTGTTCCTTCATCCATCTTCTCACCATTACCATTAATCAGCTTAATTCCATTGTCATAATATGGATTATGACTTGCGGAAATCATAATACCACAGTCAAACTCATCTACTCTTGCCACATAAGCTACAGATGGTGTTGTTGTAACATGAAGCAGGTATGCATCTGCACCGGATGCTACCAGTCCACCGACCAGTGTATATTCAAACATATAGCTGGAACGTCTTGTATCCTTACCAATTACAATTCTAGCCGGAGTGTCATCTCCATTCTGTCTTTTCAGTTCTCCATAATACCAGCCGAGGAAACGCCCAATCTTGTATGCGTGATCTGCTGTCAGATTCCTATTAGCTTCCCCACGGAAACCATCAGTTCCAAAATACTTACCCATCGTTCTAAAATCCTTTCTACTTTGGTATATTATATTTGGCGTCCGGCAGATCCGGACTTGATTATTATCTCTTTTTATTAATTCCTTAGTTTTGCCTATAATCCTATCTATTATAGCGTAAATTGCCGGAATTTACTAGTCCCTATTGTTTTCTAAGTCATTATCCTCAGTTTTATTCCCCTTATCTTCCAGATTTTCGTCAGAGCTTGCCTCGATGCGATACTGTCACGCATTGTCTGTGGTATACGAAGACTTTTCGCAACTTCCGATACCACATCTTTTTGCATGCTCGCAGCTATCGCCGCCGGTCTGACTGCTGCCATTACTTCCTGCTGGCTACGCCGCATATCAGATAATACTTCCGCTATCATCTGCGTACTTTTTGTAACCGGTGAAATTGCATTCAATCTGGTAACATTTTCCACAGCTGCCGGTACTGCTGATATTCCGCGCCGCTGATCCGTTTCTGATGTGCCACTTTATTGCGTACCGGATGTACGCCAACAATCTTTTCTTTCCACTTTTTCTGACTTCCAAGCGATTCAAAATGCCGCTCCCACAGGCTTGTCGGTCGAAGTTCTTCCAGCAGCCGGCATAATTCTTCTTTTGATAATTGTTCAAAATCTGTTATTTTACCAGCCGTCCCACTTCCATTTTCACCGCTGCCTGCGACAACCTCCTCATACACAACTTCTCTTTCTGCAAATAAATATTCTTCCACTGTGGATAAATCCATCTGCTCCAGAGTCTCACTGATCGGCAGATTGCCTCTTGCATTCTTCTTAAGATCTGCCATCATCTCTTCCGGCACGGTCTCTTCCCGCCATGCACTTCCATACGCCTTCGTCACGATCAGCGATACTAACGCCCGAAGCAATCGCTCAAACTCTGCATATTTAGGATAAAGCCTCTTACAATAGCTTTCCGAAATCCCATCATACACACGAATTGCCGTGTAATACTTCTGCTTCGGTGATTGATAAATGGTATCATCTAATGTCTGCAGTGCGATCACAGCTCTGTTCACTCTGGCTTTTGTACTTAATTCCAGGAAATATTGATCCGCACCACTCTTGCCGGAGATCTCATAAAACACTTCTACATCCTGCAAGCAAATGAAACCTGACATTGGCAAGTTGCCTGACTTCATCTTGCTGTCCTCCACGCCCAGCAGCTCAGCGATCTGCTCACACATAGATATCGAATCCTGCGTTTCTTTTTCTATAAAAATATAATTCATCTTCATTTCCGACATAGCAACCTCCTGCTACAATATAAGTAACAAAACCGCCTGTGTATCTTCAAAAACTCTGCGAAATACACAAGCGGAAAACTTTATCCCATATATTCTTTTACAAAATCTACCACTTCCAGGTTTTTGTTCCTAATGTTATCATCTTTTTCCATTTCTTCTATACTCATCCAATAATAATGCTTTCCATTTACAACAAAATCCTTTTCCATTTCCTGTTCTGAAAATCTATTAACCTGAAGCTCATATAAACGATGATTATAAATTCTATTTTCACGATGACTTACTGAATATTTTTCCTGCAACTTTGAAGTAATGTATCGACATTTTACTTCTTTCTGATTAAGCTTCAACTCTTTCACTACATTTGCAATAATCGCAGCTTCATCTCCACGTTCCTGCGTTTTATAATTCAAAAACAATTTGCAATCCCATTTTTCATCATAATAAAGTAAAAATCTCTTCATATTATCATTAAATGACTCTTTAATAATTACCAATGAATGATTATGTTGAATCATATCTAAATCCTCTATCTCTTTCATTAAAACTTTATGAGTATATTTATTCCTTCTATATTTATAGAAATCCCATATGATTTTTACTGCATATAAAATACCAATTGTACAAAAAAATACTTTTATTATTTCTCCAGATATTCCAAAAATCTTCTGATATTGCGCTGTCATTACTGACAATAAAAATGAAACACCTGCTATTACTGTATCAATAGTAACTTGATTCCCAATGTATTCTTTCTTTTGTTCAAGTAATAATTCTAATTCTTTCTTATCAATTACTAATCTCATTCAATATCCTCATTAAGATACAATAAATATTATCATACCTCTGTATTGTTGTCCAATTTAATTATGTTTCCTGCAACTTTTCAACACTTTCTCTACTTTTCCAAATCACTCAACGCCTCCAGATACCCCATGGCCCTCTTCTACATATCCGGTTCCAGCTTCTGGTATGTCTCAACAAGAGTTCCAATCTCAGTTCCCTTACTAATCACGTAAGTATCTGCACTTCTGCTTCTACTTCCCATATGTTCAGCCCCGGACAGAAGATCATAAGGCGTTACGTTCAAAACTTCGCATATAATCAAAATCTTATCCGATACCGGATTCGTTCTCTTCTTCCAGTCGCTGATCGTGCTTTCTGCAATCCCTGTCTTCTTTGAAAATTCTTTCTGGCTCATCTTCCGTTCTTTTAATAATTCAAAAATTCTATCGCTTACCGTCTTCATAACGTCTTCCCTTCCGTTTCTATAAAATCAGTTGCATAATTATTCATAACTAATCAGCCAGCTGTTCTATCTATATTAATTATCTCTAAACGCGTCTGACAGCATAATTTCCAATTACACTGCCAAGCAAACAACTGATCCCATTATGGATCATGTCATCCCATTCAAACCAGCCAAGCTTGAATATAAGCTGGCATCCTTCAATCACTACAGCCACAGCAACACCCGACAGGAAAGCATATCGTAATTTCACTTTCCGGTCCGTGATCCATGGTAATAAAAATCCAATCGGCGCAAGCATCAAGCAGTTCAAAACATTCTGCTCCAGTAGTAACTTATCATCCAGAACAATTCCGGTATACCACGACCAGAATGGGATTAATTTGACGATACGTCCCTGCATCGGTGTTCTCGTAAATGTTGTTGCTCCCAAGATAATGCCAAGAAATAAAGCCAAAATCCATGCTGCTATCGCCTGCGATCCATGTAATCTCTTCTGTCTGACACTATATGTTAAGCCAATTGCAAACACTACTAACAAGACTACAAATATTGCTATCTGCCTCATGCTCCAACTCTGAAATTGTGCTCCTGCCATTTCAAATATATCCACTACTCTGCCTCCGTAAAGCTTTTTATTCATCCGCTTATACGAATCATCCTCCTAATTATGCCATGTCACTTCGGCACATGATTGAGGATGCATTTTCTTACTTAAGGGAGTATAATGAGATTGTTTCTAAAAATCGAAAAGATAATAATTTTTATTGAAACCACTATTAATCAATGAAGGACGCCAGGAACGGCTTCTCTTTCCACTGATACACACACTTTACAACGAAAGGATTTTTACTATGCAAAAAAAATGGTGGCACACAAAAAACGCCTATCAGATCTACCCGAAAAGCTTCTGTGACTCCAACGGAGACGGCATCGGCGATCTTCCAGGCATTATCAGCAAGCTCGATTATCTCAAAGACCTCGGTATAGATATTATCTGGCTCTCTCCAATTTACTGCTCTCCACTTGCAGATCAAGGCTATGACATTTCTGATTATTACAATATCGATCCACGTTTCGGTACAATGGATGACATGGATCTATTGATTGCCGAGGCAAAGAAACGTGATATGCACATTTTGATGGATCTCGTCGTCAATCACTGTTCGGATGAGCATGAATGGTTCAAAAAAGCCTGCGAAGATCCGGACGGAGAATACGGAAAATATTTTTACATTGAAGACTGCCCTAATGGCAAACTGCCCTGTAACTGGCGTTCCTACTTTGGTGGCAGTGTGTGGGAGCCACTCCCTGGCCAGCCTGGGAAATATTACCTGCACATGTTCCATAAAAAGCAGCCGGACCTGAACTGGGAAAATCCAAAGCTGCGCGAGGAAATTTATAAAATGATCAACTGGTGGCTTGATAAGGGACTTGCCGGCTTCCGCATCGATGCGATCATTAATATCAAAAAACCGCTTCCGTGGCAGAATTATCCGGCAGACCGCAAAGATGGAATGTGCAGTCCGGACGAAATGCTGAAACACGCAGTCGGTGTGGGTGAATTTTTAGGAGAAATGCGTGACCGCACCTTCCTTCCGCATGGTGCATTTACTGTCGGCGAAATCTTCAATGAAAAAGCGGAAGAGCTTCCGGATTTCATCGGTGACAACGGCTACTTCTCAACGATGTTTGATTTCAATGAGACTATCTTCGGTGCCAGCGCGAAGGGCTGGTATGACCAGACAGTAATCACACCAAATGATTACCGGAGCTGCTGCTTCGCCAGTCAGAAAAAGATTGAAGACTTCGGCATGCTCTCCAATATTATTGAAAATCACGATGAACCGCGCGGCGTTTCTCGCTATATCCCAGAGGGCGAATGCACCAACACTTCCAAAAAGCTGCTTGCCACAATGAATATCATGCTCCGTGGTCTTCCATTTATCTATCAGGGGCAGGAAATTGGTATGGAAAATGTAGAATTTCAGTCGATTGATGAGGTCGATGACATTTCTACACTCGACGAATATCAGGTGGCATTAAATGCCGGTCTGACACCAGACAGCGCCTTAAAGGCAGTAAACCGCATCAGCCGCGATAATGCCAGAACTCCTTACCAGTGGGATGCTTCTGCAAATGCAGGCTTTACAACCGGTACCCCATGGCTCAAGGTAAATTACAATTACAAAAAGATCAATCTGGAAAGTCAGAAAAATGATCCGGATTCTGTTTACCAGTACTACCGTCGTCTGCTTGCACTGCGCAAGAATCCAGCTTATGCTGAAACGATCGTATACGGTGATCTCCTCCCTGTATTTGAGAATCAGGACCGTGTCATGGCTTACTACCGAAAATCTGCTGACCAGACATTGCTCGTAATTGGCAACTATAAAACCCAGCAACAGACTTTGACACTTCCATCAAAGCTCAAACACATCGTGCTGAACAATCTGCCGCAGCTTAAGACTGAGGGCAATGAGATTATGCTGGAAGGCTATCAGGCAGTCATTCTGGAAATGCTTTCATAAAAGCAACAAATATTTTTGTTATTAATAATAGAATTATCTTTTTTCACAGCCCCTAACATTGACACCCTCACACGCTTCTGTTAGTATAAAAACGTTTTGAATTGTAATCATTTCACATTTAAAATGTGATAATTAATAACATCAAGGGAGTAATTATGAAAAAGATCTCTTATAAGAAAATGGCGGATACAATTATTGCCAAAAGAAAAGAGCAAAAACTTACGCAAGCTCAGCTTGCCAAAATGACTGGCATCCACAGAGCTATGATCAGCCGATTAGAAGGACTTGAATATATTCCTTCCATCGATCAGCTTCAGGCCATTGCCGAAGCACTTGGATTCGAAGTAACCGATTTATTTGAAGAGGAAAATTCTATAGTAAATAAACCTGTCCTCAACAAAAAATATAATATCGCTGTTGCCGGTACCGGTTATGTAGGTCTGTCGATTGCAACACTCCTATCCCAGCACAATCACGTAACAGCTGTAGATATTATTCCTGAGAAAGTAGAACTAATCAACAACAGAAAATCGCCAATCCAGGATGACTATATTGAAATGTATCTCGCTGAAAAAGAACTGGATCTTACCGCTACACTGGATGGAGAAGAAGCATACAAAAATGCAGACTTTGTAGTAATCGCAGCTCCGACTAACTATGACAGCAAGAAAAATTTCTTCGACTGTTCTGCAGTAGAGGCAGTTATTGAACTTGTATTAAAAGTCAATCCAGATGCAACTATGATCATTAAATCTACTATCCCTGTTGGATATACAGCATCTGTAAGAGCTAAATATAATACAAAAAACATTATTTTCAGCCCTGAGTTCCTACGTGAATCAAAGGCACTCTATGACAATCTGTATCCATCCAGAATCATTGTATCCTGCGATGAGGAATCAAAAGAAAAAGCTGAAATCTTTGCAAAACTTCTTCAGCAAGGAGCAATCAAAGAAAATATTGACACATTATTTATGGGATTCACCGAAGCTGAGGCTGTAAAACTTTTTGCAAATACTTACCTTGCTCTTCGTGTTTCTTATTTCAACGAGCTGGATACTTATGCTGAGACAAAAGGTTTAGACACTCAGGAAATCATCAACGGTGTCTGCCTGGATCCACGTATCGGAACACACTACAACAATCCAAGCTTCGGTTACGGCGGATACTGCTTACCGAAAGATACAAAGCAGCTTCTGGCAAACTTCAATGATGTTCCACAGAACATGATTTCTGCTATCGTAGAAAGTAATAGAACTAGAAAAGATTTTATTGCTGATCAGGTATTAAATATGGCTGGATATTATGATTATTACAATCGTGGGGATTATGCTCCGGATCAGGAGAAGAATTGCGTTATCGGTGTTTACCGCTTGACTATGAAATCAAACTCTGATAACTTTAGACAGTCTTCTATTCAAGGTGTCATGAAACGAATCAAAGCAAAAGGGGCTACTGTTATCATTTACGAACCAACGTTAAAAAATGGAGAAACATTCTTTGGATCACTCGTGGTAAATGATCTAAAAAAATTCAAAAAGAAAAGTCAAGCAATCATCACAAACCGGTACGATTCCTGTCTGGATGATGTATTTGACAAAGTATATACACGTGATATTTTCAAAAGAGATTAATAGCTATTATATAATTTAATAGCTATTATATAATATAGACATTTTACATATTAACAAAACCTGTATTTTCCCAATCGAAAATGCAGGTTTTTGCTCATCTTATTACTTTTCTAATCGTAAGCGCTTAAATTCAATTATTCATGGATTTCTAATGGCAAGCCATCCGGATCATGGAAAAATGTCATTTTCTTTCCAGTATAATCGTCTAAACGTACCGGTTCTGTTGCTATTCCTTTTGCGTTAAGCTCCTTAACCGTATCGTCAACACTTTTTACCTTAAATGCCAGATGTCTCAAACCAAGTGCCTCTGGATAATTCACACGGGCCGGAGCATCCTTTATAATAAATAGCTCAATCTCCTGCTCTCCACAAGCTAAATCTATTTTATAATCATCCCGTTCCTTTCGATAATTTTCCCGAATTATTTCAAATCCCAGTAAATCAACATAAAAATGTTTTGATTTATCATAATCGCTTCCTATAATTGCAATATGATGAATTGTGTCAAACATTGATTTATCCTCCTTCGTTTTTCCTATAAGTTTATCACAGTAAGATTTTTATGAAAACACATTAATTCTCTGTTTTTTTCAATTTTTCATCACTTGCCGCCTTCGTTCCATAATAGCAAACCTTAGCCAGCTTTTTCCCATCTCTCAGCTTTGCAATATCGTATGTAATTCATTCATGACATCATGACCAAGCTGGCCTGCCACGCCTGTTACAAATACTTTCATTTCTTATCGCTCCTAATATTCTTATCTGTTTCCGTACATTTTTTCGTAGTAGCTCTGATATTCACCGGAAATAATTGTCTCCCACCATTCCTTATTATCTAAATACCACTGGATCGTCTTCTTAATTCCATCTTCAAATTTTGTTTCTGGAAGCCAGCCTAATTCGTTGTGAATCTTTGTTGGATCAATGGCATAACGCATATCATGACCTTTACGGTCTGTTACATGAGTGATCAGACTTTCCGGCTTTCCAAGTTCTTTACAAATAATCTTTACAATGTCAATATTCTTCATCTCGTTGTGACCGCCGACATTATAAACTTCCCCAACACGTCCGTTATGGATGATTAAGTCAATCGCACGACAATGATCCTCTACATAGAGCCAATCACGAACATTTAATCCTTCGCCATAAACAGGTAATGGCTTATCTGCTAAAGCATTGGCGATCATTAACGGGATTAACTTCTCTGGAAAATGATATGGTCCATAGTTGTTAGAGCAACGGCTGATGGTTACTGGCAGCCCATAAGTTCTGTGGTAAGCAAGAACTAATAAGTCTGCTCCTGCCTTTGAACTACTGTATGGAGAACTTGTATGGATTGGTGTCTCTTCTGTAAAGAATAAGTCCGGTCTGTCTAATGGAAGATCTCCGTAAACTTCATCAGTGCTTACCTGATGGTATCTCTTGATACCATATTTACGGCAGGCATCCATCATAACAGCAGTTCCTTTAATGTTTGTGTCTAAGAAAATCTCAGGATTTTCAATAGAACGGTCTACATGGGATTCTGCTGCAAAGTTCACAACCATATCTGGATGTTCCTCTTCAAATAATTTATAGATTGCTTCTCTGTCACAAATATCAATCTTGCAGAAACGGAAATTAGGATTATCCATTACTGGAGCTAAAGTAGATAAGTTTCCTGCATATGTAAGCTTGTCCACACATACAATTCTATAATCAGGATATTTATCCAACATATGAAATACAAAGTTACTTCCAATAAATCCGGCTCCTCCGGTTACGATAATTGTCATTCTTCTATCCTCTTCTTTCTTAATACAAATGTTGATGCATTTTCTTCTCTATTGCTTCCGGAACTCTGATCAAGCCAAATCGCCATAGTATCGGATAAATGTATGAAACTCCTCTAATGTCTCCAAGTGCTTTCGGTTTCTTCACTTCTTCTGAAATCCTCTTACCATTTTCAAATGCCAGCACCACACTACTCCAGGCAAGGCTCTTACTTTTCTCTCTCTGGTCTATCAGCAGCTCTCTGTTATACTCTCCGTTTTTACCGACCTTCAATTTATATCGGAATGGTAATCCTGTTGCCGTTTTAAATGGATACTCCTGAAATGCAATAACAGTCTGCCACAGATTTTCTTCTGATGGTATTTCCTGTAGAAGCCGAACCTGCTCTTGCCGAATCTTATACGTCCGGCATCGCTCCGCATTTAAACTTATCTCTGCTGCATTATAAATTCCTTTAGTGTAGGGCAGATAGGAATGAACCGATGCTCTGGAAAGACCTGTGAGTTTCATAATCTCTGGAATCTTTTTTCCCGACTGATGCAGATCATTAATTTCTGTACATATATCTGATGTGAATACATCTGCAGTAATAAGTAGCTTACGAAGTTTAAGCAGACTAATATTTAACTCATCTGCCAGTGATCTTAAAGAATCTGCTTCTTCATAGGCATCTCTTAACTCTTGAAGAAAATTGTTAAATTGAAGTTCTGGATTATATTCTGGTTTCTTTTTTGGTCTTCCTACCATCTTATAGCTCCTATTTCCATGTGAATCCAATCAGCTTACACCTAAAACAGAGGATTCTTTGCTCCGGACTAATGCTCCGATAGCTGTCCTCTGTTTCTTATTTTATTTTTTCACTTTCGCTTTCTGAAATATCCTAAATAATAGATGACACCACCTACTGCTCCACCAAGTGTATTATAGGTCAGATCCGATATTTGAAATGTTCCAAGATGGAATAATAACTGAGTAAATTCTATCATAAAAGAAAATACTGCTACAACTTTTGTGGCTTCCCAAACGGTCTTTCCAAATCTAATATTCTCAGATTCATCAAGTAATTCTTTTTGAAATGCCCACAATAGTAAAATAGAAAATGGAACAAATAACATGAAATTCTCTATAGATTCTGTTGTAAACTGTCCATCTTCATATAGTCCCCATCCTCCAAAAAGCTTTCCAAGCGGATCAAACCATATCTCACGATTTAAAACTGTTCGGAGTAATATCATTGCTGTATAAAAAGCTAATAAGAATGTCCGGCGAAAATTTGAAGAACTTTTAAATGCTCTCCACCATGTTGCAAACATATTTCGGATAAAATTATTCTTTTTCCACCCATGCTCCTTACCATATAAATATAAAAACATTGTTAAAAAGGCAAGGAGAACGGCAGCCCAAAAGGGCTGATAAAGTGCTGATAATACGTTATATGCTATTTTATTAAATATTTCGATTATCTTACTTCCCATTGTTCTCCTTCACTATTTATTTTAAATCCTCAAATAAATTTTTTTGATATACACCATCTTCTATCAGTCTGGCAAATGATTTCACTACATAATCTTTGTCTTCTTTATAAGTTACTCCAAACCACTTATCATTTGTATCTAAGACCTTTACAGAAACTTTCCCAGCCTGAAGAAGTTCGTCTATGTAGATTGGCAGTAAATATTCTGCTTTCAGAATATCTTTGTTTCCCATATTTGCAAAGAACTCTTTAAATCCATCTTCTAAAGTCTTCATGAATTCCGGTGTGAGTCCCCACATATTCATGGATGCGTAGGATTCAGCATTAATTGAAGTGAGCTGTCCATCGTTGTCTACTGCTGCACCCTCTGGAGTCTTAACAATATTGGAGGTTTCATGTACTGCTGTGAGATAGCTTTCCTCATTTGTCTCGCAGATACCTCTGGTAACGGCACCATTCTCACTTAACGTATTCTTTAAAATAAAACCTGCCATACAGAACTGATTCGCTTTTTCTGGTGTGTAGCCTACAAGGAAATCATGCAGCTTAACAAATGCTTCCTTTCCAAAATATCCATCCAATTAGTGTTGTCCTGCTGCCCCTCTTTGTTCTAAATAATTTGTTACAGTTCCTAAGCCATAATTAGTCAATTTAGCACCAATTACAGTATTAATAATCTGAAATCTTGTCATCGTAAAATAATCAAAATCAATACCAAACTGAAGATAAAACCATCTGGCAAAGCTATCCGTACACATTGCATATACCAAGAACGGAGCCGCAATAAATATTCCCACTGTAATCAACAATACTATCTTAGGTACCTTTTTATGATGAGGAATAATCTTATTAATTACCAACAAAATTATTAGCATTACTAATGTAAATCTTTTAAAGCATAAAAAGCATAAAATTACTGAAATTATACTTTTCCATGTTTGTTTTGTATAAAAATAATATAAACAATATAAAAGAAAGAATTGCGCCATATCAGATTCAAATGGGGATGAGGAATCTATGAACGAAATTTGTTTTAAGGCTGACAAAGAAAATATATTAGCAAATTGCACAAAAAATGCAATACATGATGCATAAAACAAAACATCTACCACTTTTGCTATTTTATCCAAAGATATATAATTAAAAAAAATCCAAACCAGCAATAAAGGAGCTATTAAATAATATACTTCTCCTAATGAATAACTTTTGAATTCCATATTCTTAACCTGAAATATCAATGTAATAAAATATAATATTCCTACACAAATTAATATTTGCTTTACTTCAAAAACAAGGCATGCCTTCTTTCATCAGCATAATCATTGTATCAGGATAAAGTTCACAAAGTATCC
>ENA-OROR01000968-OROR01000968.1-human-gut-metagenome-genome-assembly--contig:-NODE-968-length-21401-cov-5.245526_pt1 | contig 21401 bp, 20 predicted proteins | sample MGYA00242135_ERZ509060 | MGnify/ENA primary metagenome ERZ509060 (study PRJEB26280, sample SAMEA2338742) | human gut metagenome | biome: human gut; feature: human-associated habitat; material: faeces... | reverse complement strand
TACATAGTTTGCAAAATCCAACATGTTTTTTGACATGTGTATCATTTCCATGTATACTGAATTTGATTTTTTATCACATTACACTCAGAAAGGGGTTGCCAATCATGCACACTCAACAAACCTTGTCAAAATATCTTCTGGAAAAAAAGCTTTTATGTCTGCTTTTTCTTTTCAGTACTCTCTTCCTTGCTGTAGCTGCGCCTCTGAAATCTTATATTATGCAGTGGATTATTGACGCACCGGATAAACAGGCTGCCATCCTCTGTCTTTTCCAGGGAATTGCTATTATTTTGCTCAGCCACATGCTGGAATATGCCAGCAGAATGTCCTTCACCAAAATGGCCTGCAAAAGCTGTGAACAAATATTGAGGCAGATGGACGAGACTTAAAAAGAATTATGATGATTCCTCAAAGCCCCTATATTTTTTCGGATACTATTCATGAAAATCTCTGTCTGGGTGAATCTTTCTCCAAGGAAGAAATCGAAACTGCCATAGACAAGGCAGGTTTATCTGATTTTGTCCAGGCGCAGCCCCAGGGCTTGCAGACTGTATTATTAGAAAACGGAAAAAATTTATCAGGGGGACAAGCACAGCGCATTGCCCTTGCCAGAGCCCTGCTTCGTCACTGTCAATATCTGGTTGCAGATGAGGCTACTGCCAGCTTAGATGTGAAAACCACCCACGAAGTCATGGAACATCTCCTGGAAACAGACTGTACCATGGTTATCATTACCCATGATATTCAGGGCAGTTACATGCAAAAATTTGATTGTATCTACTACATAGACCAGGGAGAAATCAAAGAACAGGGAACCTTCCAGGAACTCATGAATCACAAAGCAGAATTTTATACTGCCTACACCCTGTCCGCCAATTCCTAACCATAATACATAATCTTGTATACAAAAAGAGCTGCAGCACAAACAACAAACCAGCATTCCAGACTATCAATACCGTTCCAGCGAATCTGCCGAGTACGCTTTGAGACTACAGGCTCAAAGCGAGCGCAGGCTGAGCCGGAATGGTATTGGTATTCTGGAATGCGTCAATTCGTTAACGAATCAATTGCACCACAACTCTTTTTCTCTTTTATCTTATGTATCTCTTAATCACATGCTGCTTTAAATTCTGTCCAGTTCTGATTATAAACTTCTTCGGCCTCCTGGCTTACGTTCTGAATGATTTCTCCCTTTGTAACAGAATCCGGCACCACCAGATCTGGATTTACCAGCTCATCTGCAGCCTTATTAGTGCAGTAATAGCCAAGGAAATTAAAGCATTCTGCCGCTACCTCTGGCTCCAAAATATGGTCTAAAAATTCGTAGGCTTCCTCTGTATCCGGCGCATTCTTTGGAATATAGAAGTTCATGATTCCAAATCCCAGTCCTTCTTCCGGGTAAACCACCTTCAAATCCGGGTTTTCCGCAAGAGCTGCAATCACCTGGGAGGTATACAGGATTCCCACTGCCGCTTCCCCATTTAACAAAGCATTCTGAGTATTGGTATCCTGAATCATACGGATATTTGGGGCCAGTTCTTTTAATTTTTCTCCTGCTTCCTTAATCACTGCAGGATCCTCTTCATTCATGCTTTTTCCCATGGTCAGCAGCACCATTCCTTCAATAGCGCGGTAGCTGGCAATGGTGGCGATTTTATCTTCCAGTTCTGGATTCCACAAATCACTATAGCCTTTAATTTCAAAGTCCACCTGCTCCGGGTCATATACAATCAGAGGAATACCAGCCCCATGAGGAATGGTATATTCATTTTCCGGGTCATAGAACTGGCTCTGATACAGGGGATTAATGTTCCCATAATTAGACAGCTTGGATTTATCCAGCTTTTGTGCCAGTCCATTATTCACAACCTGCTCAATAATATAGTCATCTCCAATGACAAGGTCATAATCCTTTCCATCGGACTGCTGCACCTTTTCCAACATGGTTTCGTTGGAGTCAAAGTTGGAACTGATAATTTTAATTCCTTTTTCTTCCTCAAACTGATCCAGAACCTCCTGGGGGAACAGTCCTTCCCAGGTATAGAGTACCAGTTCCCTGTTATCCTCTTCCTTTTTCTCACCACATCCTGTCAGCATAGTTCCAACCATTGCTGCACAAAGTAACATTGCAATTATTTTTTTCTTCATAAACATTCTCCTTATTTTCTTGATTTTTTTCCAATCCATGTGGAAATCCCCAAAACCATGGCAATGACAACCAGAATCACCGTACACAGGGCATTAATTTCCGGTGTAACGCCTGTTTTTAATTGAGCATAAACCTTCACAGGAAGGGTATTCAGCCTTGGGCCATTGACAAAAATACTAATCACCACATCATCAAAAGACATGGCAAAGGCCAACAGACAGCCAGACAGCACTGCCGGCATAATCAGCGGCATGGTAATGTCAAAAAAGGTTCTGACAGGTCCTGCGCCTAAATCTCTGGCCGCTTCTTCCAAAGCTTTATCAATTCCCACCAGCCTGGCCTTTACCATCATAAAAATATATGGTACACAGAAGGTAGTATGCGCAATTACCAGGGTTGTCATACCAAAAGGTAAATCCAGCATGGAGAAAAATACTAAAAACACCATGCCCAGAATAATCTCCGGTATCATAATGGGAATCGTAGAAAGATATTCCATCATTCCTTTGCTTTTGTAATTCACTCTGGCCATTCCCACTGCCCCCAGGGTTCCAATGACAGCCGAAATTCCACAGCTTAACAGCCCCAGGGTAATACTGTTTAACAACGCTTCTTTTAAATCCCTGTCATGAGCCAGGGTTTCGTACCATTTCAGGGAAAACCCTGTAAAGCTGGCAGATAATTTCGATTCATTAAAGGAAAAAATCACCACCATAGCCAGAGGCAGATACATAACAAGCAATAGTATAACCAGATACAGGTTCGACCATTTCCACTTTTTTTTCAAAACAATCCCTCCAAATCCTTTACATGGGTGACTTTGCGGTACACCACAATCATCAGGGAAGTAAGCACCATAAGCACCACTGCAAGCGCTGCTGCAAAAGGCCAGTTGCTTCCTCTGGTAAGCTGATCCTGGATTACACTTCCTACCAGCACAATTTTATTGCCTCCCAGAATATCTGCAATAAAAAACAGCCCCATGGAAGGAATAAAAGTGAGAATCACTCCTGTGAGCAATCCCGGAAGGGTGAGCTTTAACGTAATGGTAAAAAATGCCTGTACCGCTCCGGCTCCCAGATCTCTGGCAGCCTCAACCAGAGACCAGTCCATTTTTTCCACACTGGAATATACGGAAAGTATCATAAACGGCAGCAGAGCATAAATCATGCCAATGACCACTGCGGGATAAGAATAGAGGATTTTCAAAGGCTCCTCAATGAATCCCAGCTTCAGAAGAAGGGTATTCAGCACGCCTTTTGCCTGTAAAATCAAAATCCATCCATACATCCGAATCAAAGAGCTGGTCCAGAAAGGCACCATAATCAAAAGCATCATCCTGCGCTTTCCCTTTTCTGACAGCTTTGCCATAAAATACCCAAAAGGATATCCCAGCAGAACAATGAGCAGAGTACTGGTAATCGCCAGTTGAAAAGACTGTGCAAAACTCTGAAGATAAACCGGCTCTGCAATTTTCTTATAATTATCCAGCGTAAAATCCCAAATGGTGGAAGAACCTGCCCCTGGTGTGGCAAAACTCAAGGCAATCATATAAAGAAGCGGTCCTACCACAAAACACAGGGTAAAGGCATAGAGAGGAAGTACGGTTAGAAAAAGTCCTGGTTTTTTCTTTTTCTTCATTCCTGCGCCTCCTGTTTCAAATCCACAAACACTGCCTGCTCCGGCTTCCAGCCCACACACACCTTTTGTCCAGGAACCAGATTGGAATCCATGCCGTAGCGGCTTGCAGTAAGCTCCTTTCCTGATTTCAGCCGAACCGTCATATGAAGCTGTCCTGCATTAAAAGACTTGTCCTCCACCACTGCCGCAAGGCCTTTGGTACAGGTTTCACATACAGACAGGTTCTCTCTTCTTACTGCCAGCGCCATAGCTTGTCCTTCACTTAATCCCGGTACAGCCAAAGCCTGAAGAAGCTGTCCCTCTATTTCTACTTCTGCCAGTTCTCCTTCTATTTTATGCACCGTTCCTGTAAGAATATTAGCATTGCCAACAAAGTCTGCCACATAACTGGTTCTTGGATGATTGTAAATCTCATCCGGTGTGCCAATCTGTTCAAATCTTCCATTTTTCATAACCACAATCCGGTCAGACATATTAATGGCTTCTTCCTGATCATGGGTAATATAGAGAAAGGTAATTCCCAATTTTTTCTGCAAACGCTTTAATTCAATCTGCATGGCCCGTCTCAGCTTCAAATCCAAAGCTCCCAGAGGTTCATCCAAAAGCAACAGCTTCGGACTGTTCACCAAAGCCCTTGCAATGGCAACCCTCTGCTTCTGTCCACCAGAGAGTTCTGAAGGCATTCTCTTTTCATAGCCTTGCAGTTGCACCAGTTCCAGCATCTCATGAACTCTTTTTTTTATTTCTCCCTTGGGAGCTTTTTTAATTTTTAATCCATATCCCACATTTGCCTCCACATTCATATGTGGAAACAACGCATAGTTCTGAAAAACCGTATTCACGTCTCTTTCGTTTGGCGACAAACCTGTGACCTCTTTTCCATCCAGAAACACGCTGCCGCTGTCCGGCTGCTCCAGACCTGCAATAATTCTCAGCGTGGTGGTTTTCCCACAGCCGGAAGCTCCCAAAAAGGTAATAAACTCACCCTTTTCTATAGAAAGAGTGATTCCATTGAGCACATCTGTTTCACCGAAACGCTTCGTTATATTTCTCAATTCCAGTAATTGTTCACTCATGTTTCATCCTTCTTCTTGTTCTATTTAAAACGTTACTATGTTACAATAACAGAATCAAAAGATGTCTGACGGATTGTTCCGCACGCTGTGCTCCCACAATCCTTCCCCAAATTCGGATATCGTGGTGCATACGCCCCACTTTTATCCTCATTTTGGGTCGGGTCATAAAGGCATAAAATCACTTATGTGCAAGCACAACGTGATTCATGACCTTTTGACCCTGACATCATGTTATATAATGGCATAAATCAGGTGTGCTGTCAATTCCTGACATTGAATTTCAGATGATTTCTATCCAGTTTCCTGTTTCTTTTTTCAGATAATACTTGCCAAGGGACAGGTTTTAAGGTATGGTAAAAGTACCACAAAGCAAGGAGGACTGCAGATGATAGAGGAAGCAAAGGAACTGGCAAAACGCTTTCTGGATGAGAAAACCTATCTTCATTCTCAGAGAGTTGCCGCATTTACAGAAGAAAATCCCATGATTCCCCCGGCATTAAAAGAACACTGCATTGCCCTGGCATGGCTTCATGATCTTTGGGAGGATTCTGCCTGTCCGGCAGAGGAAATCCTGTCCCTGGATTCCGGTCAAAAGCTGACAGTTCATATGCATTATATCACACACCGCATCCAGGAAAAAACCTATGAAGAATATATCCGCTCCATTAAGAATGCTCAGGAGCTTTATCCCGAAGTCTGGTGGGTCAAACTGGCTGATATGAAAGACCATTTAAGCCAGAGAGAAACACTTACCCAGCGTTTAAAAGATAAATACACCAGAGCTCTTGCAATTCTCCTGTAAGTTTTCCTTGACAGCACATGGAAAATCCAGTAAAATATTGTTTCGTAAGAAACGCTGAAATAGCTCAGTTGGTAGAGCACTTCACTCGTAATGAAGGGGTCGTGGGTTCAAGTCCCATTTTCAGCTTAGTCCTAAAAGGCTTGAAACACCAGTATTTACAAGGGGTTTCAGGCTTTTTTTATTACTTTTTTAAGTCAGAACATTTGTTTGGAAAACCCTTAAAAAACCTCAAAAATACCCTAAAAAACCCATAAAATTTAGTCAAAAATTTAGTCAAACAAATGCATGAAATCCCCTTATTTTATGCAGGGTTCAGCGATTCCGAAGATGAAAAAAACTTGTTTTTTCCTCCCAGATTGTCAGTCTGGGAGGATTTTTCTTTTATTTTACCCTGAGTTTCTGTCCTGCATAAATCTTGTTTGGATTTGCAATACCGTTCATCTGTGCAAGTTTCTGATAAGTGGTTCCGTACTTAGCAGCAATACCAGAGAGTGTATCTCCAGAGCGTACTGTATAATACTGTGCCTCCTGATACAATCCACGTATATCTCCGTCATTTACCCAGCAAAGCCCATTGTCAAGCAGATATGGATTCCGTGCATCACTCTGGATTCTTGTAATAACGCCATGATTCTGTGTCATCTTGGATGCCTGGATAGCCTTGCTAATCGGGTCTGTGCTGGATGCATAGCATGTACTAAATACGACATGCTCTCCTACTTTGTGTTTGTATGTAGGAGCTGCTGGTTTTGGCGGTTCTGGACTCGGTGCTGGTTTGTTTCCTAAGATTTCTGCCGGATAGTCCCTATAACATACATTTAAGTCCACATTTCCGCTAATGCCAGGAATGCGTCCCACCGAAGTGTACTGCCAGATATCTTCCCCAAAATTCGGCTTGTGGTTCTCATGTTTCTGTCCATCGTTCCTCCCATAGCTTGCACCCCAGCGGACAAATCTATCAAGCTGGCCTTTAACAACTCTGTTGTGCCAGTCTGGGTTATAATAAACCCCACACCAATATCCTGCCGCCTCGATAATACCACCGAAAGCCTTTGCATTTGCTACAGCTACGCCTTCCGTTCCCGGCTGCTCCATATCAAAATATACAGGGTAAGACAGTTTTCTGCCTTCGATTAATCTTAAAACGTGTCTTGCTTCGCTCTGTGCGGATTCAATGTTTTTCGCATAGGAATACAGATACACCCCGTAAGGAATCCCCAATCGTTCACATTCTGATACGTTCCTTGCCCACTGTTTATCATCCTGGCTTGCCATATCCTGCCCATAACCGCAACGAATAATAGCACCATCAATGTGGTTTTTTACTGTTTCCCAGTCGATAACTCCATTGTGTTCACTTACATCAATCAATAATTTTTCCATGTTTTTTCTTCCTTTCTGCCTTCCCGGCGTAACAAAATGGAGGGCTTTATTTGCCCTCCTGGTTATCCTTATTCACAACTTTATCTGCTACTTCTAAGCCTTTGATTAAGATTCTAGGTACATTAAATCCAGCCTCTACAAAATTCTCTAAGATGGACCTGATTTCATTTATTAACAAGCTAGCCAGAACGAACCATCCCAGGAGCGTTGTAATCCCCAGGTCAATTCCTATAGTCTTTCCGATTTCAATAAATACGGCACCTGCTCCAAACGCTACCATAATCATGAGCCAGTATCCCAGTTTCTTTAAAACACCTCTCCAGCCCTTCATGGAGTTTTCTTTCCCTGCCATGCGGCTTTTCATCCATCCTGTGAGCCAATCTGCCACATTGAGCAGGAGGAAGGCTACAAACAATACCCAGTGTTCTCCTAAAATGTAAGATAACACTGCTACAATTGCACCAACTGCCGCATTGTATCCGTCAATAACCGCATCTGCATAATTCATTTTCTTCATATCCTCACTTTCCTTTCTTTTTTCTGCAATAAAATAAGACCACTTAAGGTCCCGCTCTGATTTCCACATGTGTCTCCTATTTTTTGATTTGCAACAAGCACATGGTTGCCACTCCAACCATTGCTCCTGTCATTGTTCCGGCTAAAAAGATTAATATTTCCATAGTCCCTCCTACTCTACCAACTGCCAGTATGCCAGGTATTCTTCCGGGTTCCATACCACTGCATAATCGTCCTGGGCAATACAGATATACTTTTTGCCTTTAAAGGTTACTTTGTCCCCTTTATAATAAGCGTCATGGTTTAAATACTACTATTACCATGTCTCATCACCCCTATTAATGTCCGTATACCTCTATCAATTTTAAATTCGAGCTCATCCATGGTTGGATATGTGTCCTATCATGCGAATCCATGTAGATACTCGCATCCGCATCTTTCCCAAGCGTCTGTTGAGCAAAATTTGTAACGTTTGTTTTAAGCAACACAGATGTTAAGAACGTGCAATTATAATACACGCTGTTATTCTTTTGGTATACTAAAGTGATAGAATTAAATTTCTCAATGGATTCGTTGAGATAAATCCCTTCATCATTCCCTACAGACCCGCTCCACAGCTTTGTCATTTTCCTGTTATCTATCATCTTTTTCAGTTCCATGCCCTGTCTTGCACTAAGGGCCAGGTTCTCGTCTTCGGATTCCAGGTTGTCTACCACAGCCGCAAATGCATGCGGCTTTAAATCTTGAAAAAACTTCTGTATTTTTCCTAAGATTATCCCAAATTTTTCTCCACTTGCAATATTCTGCCTATTTGATGCCTGCTGGAAAGTAATTGCTGTATCCGCATTCACGACACCGTCTTTTCCCTGTGGACCAGCCGGGCCTTCCGGTCCCCGCTCACCTGGATCTCCTTTATCTCCTTTGGGACCTTTTACCGGTCCCAGATCAATTTCTTTTATTTCTGCCATCCTGCTCCTCCTACTCATAAATCGCAAACAGATTTCCATCCCGTACCTCAAAAGATGGCGTTTTCCCATCTGCTCCCGCTGGGCCAGCCGGGCCGGTTTCTCCTCTAAGTCCCTGTGGGCCTGTCATACCGGTGGCACCGGACAGGTCCGTAATATAGGTATAAGAAGACTGTCCTTTTACATATAATTTTGCGTTATCCTCATCCTCTACATTTCCAGTATCAATCAGGACAAACTGTCCTTCCTTTACCCCGTCTGTTGCAAAGCCCGCATTCATTGCTTCTACAGATGGGAACGTCTTGGCAATCGCAAACGGATCTCCTTTATCTCCCTTTGCTCCCGGCTCTCCCTGTGGGCCTCTTTCCCCTTGCTTTCCTGGTTCACCCGGCTCCCCTTTTTCTCCAGGAGCTCCTGCAGGACCGGTAGGACCGGTTTCACCCTGTTCTCCTTTTGCCCCTGCAGGGCCGGCAGGACCCTGGTCTCCCTTGTCTCCCTTTGGACCAGCAGGTCCCATAATGCTTCCTAAATCCACTTCTCTTGCCATGTTATGTTCTCCTTTCATGTTTCATATATTGCAAACAGGTGTCCATCCCGGATTTCAAAATCCGGTGTCACACCGTCTTTGCCCTTTAATTCTTCTACAGTGATCAGATCATGCCATTCATTGCTGTCTGTGTATCTCCATTGTATGGTGGTTCCATTGTTCCTAAGTTCCACTTCCCGTCCGTCGCCTCCTGAAGGCAGACGGATCCTGTCCCCGATTTCTTTTTCACCTGACAGAAGCTGGAAAGCCCCGTCTATGATTTTTGCATTATCTGCCTTTTTCCCCAGTTCCTCCATGAGCTGTCTCAGAAGATTTTTCTCAGGCGGGGCGCTGTAGTCATTGGGGCGCGCCCTACGCCTGACTGACAGAAAAATCGTTTTGATCGTTTCTCCCTTTTCCCTGCTTTCCAGATACAAGTAAGCACAGATATTTCTTCCTTTTTTCAACAGTTCATCTGGTATGGGGGCTGTGATTTTCTCTCCCGTTATGGAAGCCGGCATAATTTCCGCCTCTGTATCTCCTTCCAGGCAGTAATGCAGCTCTGCATTTTTGATATCCGGAAGGCCAAAGACTTCCAGCTCCTGTCCATAGTCCCATTGTGTAAGTCCGGCGCGCCGAATGAAATCATCTTCCAGGTTTTCAAAAAATACCTTCATTATTTACGCCTCCCCTATTATGTATTTTAAATGTCCGTCCACGATTTTTAAGGGCGGTGGTGCTTCGGATGCATGGTGCGTAACAATCAGATGTCCTTCTGCAGAAATGGACATTGCAAACATTCCTGGGGTTATCTCTGTTACCAGAGCAGTCCCATCTGCTCCTGGTTCTCCTTTCTCGCCTTTTTCTCCCTGCCTTCCCTGCTCTCCTTTCGGTCCGATTTCACCTTGCTTTCCTTGTGGAATTCCAAACATCAAAACAACATCCTGCTTTGTACCGGCATTTGTTACAACAGCTTCTGAGCCAGGCGAAAGCGTTTGGGTTTCCCCTACTTCAATCGTTGCGGAAAATTTTCCGTTTTTGGCAGCCTCAACAAGGCCCTTTCCCAGGTTCTCCATATAGGTAATGACCTGCTGCGCCTTCTTTAACATCTCATCAAAAAAGTTGCTTCCGTTTTCACTGTCAATTTTAAATAAACTCTTCTGAACCTTAATCGGATAGGTAAAGGTTGCCAGTGTTTTCTCATCTTTTACCACTTCGATCTGTAATTTAGAAGTCCCTGCCTCTGCCATCATTTGTTTTGTTGGTTCTATGGTAATTGCATTGTTTTGAACCGAATCTGTGACTGTATGATAGACAACCTTCCCTGATGGCTTTTCTACCATCACAGACACAAATGCATCCTCTGGGATATGGTAATCACGTACCAAAAAGACAATCGGTATTTCATCTGTCCCCTGGACATATTCTATCGGGTCCTTAATCCTATCCCGTAGTACATAAACGTCTCTTCTGATTTCCACTTCTTCTCACACCTCCTATCCTGGTATCCATCTGGTGATATAAAGTGCTTCCGGTTCTGGAGGCGTAGTTCCGCCGCCGCCTTTATACCGCAGCACACAGTCCCATGGATAACTGTAAAAATTTGTTTCATAAATTTCTGTTCCAGTCTGGTCTCCGGCTTCCGGATGTCCCCGGCTGGAGGATGCCTGTACAAGCCTTCCGTTTCCAAGTGCCATTGCTGTATGGTTTACAATATTCAACAGCACATCCCCTTTTTGTGCGCCTGCACCGGTACTCAGGTTCACGTCACTTACTTTCTCAAATCCAACCGCTGTAAAGTACATGATCATATTTCCCGTGTATACCCCTGCTCCACCGCCGATATTTAGTCCCGCTGAACGGTAAGCCTGGGTTACAAAGGAAGAACAGTCATAATCTGGTCCCCATCTATTTGCCTGGCTGTATCCATGGGAATTATCTGCTGCTATATTTCTTGCCCACTTCACAGCTTTTTCTATAATGTCATCTCCCCCGTTTTTCACCAGGTAATCATACCATTTCCTTGCGCAGGCTCTTCTTTCTGCTTCTACTTCTACGCCTGCCCGCTCAAAATTTTTCAAAAATGCACTGGCTAAATATTCTGGGGAATCTTTGCTTGCCCTGAACTGTTCAAAGGATAGTGGATACGCACTGGTGGCAATCCACTGCCCCGATGGTATTGTCATATTATGAATCCAATAGAGCTGTCCGTTAGGATCTGTGATTCCATATCCGTTTGCAGAAGCCCAATTCGTATAATTAGTCGCTGGTGTCCACTGCACTAATCCAAATCCGCCTGAATAATTCCCTGCATTCAGGCTTTGCCATATCCCTGGATTTATATTGGATTCCTTTTCCATGTTCCCCAGGATTCCGCCTATAGCGTTCACGGACCATCCCTTTGCATGAAAGTATTTATAAACTTCCAGGGCATTGCCCTGCATTTCTGACTGGGACAGATACCGGTTTCCTATTGTCCATGCCATCAGAAACCACCTGCTTTCGCATTTCCGCCTACCAGGCATCCGTTGACAAATTCCAGGTAGGTTCCATCAGAAAACTCTGCCCGCCCTGTCTTGGTCTCTTTCTTGTTTATAATCACTTTTTTTCTTATTTCTGCTTCTATATTTCCTCCCACAAACACTTCCGTGTCATTGTCTGTATGTACTTCCAGCTTATTGCACCGGACTCCTGCTGCCTCTTTCCCTTCTACCCAGAATCCATTTGAATAACTTTCAAATGGTTCCCCTCCGGCAAATACCACTTTGTCCGGCCATCCGCTTGGCAAATCATCCGGATTATCCGGCAGACTTCCGCAGCAATGGATACTTGCGATCACTTTATCATCAATCCCAAGAACTTCCAGGTTTCCATCTTTAAAACAGAATCCCTTTTCCATGCGCCCTTTCTTCTTTGTTTCGATTAAGAGCTGCACTGCTTTCATAATTCCGTTATTCAGGTCCAGTTTAAATCCTTTCTCTCCCTCTTCGTACTCCAGGGAGATAAGTTCTCCTCCACGGATCCGGTCTGCCAGCATCGTTCCGGCCACAATCAGGTCTGCAAAAAATCCATTCGCATTTCCAAAAGTAGACCAATCCCAGCCCCTGCCATCTGCAGTTCTTTTGCTGGCAATCTGAAATCCCTGGGTTCCCAGGCACATAGCTCCATAAAGTGGAGACTCCGGGTCTTTGTCTTCAAACAAAATTGCCCTTACATTCTGTTTCTTAGCTTTGGTGCTCTGCAGTTTCATTTGCGCTGCTGCCATATCAATGATGCCTTGTATCTGCTGGCCTATCACGGTTCCGTCTGGTCTGATTGCGGTATCAATTCTGGTTGCGGCATCTGACAATCCATTGAAATATTCGTTTCCAGTCTTTCCTATTACAACTTCCTTTACTTTCTCATCAATGGCATCAAACGTCAGTTCCATTACTCTTGCATCTGTGATGATTCCAATATCTGCATGTTTGCAGTGTACGGTATCCCCAAGGGAAATCCTCTCAAGCATTTGATAATCCCGATACTCTTCCGTCCCCTCTAACAGTACCATTTTCACATTTACCGTCACATTGGGTTTATCAACCCCACTGTTAAACTTCTTTTCACATTCTCTTGTTAAGGCTTCATCTAATTCTTCCTGCGTACTGCATAGAATGATTCCTTTTTCTGCGTCTCCCTCCTGTGCATCTTCCTGCATTTTCACGTTTTGAAATGTGGCTGTCGCGCACTTTATGGTTGTATAAGAGGCGATAAGCGGTGAATCCACATATCCCGCCCCTGAAAGAACATGTCCATTATAAGATTTGGGATAAATCCTGGTTATGACGTCCTGGAAGTCAACCTCTTCTGTAATGCCATCTTTTTCTATATTTTTTCCATATAGAATTTCTACCCCATAATCCCCGCCGGCTCTTCGGTTTACAAGCACCTTAAAATTGTCAAATAAAATTTCTCCGCCCCAGCGGTTCAGAAATGAATTTTCTTCATTTCCATTTAACGCTTCTAAAAGATTCTTGTCCTGGTAATATGCAGTTGTTTCCAGTTTAATATCAGATTCTCCAGAGTATTTTGGATTTGGCGCAAGCATCTGGTTTAATGCCTGTTGTCCATTTACATTGGTCGGCCTTACGTCCTGCAAATAACAGTCCTCTTTTGCATCCCAGAAAACAGGTACTGCAGTTGCCAGAATACCGTTTTCGCTTTTTCTTTTTTTCTTAATACGGAAAAGCTGCTCTCCATTGAAGGAAGGCATCTTCAGCACGCTTTCATCCTGGATATATTTCCACCTTCCTTCCGGGTCAATCGGATGTTCCAGCTCTGCCTCCCATGCACCATTTAAAACCGCATGTATTTTCGCTTCCATTGGAAATAATGTCATATCTCCATTTTTTTCATATTCTGTATTGGATGGTTTGTATATCTGTATCATTATCCATACCTCCAGTTTGGTTTTACTGCAACAGAAAAGCCTGCAGAAACAGAAATACTGTTTTCTCCAGGCTTTAAATATAAATCTCTATAATCTCCTGTAATAGCAGTGTTCATGATTGTTCCATCTTCTCTGTATGCAAGCATCAATCCTGTATTAATGGTAAGATTCTGGCCAACGTCTGCTCTTACCGTTTTTCCATTCACAAGAATGGTGCAGGTTCCTTCTCCTATAATTTCATATTCTGGTTTTGCAAGCCCATAAGGATTGAATTGTACCTCCTGCAGCGCAAACCAGTTTCTCCCTTCTACCAGATATTCAAAAGGCGAACAGATAAACTTAATATCAAAATGTCCATATTTTTTCAGTGTCCTCTTTATCTCACTTATCTGTATTTCCTTCACTTTCCAGAACACTTCCGGGTCATCTGAAAATATCAGTTCTCCTGTCCCTGAAAGCCACTGCTCCAGCCTTCTTCGCTTCCGGTTCCAGCTTTCTTTTTCAATTTTATAGGCACATTTTACCGTGATGGTTACATTCTCATACGCCCCTTTCACATAAGATACCAGTTCATCCTTCCCGCCCACTTCCGTATACGTTACCTTCCGCCTTTTCCCTGGTATATTTGGCCTGGATTCTACCGAAATTTCATGAAAACCAGAAGTTTCCTGGTTAAACTCAAAACTATATGCCATTTAAACTCACTCCTCTTGCATATAACCTTCCAGATTGTTTTGCGGCTATGCCATTCATGGCAATTTCTACAATTTCTGTTTTGCTGTAAGTCTTTCCAACATAAATCGGCAGTTCAACAATCACTTTATTTTCCCCTCCATTTTCTGTCCATCCCGCGTTTCTTCCTGGGCTTGGAATCTCCATGCTCTCACGTATCATAGCGTTTACATACTGCATTTTCTTCTGATAGCCTACCCCAAATCCTTCTGCTGTATATCCTCCTAATGTCTCAAAAACTTTGGACGGAGAATGAATATCTAATTTCCGTCTTGCTTCTGATACAGCGGATGCACATACTCTTGATACCGCATGAATAACCTCGGATTCCCCGGCTCTGATACCTTTTGCCAGTCCTGCAGATACATTTTTTCCCTCATTGTATAAAGTCTTTGTATTGAGATTAGTTGTTTTCACCTTTTTGGTAATAGAAGCCATTGCTTTTTCTACTGTACTGCTCCCGCTTTTGATTCCATCTGCCAGCCCTTCCGGAACATTTTTTCCTATAGAATTAAATTTTTTCTTTCCCAGTTCCTTTTTAGCAGTATCTTCGATTTCATCCGCAACTTTTTTCACAGCTTTTACAGGTTCTTTTTTGTTATCCTCTATTCCTGTGGTAAGCCCTTCTATGGTGTACTTTCCATATCTTTTCATTTTCTTGGAAGGGGAATTTATCTCCATCTCATTTTTATAGCCATCTCCTGCCGCATCCGCAACTTTTTTCGTTGCTTCCTGGACTTCATTTCCGTTTGCGGAAATTCCAGCTACAAGCCCCTGCACTGTGTTGGTTCCATATTCGGTCATGATTGAGCTGATGCGGTCTTTCCCACCATTCAGCGCTACTGTGTACTGTTCAATCATCCCCTGTACACTGGCATCTACTCCGGCTTTCATATCAAGTGATTTTGTCCACATCTCATTGGCCTGTTTCAACTGCTCATCTGTCATAGAGGCAAATGCCTGCACATAGGTAGAACCCTGGGGTCCCATCTCTGCCAGTTTCTCAATAATCCCCTGATTTACACCCCTGTCTGCCAGAATGGCCATGTTATCTGCCCAATTAGACACACCGTCTATCTGAGACTGCATATTTTGTAATAATTGCTGGCTGGATATTTCAGTTCCTGCGTTGAACGCTTCAAACATGTTCATCTGGCTTTCCAGAACTTCTGACACCTTCTGCTGCATACTGGTGTAGGTATCTGCAATGGTCTGTGCTGCAATCGCATTGGATTCCGCAGATGCCTGCTGGGCTTCTGCATTGGTATTCGTTGCTTCGGTGTTTGCATCTGTAGAAGCGGTTGCCGTATCCCAGTCTACCCCCAACTCTTTCAGGTGTTCCCTGGTGGCTTCTATTTCTGCGGCAACCTCTTCATTCTTTTCCTTATTTTCTTCCAGTGCTTCTTTATTGAGCTTCTGGGCTTCAGTCAGTTCATCATAACTTTTCTTTTCATCTGCTTTTCCGGCAAGCCATGCAGGCAGAGAAATCGTATAATTCATCAGGATGTCATTTTCTTCTTCCAGAATCGCATTTCTTTCTTCCTCTACTGTTTTTGCTTCGTTCCCAAGCTTAATTGCCTCAATCTCAAGTTCTGATCTTTTCTTGATAAGTTCCAGGGCATATTCCTGGGCTGCCTGAACCTCAATTTCCTTCTGGCAATGGTTCAGATATTCCTCCATCTGCACATTGGTTCGGTTCAGCTTTCCAGCCTGTTCGTCATAAGCAAGGTTTAAATCTGGAATTAATTCGTTTAATTCCGTAATGTATCCCTGCATCACTTCTTTTTCTTCATTACTTAACTTTTCTTTCCCTGCCAGTTCCTGGATTCTCCCGGCAAGGACTCTGCTATATTCTCCCTGGGCCTGTAATTGTGCATTATTCTCTTTATAATCACCAATCAGGTTTCCGGTTGCTTCGGAAACTTCTTCTGCAGAGTCGCATACTTTCTGGTTCATTTCCACAAGTCGTTTGGACTCTTGGGATGCTTCCCCTACTGAGGAAGCATATGCCTCTAATGCTGTAACCCCAGCCACAATGGCACTTGTCACTAATATAATTGGATTTACACTGCAAACCGCATTAAAGATGCTCTGAGCTGTAGCTGCACCTTTCGTAGCTGTTTCAAATGCAGTGGTAGCCAAAGATACCGTCTTGAATACCACAGCACCAACTGCTACTCCTTCCATGACAGAAATCAGCAGATCCATGTTATCAATTACCAAGTCCAGACCCGTTTCAATAGCCGGGAGTGCTTTTTCTGCAATGGGGACCCCTACTTCTGTCTGGAATTTCTTTCCCAGTTGCTGGAACCTGGCTTCCAGGGTATCATATTTAATTTCTTTGATTTCCTCCATGGTTCCTTTTACATCATCATAGGTATGGTTTACCTCATTTAAGGATGTAATAATGTCCATGGCATTATCTTCACCAAGGGCACTCCAGGTATTGCTTGCCAGGGTGAGCATTTCCTGTTTGTTTGTTGCTGTTGCCAGGTCATTGATAACAGATTTGAATACATCTTTTGATGTGGCTTTTCCCACTTTCCACTGTTTAAACAAAGTCTGTGTTTTTGAAGAAAACTGATCCAGGCTCTCTTCAATTCTTCCATCTGCCAGAGATATAGAAAATTCTTTTACAAAATCATTGACTTTATCCAGACTGTAGGCACCGGAATCCAGACCATTCTGCATAATGGCAAACATTTCTTTGGCACTGAATCCTGCCTGTTGATACAAGGAACCGTATTCTGCAAGATTGTCAGCAAGTTCTCCTGATTTGTCCAAACCGTTTTGTGCGCCTTTCGCCATGAGATCAAAAGCCTCTTCTGCATCCAGCCCCATTTCTCCGATCAGAACATCCACGCCTCTTATGGTTTCGCTTAAATCCATGTCAAAAACATCTCTCATGGCAATTCCATTTTCGGTCAGTTCTTTTAGCTTGGACGGGTCTACTTCTCCTGTATACTGCTTCACAAGCGCCATGGACTGGGCAACATCATTGATGTCATTTCCATAGTTATTGCTGTGCAGTTCTTCCATCACCTGCTTATAGCGGTTCATTTCTGTTGCTGTTGCTCCGGTACTTGCCTGTAGCTGCTTTTGCGCGGATTCTATATCCATAGTGGATTTTGCAGCGTTCACAGCCCCATCTTTGAAAGCATCTGTGACTGTGTTGGCAATATTGGCTTTTACAGCAGTTCCAAAATCCACCGTTACTTTCTCAGCTTCTTTTACCTGTTTTCCATATTCATCTATGGATTTTGCACATTTATCCGTAGACCGTTCTGCCTCATCCAGATACTTCGCATTATTTTTTACTGCTGCAGTTGCTTTTATAACCTGTCTTTCTGCTGTATTTAATTTTGTTTCCCAATCTTTTACGCGATTAGATGCTGTGTGATAGTTTTGGTTTCCCTTTTTGATTGCAGCTTCTACTTCTTTCAGAGTTTCCTTTTCTTCCTGTAATTCCCTGGAAAGAGCATCTACTACCGACTGCTGTTTTTTCATGGACTGCTCCGAAGCATTTCCAGCCTCAGTCATTTTCTCCATCCGGTTTGCTGCATCCTGATATTCCTGTTGTAATTCTTCCAGTCTTTTTTTATGGGATTCCTGCTCCTTGTTTAAGGTTTCAATGCCCTTTTCTACTTTTTCATATTCGCCTCTGGCATGCTCCAGCCCTTTTACTGTTTCTTCCTGTTTCGCCTTCTGCTCCTCCAGCATTCTGGACAGTACAGAGTGTTTTTTAGTAAGAGCTTCCAGGGAATTCTGCTGCCCTTCATACTGTGCTTCTACAAGACCCAGTTCTGATTTTAAGCTGGACAGTGCCTTGTTGCAGCTTGTAACATTCTGCTTAAATTCCCGTTCCCCATCCAGGGCAATGATTGCTCCGATTTTCTTTGCCGCCATAGTTCACCTTCTTTCTGCGTAAAAATGGTATAAAAAGAGCACCTACCTGGCTGATAGATGCTCTGATTACTATATTTCGTTTAATATCCTGCTTTTATCACCATATTAGGCTTTAATTCCAATAAATCCAGAAGTTTCCTTGTTGTAGTCACAGAAAGATTATTTAACATCATATAATAATCTTCATAGCTTTTCTTGCTTCTATACGCATTGTATTCTTTTAATGCTACTGATAACGCTGTAATGTAATCTTCGGCTTCCTTTATCGCCTCTTGGATTTTTACATTTTCCGGAATATCTACCACTTCCCTACCAGATGGTTTCTTAATCGGTTCTGGCTTGGTCTCTTTTACTACTGGTTGCTCTTTCACTCTGAAATAGAAATCAACCAGATAATCATATACTTCCCATGCTTTATCGGTATTCAGTGATTTTGCATGGAGCAAAGCACCTTTTTCTGTCCAGAGGTATAATTTACTTATCTTTGGTAACGACCGTTGAATTTCAACGTTTGTTATTTTATACTCTCTCAACGCTTGCTTTTCAAGCATTATGTAGTGTTTACCCTCTTTGTATCGTTCTCTATTGTAACGATAATTATACCCTATAACATCTGGTGTTGTTCCGTATGCTTCCGCAAGTTGTTTAGACGTTAATACCCTTATTCCTTCATATTCTGTCACAGACAAATTTTGCATTTTTATTTTCCTCACTTTCATTTTCTGGTTGTAAGGAACTTCTCTAAATGCTATAATATTTTCAGAGGAAGTTCCTCGCAAAGTAGAACGTTGTGTTGATTGGTAGTCGGGCAGCGTTCTATTTTTTATTTTCGGCATAAACTTTTTTTATCCCATCCATAACAATTTCATACTGCGTTTTTCCTGTTCTTTCACAGCATTCTTCCAGCAATGCCTTGTCTTGCTTTGTTGCACGTATTTTAATCTGTTCGGATTTAGGATTTGTACTTTTAGGTCTGCCTGTTCGTGGACTCATTCTTTTCACCTCACTTTTTGAGTACACATTTAATATATTATAGTGTACCCAAAAAGTCAAGAGGTATTTTTATTTATAAATCTCCATACTTATTTATATGCTCAATACCTTTATCCGATGGAAGATATGTCATTTGAATATTTAATTCTTTAATATCTATATTTTCTATAAGACGTGTAATAAGTTCTGCTTTCTTCCCATTGGTTGCAATCCCATTTTCAGATAAAATACTTTTTAATTCTTCCACTTTAAGTCCTGATAAAATTGATTTCGCATCAGCTTCAACTAAATATCCTGTTTCTATCAGTCGTTTATGTAACTCATGACATTTTCCTTGTAAATAATTAGCCGTTAAGTACTTTGGATATTTCTCATCTGTTCCCTCAAATTTTTTTCCTTTTTTACTCCACTTTAAGAAAGTAGCTGCCATAATATTCATCATATATGCGTATAAATACAATGTAGTTTCACAATCTCCTAGTGCCCTATGAGCAGTTCCGATTGAAATCCCAACAAAATCCGCTAACTCGCCAAGTTTATAGCTTTCTGCATCGCCAATATACTGATAGGATAGTTGAAGTGTATCTACACATTCATTACTAATTGGCATGTCAAAAACCTTCATGTAAGCCTCGTTAATAAATTTAATGTCAAAGGATTTTATATTATGTCCAACAAGCGGTAAATCACCTACAAAGTTTTTATACTCTGTTATTACTGCCTCAAGAGATTTGTCACATTCCCGTAGCATCTGCGTTGTTATTCCTGTAAGTTCTATTATTTTACCACTTAATGGCTTATCCCGATGAACCAAAGAGGAATATGTTTCGCTCACTTTTCCGTCTACTATTTTTATAGCAGCAATTTCTATAATTGAATTACGATTATAGACTAAACCAGTAGTTTCTATATCTGTAATAACACAGTCAGGCATAGTATCAAACTTCTGCATGTCAATCTTGGTTTGACTATTTGAACTCTTCTCAATCTTAATCGAACTATTACAAGCTTTCTTTGAATTATTTAAATACTTTTCAACCTCCTTTTTCTCTCTTTTCCAAGCTTTTTCAAATTCTTCTGAAAAGTGATTTAAATATTGAATAATCATAAAATCTGGATTTGCATATCTGTCTTGATATATTTTCTTATAAGGTGTCTCCTTCTCCATAAGCCTGCGAATTCGCATCTTAACCAGTGTTTCCAAAGACTTCAACTCCATAAGCGTTTCCTGTGACAGTTCATCACGTTTTCCGCTCTGGATACCAATCTTACTGTTGTGTCATGTATAGATATACATCTATTCCTCCATCTAACGTCAACACATCTTCTCTTACTCTATCCCATTCTTTACCGTGATAGTATTGCTTGCTTCTGCTGTCTCTGCTGTACCTGTCGTATTCTTTGTGTCTGGCCTTTACGCAAGGACAGGTTGTTCCTGCTTTTATTCTCTTCCCACATCTGCTACAACGTTTGTATATTGGCATCTGTATTCCCTCTTTATCTTAATTACTAATCATGGACCCTCTGGGGTTCGAACCCAGGACTGCCCGGTTATGAGCCGGGTACTCTAACCTGCTGAGTTAAGGGTCCTTGTGGGTAATAGAAAAGACACCCGGGATGGGTGCCTTTCTGTAAACTATTTATTTAATTTTATCTATCATCATAGCATAGCGAATAGTTGAATTAGGTAATGACCTTTTACATCTGTTTCATCGCGATCTAACCTTCTTTTTCCGAATACCTTGAAATGATTTTTTGTGTAAAAATCAAGCAATCTTTCTACATCTTCACACTCCAGGTACACAAATTTCCCGCCTACTTCATGCTGCACATGTTTAACCCGGTCTATTGCAAGCTGTAACAAATCAGTGCCAGAAATAAGACATTCATTTCCCTCAGAATAGTTCTTGCCAAGTTGCGCTATCAAAGGGGCTGATACAATATATTCATTGGTATTTTCATCAAAGACTCCATGGTCTCTGAGTTTTCTGGCTTCTTTGCTATTTACAGCACTACGTTCAACTCTTATAAATTTAGATGCAATAGTGTAGTACCCAACTAGTGCTTTCTCTTTTTCATCATCTGTCTCCCAAAACACAAGATATGTCTTAGAAAAATCACGTTTTGAAAACTCTATTGCTTTATATTTGATAAAATTTTCAACGTCTTTATTCAAGGGACAGACAAAAGTGGAGAGAATGCTCTTTGTGTCATCCTCTCCCAAAATGTCAATTAATTCACTCAAATTAATTTGAACAAAATGTGTATTTGTTTTGAATAATT
>ENA-OROR01000955-OROR01000955.1-human-gut-metagenome-genome-assembly--contig:-NODE-955-length-21707-cov-7.079762_pt1 | contig 21707 bp, 16 predicted proteins | sample MGYA00242135_ERZ509060 | MGnify/ENA primary metagenome ERZ509060 (study PRJEB26280, sample SAMEA2338742) | human gut metagenome | biome: human gut; feature: human-associated habitat; material: faeces... | reverse complement strand
AGTCGAAACTTTAGATTTTAAGCCATTTCTGCCGCACAGGTCGTCAGAAATGATTATAAATTGAGGTTGCACCTTAAACACCCAAGAACAAAGTAGACAAAACCATAACGGTTTTGTCTACAATCTGAAATGCCTTTCTCTTTGAGAAAGGCATTTTGGTTTATAGTCCAAGTTGTTTTTTGCAATCTTCAAGAACTTTTTCGATAGTCTTTTCGGCTGTTTCAAAGCTTTCTGCGAATGTGCCGAGATACAACTTGATTTTCGGCTCTGTTCCCGACGGTCTTACTATAAAGTAAGTCTTTTCGTCTGAAAGGTTGTACTTCAATACGTTTGACTTCGGCAAACCTTTAAGAGGTGAAACATTGCCCTTTGTATCTTTAATTGTTTGTGACTGATAGTCGGTGTAAAGTATAACGTCCATACCTGCAACTTTTGTCGGCGGTGTTTGACGTAGGTCTGTAAGTAACTGTGACATCTTTTCCATACCGTCTTTACCCGGCATTACAAATGAAACTGTCTTTTCTGAATAATATCCGTACTTCTTGTATATATCCATAAGTGCTTCGTAAAGTGACTTACCCTTTGTTTTGTAGTAAGCAGCCATTTCTGCGATAAGCATTGTCGCAACAACGCCGTCTTTGTCGCGTGCGTGAGTACCTACAAGATAACCATAGCTTTCCTCAAAGCCGATAAGATATGTATGGTCGCCTGTCTTTGCGAACTCTGTCATTTTTTCGCCTATGTACTTAAAACCTGTCAGCACGTTCATAATTTCGATACCGTATGAATGAGCGATTGCGGCGGCAAGCTCTGTTGTAACGATTGTCTTGATAACAACGCCGTTTTCAGGCAGAGTGCCTTTGGCTTTCTTAGATGAAAGTATGTATTCAACAAGCAAAGCACCTGTTTGGTTGCCTGTAAGTGTTCTGTATATGCCGTCGGCGTCACGAACAACTATACCGACTCTGTCACAGTCGGGGTCTGTACCGATGATAACGTCAACGTCATTTTCCTTTGCCATTTTTATAGCGATTTCAAAACCTTCCTTGTCCTCCGGATTAGGTGACTTAACAGTCGGGAAATTACCGTCCTCTGTATCCTGTTCCTTAACGACAAGCACATTTTTAAAGCCCATACGGTTAAGTATTGCCTTGATAGGTCTTGAGCCTGTGCCGTGGAAAGGTGTGTAGATAAGCTTGAATGTATCTGCAACTTCTGCTACTGCCTCGGGATTTTGCTGCTGTGTTTGAACAACATCAAGGAATTTTTCGTCAAGGTCACTGCTTACGATTTCAAGCAAGCCTTTTTCTTTTGCTTCGTCAAGCGAAATAAACTTAACATCGTCAAATATATCGTAGCTGTCGATTGCGGCAACAACAACATCAGCCGCGTCCGGAGGAAGTTGTCCGCCGTCAGGGCCGTATACCTTGTAACCGTTGTATTCTTTAGGGTTGTGGCTGGCGGTAATCATAACGCCGGCACTGCAGCCAAGTTCGCGAATACCGAATGAAACTTCCGGAACTGAATGAACGATAGGGAAAAGATAAGTCTTTACACCTGCACAAGTAAGAACCTTAGCTGTTTCTTCAGCAAATGTGCGTGAAAAATTACGTGTATCGTAACCGATAAGAACACCTGCTTTTGCGGCGTCCTCACCGTTTGAAAGAACGTATTTCGCAACACCTTGACTTGCACGTCTTACGTTATATATATTGATTCTGTTCGTACCCGCTCCGATAATACCTCTCATACCGGCTGTACCGAATTCAAGTTCACGATAAAATCTTTCTTCTATTTCTTTTTCGTTGTTTTCAATAGATTTAAGCTCTGCTTTTGTGTCATCATCAACCACGTCGCTTGTAAGCCAACGGTTGTAGGTTTCCTTGTATCCCATTGATAACTCCTCCTTAAAAATAATCTCATATTAATATTATATAATACTTTCTCAAAATTTTCAATTATGAATATGTAAAAATTAAAGAAAAGTTATCGTATAAATTGACAAAAAAAACGCAAAACTTGACGAAAAGTGTATTTTGTTATAGAATAGCAGTAATATGTATTAATAAGGAGGACACTTTTATGGCAGTAAAGGTGCATGAAACAGGTTACGGCAAATGGAAAGTGCCTGTGATAATCATAGCTGTTATAGTTGTTTTGAGTCTTGCGGGAACGGGCATACTATTAAGCGACAGCCTTGGTGTTTCAATAGAAGAAGGAAGTAAGAGAATAGAGGTTGCAGAAGGTGACGGTACGTCATCTGTTGCAAAACTGTTAAAGGACAATGGCATAATAAAGTATCCGCTTTTGTTTAAGGTGCAGTCAAAGCTCGGCGGATATGACGGTAATTTTCAGCCGGGTGCGGCAACGATTGATGACGGAATGAGTTACAGTGACATACTTAATCTTATAATAACGCCGAGCCGTGAGGCTGCGAAAATTACAATACCGGAGGGCTATGAAATCAAGCAGATTGCACAGAAACTTGATGAGGCAGGTATTGTAAGCTGGCAGGACTTTTATGCGGCTTTAAATCCCGACGATTATGATTATGCGTTCTTGAAAAACTTGCCTGAACGTGACGGACGTATGGAGGGATATTTGTTCCCTGCAACGTATGAAATTCCGAACGGAATGTCGGCACACGATATTATTGACCTAATGCTTGCGGCATTTGACAATCAGTTTAAACCGGAGTATTATGAACGTGCGACAGAGCTTGGATTGACGGTTGATGAAGTTATAACTATGGCGTCAATCGTTGAACGTGAAACGGACAGCGGAACGGAAAGAGCAAAAGTTGCGGGAGTATTTTATAATAGAAGAAACTCAGGTATGAAGTTCCAGTCGTGTGCGACGGTACAGTATATTTTAGGTGAAAGAAAGCCTGTGCTTTCGATTGCCGATACGCAGATAGATTCACCGTATAACACATATATGTATGCGGGATTTCCGATAGGTCCTATATGCAATCCGGGAACGGAATGTATAGAGGCGGCACTTTATCCGGAGGCAACCGATGCGTATTACTTTGTACTTGGCAAGGACGGCTCACATATCTTCTCAAAGACATATGAAGAACACCTTGCGGCAATGCAGAGTACCGAACAAAATATTTCGGTCGATGACAGTGCGATTGAAAATCAAGACAGTTTAAAACAATAAAGAGGTTTGATAAATGATAGAATATGATAAAGACGCGATTGTTCCGCCGTATATAACGGAATATTTGCGTGCGAAAACAGTGCATAATGATGAATTTATGCACTTGCTTGAAAAATATGCGGAAGAAAACAGTGTTCCGATAGTAGAGCCTGAAACGGCAAGGTTTTTGTCGGTGATGTGCAGAACGGTTAAACCGAAAAAAATACTTGAAGTAGGTTGTGCGATTGGGTATTCTTCTATATTAATGGCACAGGCTACAGATGATGACTGCGAAATAGCAACACTTGAATGTAACGAAGATATGGTGCGTATTGCAAGGGAGAATATTAAAACTTCGGGATATGCGGAAAAAATATCGGTTATTGAGGCAGATGCAAAGGATTATCTTTCGTATATTGACGATGATGAAGTTTTTGATATGATATTCCTTGACGGTCCGAAAGCACATTATATTTATATGCTTGACGAGTGCGTGCGATTGCTGAAAAAAGGTGGTGTGCTTATTTCCGACAATGTGCTTTACAAGGGAATGACAGCGGACGATAACCACGTTGTGAGAAGAAAAATCACGATTGTAAAACGTCTTAGAAAATATATTGATATGCTTATGGAGCATAAGGAGCTTGAAACATCGCTTTTACCGCTCGGTGACGGTGTTACAATATCGGTAAAGAAATAATAAAGGGTAGGAATATATTATGAAGAAACCAGAACTTTTAGCTCCCGGTGGTAGCTTGGAGAAATTGAAAACAGCGATAGATTACGGTGCGGACGCGGTGTATATCGGCGGTGAAATGTTTTCGCTGCGTGTTGCGGCGGAAAATTTTTCAAAGGAAGATATGCAGGAGGGTATAAAGTACGCTCACGACAGAGGCAAAAAAGTGTACCTTACCGCAAATATTCTTCCGCATAATGATGATATTGAAGAATTTGAGGAGTTTGTCAAAGATATAAAGAATTACGGCTTTGACGCAGTGCTTGTGGCAGATTTGGGATTGTTTGATATGATGCAGGAACTTGCACCGGAAATACCTATTCATGTAAGTACACAGGCGAATAACATTAATTATCGCTCGGCAATAAAGTGGTACAAGATGGGTGCAACACGTGTCGTGCTTGCAAGAGAAATGTCGTTTAAAGAAATTGCGGAATTTCAAAAGAAAATTCCTGAAGATTTGGAGCTTGAAGCATTTATACACGGTGCTATGTGTATATCATATTCGGGCAGATGTCTTTTGTCAAACTATATGACGGGACGTGACTCAAACATGGGTGCTTGCGCACATCCGTGCAGATGGAATTACAAACTTGTCGAGGAAACAAGACCGGGTGAATATATGGACGTGTTTGAAAACGAAAGAGGTACGTTTATATTTAATTCAAAGGACTTGTGTACAATCCGTCATATACCTGAGCTTGTGCAAAGCGGTATTGCAAGCCTTAAAATCGAGGGCAGAGTAAAAACTTCTTATTATGTTGCAACGGTTGTCGGAGCATACAGACGTGAGATTGACAGATATTGTGCCGATCCCGAAAATTATGTGTTTAATGAAGCGGAATACGAAGAACTTTGCAAGGTCAGTCACAGACCGTATACAACAGGTTTTTATTTCGGCAAGCCGGATGAAAATTCACAGGTTTACACGTCAAGTTCGTATATCAGAGATTACGACCTTATCGGTATAGTCAAGTCGTATGACGCGGAAAACGGCATTGCAACGATTACACAGAGAAACCGTTTCTTTAAGGGTGACGAAATAGAGATAATTCAGCCTATGAAACCGTTTTTTGTACAGACGGTTGACAGTATGTGTGACGAAAACGGTAATGAAATCGAAGTTGCAAATCACGCGGAGCAGATAGTTAAGTTTAAAACGGCACAGCCTGTTTGCGAGGGTGCAATGCTTAGAAAAAAAAAGTAAAAAAACAGAGCAGATTTAATAAAAAAACTACTTTTTTTATTAATCTGCTTTTCTTTTTTGAGAGAATATGATAATATAATTTATAACGGCAAATTAGAGAGAGGAAATTTATAAAAAAGGAGAAGGTTTTATGAAAAACAATGTTAAAAAATTGCTTTGCGCTGCATTGTCAACGGCGATGATTGCGGGAAGTATCGTATTGCCTATGACGGCAAGTGCGGAAACAACACCTATTTTTGACGGTGACACCGTTGAGCAAGAGTGGAAATTCGACTTCGGTGCGGCAGGAACAGACGCAGAAGACGGTTACACACTTGTAACACCGGACACTAACTATGTTACAAATAAAGAATACGGTTTTCTTGGTATCGACGATGAGTCATATAAACTTGGAAATCGATATGACGGTTTCGGCAACCAAAAAGGACAGGTAATAAAGCTTGCGGCAGGCGGCGGAGAGGGTCTTAATGACGCAATCGGTTCGGTCGGCGAGGATAGTTTCGGAAATGCCGGTGACGTATATTATCCTACACGTTTTGCGCTAAAAGCAGATGATGAGGCATATTACAGAGTTCGTGCAACAGTAACAACTCTTGATACAACAAAGGATGCTGAAATTTCACTTTACACAGAAAGAAAGCACCCTATATTCACAGATACAAAGGTTGAGGCGGGTCAGACAAAGACAGTCGAGTTTTCTGTAAGACCTACTCCGATTTACTACGAAAAGTCTGAGCCTAAGGGTACTATAGCAGACGGAATGGTAAATGTGTGCGTAGCGGGTGAAAACTCTGCAATCGCATCTATCGAAATTCAAAAAGTACAAGAATACCCTGTATTTTGGGTGCTTGGCGACTCAACAGTTACAGACGGTAACTGCTCATTGCCATTCTTCAGACTTCAAAACTACACAGGTGTAGGTACAGGTTTGACAAAATATTTGCCGAGAAATTATGCAATGGTAAACGAAGGTGAAGGCGGTCTTAACGCTGCCGATAACTACCACTTCAATATGGTAAAGAGCCGTATTAAAGCAGGTGACTTCCTATATGTTGAATATGGACACAACCATAAATCTGACGGTCCTACAGGTTATGTATCAAACCTTGATAAGTATTACGATGCTTGTCACAGTGTAGGTGCAACACTTGTTATCGTCAGCCCAATCGAAAGAATTAACACATTCACAGACGGCGCATATCAGCATACTTTGGACGGTTTTGCGACAGCCGGTGCACAGTACGTTGCAGATAAGGTAACAGCCGGTGCAACAGATATTGCATATGTTGATTTGAATTCATACAGCTTGGACTTCTATAATAAGGTTACAACAGATAATAACGGCGATGAAAATGCAATTAAGTTCTACTTCCAAACAGCTAAAGGCGGCGGAACAGACAGAACTCACCCTAACGACGCCGGTGCTGAAAATCTTGCATATGAATTTGTTAAGGCTGCAAAGGCTGTAACAGACGATACACAAAAGACTGCATTGGCACCTGTTGTAAACAATTTTACAAACGAAACACCAAACCTTGTTTCAACAGAAATCACAAGCCTTGGCGCAGCACCTAACGATGCTTGGCCGCAGTACGTTGTTCCGACAGATAATGAATATCCTGTCGTAATTAAAGACATTAAGTTCAACGAAGACGGTGAGGCAAATTATGCTAAGATACTTGTACAAGATGCAAAAATAGACTTTGGCGCTTACGGTATTATCGTTATCACAGTAAAAGATGAAGACGGTAAGGAAAAGGGTAAGATTTACGCAATAGACCAAGTTGATAACTCAACAGGTAACGGTACACAGGAAATTACACACTTTACAACGGATGTAAAGCTTGAAGAAGGCGATACATACACAGCAACAGTATGGAAAGCTAAGGACAACGGCGGTGACACAGGTCTTACCGTTGACCCTGAAAATGTACAATATTCGGCTGAATATATTCCGACAGATGTAGAAGAACAGTATCTGTTGAATGAAGATAAAGACGGAAACGAACAATTCGGTTTTTACGGTGCAACATATGACGGTAAAACATCATCATTGAAAGAATTTAATGATTGGACACAAATCGGCAGTGCCGGAATAACAGCATATCTTAACCAAACAAGTGATGAAACAAAATATGTTGAAATCACATCAGACGGTGCTAAGAACGGCAGTGCCAACCAAGGTTCGTTCTACTATTCAAAAGACCTTTCAACTGAAATCGGTACAACAGGCAGATACCTTGTTTCAGCCGATGTTCAGTATGTATCGGGCGGCGGTATGACATTCAATCTTGTAACGGGTCATAACGATAAACATTTGGGCGGTACAGAAGGCATTAGCTTGTTCACAATCGGTTCAGGCGGTGTGATAACTGCCGGAGATAAGACAGTTGGTACAATATCTGCAACTGCACTTACAAACGTACAATATATTCTTGATATGGATTTAGGTACAGCAACTGTATCGGTAGGCGGCGGAACACCTGTTGAAATTGCACTTAACAATTATCAAACAACAGAATTGACAGTTACACCGTCAAAGATTACTCAATTCCTATTCGGCGGAAGTAAGGTTGCATTTGATAATAAAGTAGCAAACCTTTCAGTTGCAAAATTAAAAGATCAAAAACTTCCAAGCTATACTATCGGCGTAAGAAGTAATGATACAGCAAAGGGCAGCGTTACACTTTTATATGCAACACCTGAACCTACAGCGACACCTGAACCTACAGCGACAACAGAACCTACAGCGACAACTGCAACAGCAGCTCCGACAGCAACTGCAGAGGCTAAAGATAATGAAACAGCAACAGTAAATACTTTGGCAGACGGTGACGTTACATTGACTGTTACTGCCGATAAAGCTGTTGTAACTGCAACAAAGGCATTGACAGCAGTTCTTGTTGAGGCGCAATATACAGAAAACGGAACAATTAAAAAGGTTACAACAACTCCTGTAACATTTGAAGAGGCAGGTGTACAAGATTACACAGTTACAACAGGAAGTAAGGTAATGCTTTGGGATTCACTTCAAAAAATGACTCCGTTGACAGCAAGCAGTGTGGCACCTGCTCCGACAGCTGCACCGACTGCAACACCGATTCCGGACAGTGAGTATACAATGGAAACACTTCCTCTAAACAATGTTGTAACATTAAAGGCGACAGCAAATGAAGGATATGTATTCCGTGGTTGGAAGACTGAAAGCGGAACAACACTTTCAGTGGATGATGAATATACATTCAGACTTCGCGGTGACTCAAGAATTGTAGCTAATTTTGTAGACGCACCAACAGTTGCGGATATTACAGATTTTGAACTTTCACTATCACCTGCAAGTGTTAAGTCAACATCGGGTTCAACATCGACTGTTTCGATTAAAAATGCCAAAGACGCGGCAGGAACACCTATGGACGCTGTTAAAAATACAGATGTTACATGGTCTTGCGATGAGGCGGGTGTGACAATAGCCGCAGACGGTACTGTTACAATCGGTGACGGTTTCTCAATGGGCGATTCATTGACAAAGAACGTTACAATTAAGGGTATGCTAAACGGCGTAACAAAGACAGCAATATTGACAGTATTCGGTTATGAATATTACGAAGATATGGCAGAGGGTTCGACTAATTATACAGGTCAGTTTATGACTATCGGCGGTAAAACAGCAATAGTTTTCCCTGGCTCATCACAGACAAAGACATTTACATTCGGCTCACCTGTAACCCTTGATAAGACAACAACAGTTAAGTTTGATCATGTGTGGTCAAAGAGTAAGACTTGCGGTCAGCTTAGAACTCTTAACTTCAAGAATTCATCAGGTACAACAATATTCTCAATGACCTATAAATGGGGGACTTTGTATGCCGGAAGTACCGCAACAGACGGACTTGAAGCGGCGGCTGTTGAACAAAATAAATATACCACAGTAACTGTTACAGTTGATCCTGAAACAAAGGTTGTAACAGTAACAGACGGTACAAAATCTGCAACAACAACTCTTGCAGACAATGCAGGAGATATTGCGAGTGTTGATTTTGCATCAGCAAGCTCAGTTCCGAATCCGGAGGACAGAGCAATCGGTATCAGCAATTTCACAGTTATAAAATAATAACGCTTAAAAGACCGCGAAAGCGGTCTTTTTTTGGTAAAAATAATCTACAAAAATAAAAAATATACAACTTGAATTTTGCATTTTAAATAAAAATTGATGTGCTTTTTTGTGCAATATTTTCGTTCAAAGTTTCTTAATAATATTGCACATATAAAAAAAATATGATACAATATATACCATATAGATAGGTTGGGATTGTGCAGATTTACTTAATCGACATCCTGTACCTGTTAAATTAAACAATACTTGGAAACAAGTTAAGGAAAGAAAGGGAGAGAAGAAATGAAAAGTAAAAAACTAATTTCATTACTTTGCGCCGCTGCTATGTCAGCATCTGCTTTCGCAGGCTTGACAGTAACAGCAAGCGCGGCAACACCTGTTTACACCTTTGATGGAAGTGACATCACAGGCTTTTCAGGTAATGGAACTCTTGCACAAGTGAGTGATGACAAGGGTGAATATTTCTCAATTAAAGCTAATGGTAGCAGTACATATTCTGCAACATTGACTTTACCTGCAGATGCACAATTAACAAGTGCTGACGGCTACACAATCGAATACGATGCAAGACTTCATAAGTCAAATGGTATGGGTAGATACGGAAGATATACTCAAGTTGCATTCATCGATTCGTCAAATGCAGCTAAAGACTCCAGAGACTATGGCCCATACGGTGCATTGTTCTCAGGCGGTAATTCAAGTACTGAAACAGGTCAAGGTTATACAACAGGTGTGGCATCTTCATTGTCTGCAAGATACCAACTTGACGGTACAATCGTAAATGACCCTGGTACAGAAACATTGGCTGCTGATAATACATCAGTAACAGGTATTGCTGATGATATGTGGGTTAGAGTACAGACATACGTTAAAGGTGATGTAGCTAAAGTAACAGTAATAGATGTAAACAATAATAAAATAGTTGATGGTGTTGATTATATCAACAGTGCAACAAAACTTGATACTATTTATGTAACAGCCGGTCGTGGTGATGACAGTGTTACAGGACCTGGTGAAGTATGCCTTGATAACATCAAAATTTATTCGGGTGAGGCAGAAACACTTACAACAGATGGTTTGAGAGGCGTCGTAGCAGCAGCTACACCAATTCCTGAACCTGAAACGGTATCCGGTTCAGCACAAACTCTTGCAGCCCCGGCATCAGTAACAGATGCTTATACAGCTGACTTTAACAATGCTACTGTAGGAACTGTTGCATCAATCGAAACAGAAGATCAAGATGCAAAAACAGTTGTTGATGGTATGAAAGTTAAGGTTGGTTCAAGAAGTACAGGTGCTGATACAAAGACATATGCCGCAATCGCAAAGGTTGCTACAGGCGATAATGCACTAAAACTTGCTGCAAACCAATTCTCAACAAATGGTAGAGGACCGGTTGTAACTCTTGATGATACAAAAGAAATTTCATCAGGCGAAACTGCAATTATGGGATTTACAACATATCTTTCAGCCGCAAAGGGTACTGATGAAGGTGGTCTTCCGAGATTGTTCTTGATTGACAACACAACAAATATTGATGGCAACGGTTGTGCAAGAGATATACTTGCAGTTATTACAACCGAAGATGCAAGCGGATATACAAACGGTGATACACCAATCGGTATTCAGGTAACAGAAGGTTGGCACACCGTAGTTGTTGCAGTATCAGAAGGTACATACAGAGTATTTATTGACGGTAAATATAAAGATGGTGAAGGTAAACTTAGCCCTGCAGTTAAGGGTACTAAGGTTGGTTCCGGTTCAACATCAGCTCAAGTAACTCATCTTCCAAGCTTCGCAGTTGAAAATACAAAGTCAGACAGTGGTACAGCTTATTCAAAAGCCTTGATTGATAATGTAGTTGCATATAAGATTACAGATACACTTGATGCTAAGTATCTTCCAACTGAAACAGCAGCTCCTACACCTGCTCCAATACCTGCAAAGGTTACAATGAGCGTTGATGAAACTGCAAATACAGTTACATTGACATCAGATAAGGATACAAATGCAGTTCTTGTTCAAGCATCATACAGAACTGATAATACATTGGATTCAGTTAAGAAAGTTGTTAATGTTGCTCTAACAGCAGGTACAGCTTATACAGTTCCTGCAACAGATTTAGATGCATTCACAACAAATGATAAGATAATGGTTTGGGATAGTCTAAAGACTATGACACCGCTTGCAAGTGCTTATACAATAAAGAACGGTGCCGCTCAAGCTACAGCTAAACCGGCTCCGACAGCTGAACCGACAGAAGCTCCGGCATAAACAGTTGCTCCGACAGCTGAGCCGACAGAAGCTCCGGCAGAAACAGTTGCTCCGACAGCTGAGCCGACAGAAGCTCCTGCAACAACAGCTGCTCCGACAGTTGAGCCGACAGAAGCTCCGGCAGAAACAGCTGCTCCGACAGATACACCGGCTCCGACAGCTACACCTGTTCCTACTTATGCAGTATCAGGTACTGTAGACGCAGGTGTTAAATCTGTAACTCTTACAGATAAAGCAGAAGCTGAAAATACAATTACAGGTACAATCGAAGATACAGCTGTAACATTTACAGGTGTTAAAGCCGGTACATATACAGTATCAGCTGTAGCTAAAGATGATTACAAAGATTTAACAGTAACTCCTCAAGAAATTACAGTTAGCGGCAATCTAGCAGGTGTATTCACAGTAACAACAACTGCTAAAGTTAAGAGTGCTGTAACTACTACAGTAACAGGCGGTACTGCTACAGTAACAGGCGCAACAGATTTGAAAAGCGTTGCTGAAGGTACAGAACTTACAATAACAGCTGCAACACCTGCTTTGGGTTACCTTGCTGCTGATCCGACAATTACAGTAACAAAGACAGACGATGCCGAAACAACAGTAACTGTAGCAGAAGGTAAGTTTACAATGCCTGCATACCCTGTAACAGTAACAGTTGCATATGCAGCAGATCCGACAGTGGCTATTGCAACTCTTGAAAATACTGCAACTTCAGGATGGGGCAGTAACAAAGGTACAACAGTAAATACTGAAACGGGATTAGAGCATTTCAATAATGATACTGATACATCATGGGCAGGAACCGCATTTGCGCAATTTACATTGCCGACATTAGCTGATGGCGAAGGTGTTGCAAAAGCTGAATTGATTTACAATGTAAAACAAGACGGTTCATCAGCAAGAACATCTAAGATTTTTGCTTTGACAAACGGTGATTTTGACTTGTCAACAATGGCAGGTACTGCTGCTGACAGATTTGCTGATGCAAGAACTCTTATTACTTCATTTGATACAGCTGTAGGCGAAAATGCTTTGACAACTGATGTTACTGCCGCTGCGCAAGGTAAGAGCGGTAAAATTACTTTAATGTTTACAGGCAATGCAGCCGGTGCGGATTTATATGGTAAAGCATCAGGTGATAAAGCTCCTGTTTTGAAGATTACAAAAGGTAAAGTAGTTACATTTAATGTGGCAGCCGCTGCAAATGCAGATACAAAAGTTGCAGGTGCAAAGATTGTAGTTAAGAATGGTGATACAACTGTTGCAACTATAACAACTAACGATGAAGGTGTAGCATCAACAGCTTTATCAGCAGGTACTTATACATATACTGTGGAAAGCAATGATTACGCAATTAAGAAAGACGGTACACTTACAGTTGCAGATTCAGTTGTAGCAGAAAATGTTGCTTTGGCAGCTAATGCTGCAACAACAGTTGAAATTGCTAACCCTGCAACAGGTACAACACTTGCTCAAGGTGAAGAGGCTACTTATACAGCTACTGTAAAAGACCAGGATGGCAGAGTTATGACAGCAGCTGTTGATTGGGCTGTAGTAAACGGAGAGGATGCAGCTGCAGAAAATATTACAGTTGCAAACGGTAAAGTTAATGTTGCAGAAGAAGCAACAACAGGTGATTACAAAGTTAAAGCTACAGTAAACGGAACAACAGTTTCAGCAACTGCTGATTTGAAAGTTATTGCTGCTGAAAAACTTAACCTAAGCATTACTTCTCAAGACGCTGAGCAAGGTACAGTTGCATATACTGTAAACGGTGTTGCAAGTACAGATACTCAGTTGAATAAGGGTAAGAAGATTGTTGCAACAGCTACTCCTGCAGCTCTTTATGAATTTGTAGGTTGGGTAACATCAACAGAAAATTTAATAACAGGAACATATGTAAGCACAGATGCTCAATATTCATTTGATTTAAATGCTAATACAACACTTATTGCTGTGTTTAAGTATACAGGCATCTATTATCAGAATGATTATAACAATGCAACAGAAAGTGATTGGGTATCAGGTAATACAGGTAGATATACTGTATCTATTGACGGTGATGACAACGATAAATATACTCAAATTTCAGCTGTCGCAACAGGTAATAACGGTACTGCTATAACAAGTAATGCAGTTCAAGTAGATGCAGGTAAAGATTATATTGCTGAATTTGATTTGGCTTTAACAGGTTCAAGTAATCAATTATCAGGATTTGCTGTGAATGCAAAAGACTCAAAAAAGTATGCACTTGTATTACAGTTGAAAACTGCTGGCAGTACAACATGGACAGTAAACGGAACGACTGACGTTACACTTGAAAAGGGTGTATTCTATCATTATAAAATAGAAAATGTTGCAGAAGGTGTAAAGGTTACAATAACACCAACTGCCGGTGGTGATGCAGTTCTTGACGGTGTAACATACGCAAATGATACAGCTACGACAGGTCAATTTGCCGGTACAGTAAGTAATGCAGGTATTGCAGGTATGCAATTTAATACAGCGAGATATTATGCTGGAATGAAGATTGATAATGTATTGGTAAAAGCCCCTGCAACAACATCTGTAACTGAATAATTTATAAAGCAATAAAAGAACGGTCGTATGACCGTTCTTTTTGCTTGACAAATTTAGCGTTGTGTGATAATATAATAAAAGAAATGGTAAACAAACCATGCTGCAGTTGATATGTTGTAGGAAGAAATACTTTCTACGAAATAGTTACCTATTTGGACGATAGGTAACTATTTTTTTATTATCACTATACATAGAAGCAAAACTAAGGTTAAATAAACGATAGCTTCGTTCATAAGCACACCCCCTTAAGGTGGTGTCAGCATGGTTTGCAACCATTTCAGAATGTTATTATATCATAGGGGAAAGAATTTGTCGATAAATGTAAATGATATGATAATTTCTTATAATAAAAATATGGAATTTTGCGTTTAAATAACAAATATTTCAAAAATATTTCGTATTTTGCGTTTAATGTGTAATCTATATGTAATAAAATTACGAAAATTACTTGCATTTATATACAATATATAGTATAATAGTTTAGATAGCAAAAAAGTAATTTCGGAGGGGTTTTATGTACTGCAAAAATTGTGGCAGACAACTGAAAGAGGGAACACGTTTTTGTGACAGATGTGGTCAATCAGTAAGAAAAAACAACCAGAACAGCCAAACTACAAAACGCAAAGAAATTGAGGAACTGAAGGCTGAACGTCTTAATCGTAAACGTCGTTTACAGGAAAAAGAGGCAAAACAAGCCCGTAATAAAAAACGTAGAAAAAGTAAGGGAGGTGTTATGATTTTCATAATCGTAGCACTGCTTATCGCAATAGTAAGCGTGATTATCGGCTATAATATGATGGCTCCGAACGATAACGGATTAGGCACTGCTCCTACTTCAACAAATTCGCCTGCAAGTGCAACGAATACACCGACAGATACAGCAAATAACGTATCATCAACATCATCGCCGTCAAATTCAGCAAGCAAAAACGGTTATTCAAAAATGACAATAAGCGGTGTGACGTGCGTTTATCCGTCTACTTTTAATTCAAATCCGACAACAGGAAATCAAAAACTTAACTTGACCGATGCGCTTGGCGGTGCAACTATGACTGTTTCGCAAGAGGGAAAGAGCGGTGCTCCGTCTGACCTTATGCGTGACTATGCACGTCAAACGGGCGGCGAAGTTTCATATTCTCGTGCCGGTGACGATTGGTATGCAGTCACTGTGACAACAGATGATACTGTTTACCACAGAAAATGCGTATTGAAAAACGGAATTGCGGTATATTATGATTTCTCATATTCTTCAATGACATCAACAGCTCAAAAATATACTGAATATATTGACTATATGGACAGCAATTTCAAATAATTTAAGAAAGATATTTGATTGCAAAACATATTGACGCAATCAAAATTAAGCAAATCAATATTTTTAATATTTTAGATTTCGAGCGGACAGCCTTTGTTGGTTGTCCGTTTTTTTGTATTCGTTCGATGTAGCGACTGACTATTGTTTCCGCGTCCGCTATTGCTCTGCTTTCAAGTTTTGGATTATAGTCTTTGAAAATTATTATTGCTTGGCTCACATACGGTGATGAAAAATTATTTAAAATAACTACTTTCTTTGTCAATTCTTTCATTACTAATCTCCAATCATTTCAATTTGTTTTATTTCCATTATTTCCGACTATGAAAAAGTATATACCTGCTTTAATTTTGTAACATTAATCAAAAATAAATGTAATAATATGTAAATATCGTGCATATAAATAGTAATATATGGGAAAAGTCAAGTAATATATTTATTTATATTGCAACATTTGAAATTATTTTGTAATAAAAATGTAATAAAAAGCTTGACAATGTAACAATTTTGTAGTATACTATGGGACAAGTAATGAAAGGGGTTTAACTTTTATGACTACACAAGAGATGACAAAACAAGAAATGATAATGAATTTGCGTGAAAAACGCGAAGAAAAGAAAAAAGCAAAATTGAAAGCAAAACACAGAAGATGTATGATTGCAATTATTACGCTTGTGGCAATGATGACGGTAATATTCGGTACTGTATACAGTGCATCGGCGAAGGAAATCACAATTACGGAAATAAACGAATTTGCGGGAACAAATGAAACAAAAACTGTAAAGACAAGAAGTGAAAGCGTTGAGGGTGCTCTTGAAGAACATGGCGTGAATGTTTCGGATACCGATAAGATTAATGTTTCAACAGAAAAGCCTGTTGAGGATAATGAAAATATTGTTATCAAGCGTGGTAAGCGTGTTACAATTAAAGTCGGTGAATCGGAAGAAGTTGTAACAGTGACAAAGGCGGACGTTAAGGACGCACTTGTTGAGGCAGGATATATTCCGGGTGAATATGACCAAATTTCTTCTAACGGCGATAATGTTGCGAGCAGTGATACAATCGAGCTTGTATCGGTAAGCCATACTGATGAAACAGAAACGGAAGTAATTCCTAAGGGTGTTGAATATGTTGATGATTCAACTTTGATTAAAGGTCAGGAAAAGGTTGTTGACGAAGGACAAGACGGTGTGAAAACAATCACTTATAAGGTTACATACCAAGATGGTCAAGAGGCGACAAGAGAGGTGATAGATGAACAAGTTACAACTGAAATGCGTAACAAGGTTATTGCAAACGGTACAATGGAGCCGACTCCTGCACCTAAAAATACAACGGTTAAAGATACTTTTGCGGCGAAATCAACAGTAAGCGATGACGGCGGTACTGTAAACGGATATAAATATAAGAAGAAAATCACAATGACTGCTACAGCTTATTCGACTTCACCGTCAGAAAACGGCGGTTATACGGTTTCTGCAATGGGTAATCCGCTTGGATACGGTATAGTTGCAGTTGACCCAAGCGTCGTTCCGTTGGGTTCAAAAGTGTATGTAACATCAGCCGACGGCTCATGGTCATACGGCGTTGCAAGTGCCGAAGATACGGGTGGTGCAATTAAGGGTAACAAGATTGATTTGTGCTACAATTCTAATGCTAACGATTTTGGTAGAAGAAGTTGCGTGGTATATATTTTAGATTAATTTACATTAAAAAAGACCGATTTAATATAAAATCGGTCTTTTTGTTTTATCAATTTTTAGGGATTAGTTGGACATGAAGATTACTGCTTATACTGACATTGTCATGATTTTTTAAAGTGGCATTCTTACGTTCTTTAATAGCAGATGAATCTTCTGTTGGGTTTGCGTCCATTATTTCGTTTACATAACTATCATCTCCGCTAAGGAAGAATAAACCGTGACCGCTTACGGCTACAACATCATATTTGCCGATTGGAATGTCACCCGGTACTTCGTAATCACCGGCGGTAAGTTCGTAAGTGTTGTCGGAGTTTGGTTGAGTATCTGAAGTTTTTTGTTCTTCCGATTTTGTAGTCGGCTTTTCGGTTGGCTTTTCAGTCGGTTTTTCTTCTGTATCTGTTAACTGTGATTTTAATTGTTCGTTTTCTTGCTTTAGTGCCTCAAGTTCAGAATTCGTTCCGCACGCAGTTGCGGATAACAATAATACTATAGATAGGGTTATTGTTAATAATTTTTTCATATGTAAAACCTCCATTCAAAAATTAGTTCTTAGGGATTAATTGTACTTTAAGAGTTCCGCTGATTTCGACTGTTTTTCCGTCAGTTAATTTAGCATTTTTGTATTCTGTGGTATAATATTGGTCGCTATCAACTCCGAGCATTTCACTAAAGACGTTATATCCATTTTCATCTTTCTCTTTAAAAGTACCATGACCGCTGACCGCAACAAGGTCATACTTACCGCTTGGTACATCATTAGGTATTTCATAACTTCCTGCGGTAAGCTCGTAAGTGCTATCGGAGTTTGGTTGAGTATCTGAAGTTTTTTGTTCCTCTGATTTTTCAGTCGGTTTTTCGGTTGGCTTTTCGGTTGGTTTTTCAGTCGGTTTTTCCTCTGTGTCTGATAACTGTGATTTTAATTGTTCGTTTTCTTGCTTTAGTGCCTCAAGTTCGGAATTTGTTCCGCACGCAGTTGTTGATAACAATAAAGCTACCGATAATGCTACTACTAATATTTTTTTCATAATATAAACACTCCTTTTTGATTAAAAACTAAATGCTTTGAACATACTTGAAACAGACGCCAGCACTACAAAGTACCACACGATACTCAAAGCTATACCCGTACAAAAACCGATTAAAGCCCATTTGCCATATTCTTTGGCAGAGATAGGAGTATCCTTACTTTGTACAACGAATAAAATCAATCCGGCAAGAGGGATAAAGAATGACAGTACCTTAAGTCCTGCTGACGGGGTGTCGTTTATTACACTGACTCTGTGCTGTGCGGCGCCGCAGTTAGGGCATATATCCGCTTTTTCACTAATCATTGTGCCGCACTCTCTGCAAAATGATTTATGCAACGGCTCGGACTGTGGTTTGTTTTCAGTTGTTACATTTGTGTTTTTTGTTTGATTTTCCATTGTAATCTTCCTCCTACTACATATAGTATTATTTTTATGATATTAAAAGTGTATAATTAAATAGTATTCTTATATGTATTCAATATAAGAATATAGGATTATTTTAGCATAGAATATATAATTGTGTCAAGAGGAGGAATCGCTTTGAAAAAATTTGAACCTAAAAAACCTGAAAAAGAAGTTATTTCACTTAGATTGGATAGTAGAATGTTAGAAGAAATCAACAGTTGGGCTATTGAAATTGATATAAGCCGAAATGAATTTATAAATCAATGTATAGATTTTGCGTTGAAAAACATAGATACTGATTTGGTTGAAAGTGTGGAAAGAAAACATAATACAAACGGCAGAGGCGGACGCAGTCAGATTATCCCTAAGTTAAGAACAGGATTTGAAGAAGATGAAGAAAACCAAAAAAAAAGATGAGGGCTGACGTCCTCATCTTTTCCTGGGTTTTGTATTTAATTTAGTATTCTGTTTTACATAGTATATGATTTTCTAAGCATTTGAATTTCTTTTTTATAACCGTCAAGTTCATTCGGAGTTTCAAGCAAAATCGGAATACCCTGTAATTTAGGGTGATTGATAATCTTAACCATAGTATCAAAACCGATACTGCCTTCACCGATTTTTTCGTGTCTGTCTTTATGACTTTCAAAAGGGTTTTTACTGTCATTCATATGAATTGCTTTTAATCTGTCAAGACCGATAATTCTGTCGAACTCATCAAGAACACCGTCAAGGTCATTGACAATATCATATCCGCCGTCGTAAATATGGCAAGTATCCATACACACGCCCATTTTATTATCAAGTTTAACGCCGTCAAGGATTTCTTTCAATTCTTCAAAACTGCGACCTATTTCTGTACCTTTACCTGCCATTGTTTCAAGCAAAACTGTCGTTGTCATATCGGGGGTAAGTACAGTATTAAGTTGTTTTACGATAAAATCAATTCCGATTTCAACGCCTTGTCCGACGTGACTGCCCGGGTGGAAGTTGTAAAGCTGGTTTGGTGTATACTCCATACGTCTTAAATCGTCAGCCATTGTATTTAAGGCAAATTCGCGAGTTTCTTCTTTATTGGAACACGCATTAAGCGTATACGGTGCGTGTGCGAGAATTTTAGAAAAATTATTTTCTTTCATAAATTCAAGAAAACTTTTTACGTCCTGTTCATCAATAGCTTTCGCCTTACCGCCACGCGGATTACGCGTGAAAAATTGAAAAGTATTTGCGTCAATGCTCTTTGCCTCTTTACCCATATTCATATAGCCTTTTGCGGCTGACAAGTGACAACCTATATTTAACATTCTGATTTCCTCCTATAATAATATACTTGCATTAATAACATTATTATAGTATAATTGAAAAATAAAATCAACAATAAAAATTAGGAGAAATATTTAATGATTACAGTAACAAACGTAAGTCTGAATTTCAGCGGACAAAATCTGTTTTCGGACGTTAATTTAAAATTCACACCGGGCAACTGCTACGGCGTAATCGGTGCAAACGGTGCGGGAAAATCGACTTTTCTTAAAATTCTTTCGGGTGAACTTGATTCGACAACCGGTGAAGTGTCTATCGACCCAAATTGTCGTATGTCGGTTTTGAAACAGGACCACTTTGCATATGACGAGTACACTGTACTTGATACGATTATTATGGGTAACAAGCGTCTTTATGATATTATGAAAGAAAAAGACGCGTTGTATGAAAAAGAAGATTTCTCGGACGAGGACGGTATAAAAGCGGCTGAACTTGAGGCGGAATTTGCGGAAATGGACGGTTGGGAGGCTGATTCCAATGCGTCAAAGTTAATGCAGGGTCTTGGACTTGACGAAAGTATTATGTATTCGCGGATGGCTGACCTTGGCGGTAACGAAAAGGTTAAAGTCCTTTTGGCACAGGCATTGTTCGGTGACCCTGACATTATTCTTCTTGACGAGCCTACAAACCACCTTGATTTGCAGGCTATTGAATGGCTTGAAGATTTCTTGCTTGATTACGAGGGTACAGTCATAGTTGTATCGCACGACAGATATTTCCTTAATGTTGTGTGTACGCATATCGTTGATATTGACTATTCAAAGGTTAAGATGTATGTCGGTAACTATGAGTTCTGGTACGAGTCAAGTCAGATGATGGAAAGACTTATCAAGCAACAAAATAAAAAAGCTGAAGAAAAAATTAAAGAATTGCAGACTTTTATTCAGCGGTTCTCTGCGAATAAGTCGAAATCAAAACAGGCTACAAGCCGTAAGAAAATGCTTGATAAACTTACAGTTGAAGAATTGCCTGCGTCATCAAGACGTTATCCGTTTGTCGGCTTTGATATGGACAGAGAAGCGGGACGCGATTTGCTTACCGTTGACGGACTTTCAAAGACTGTAAACGGTGAAAAACTTCTTAATAATATATCATTCACACTAAATCATGACGATAAGATTGCCATAATAGGTGAAAACGAAATTGCAATCACTGCACTTATGCAAATACTTGCCGGTGAAGATGAGCCGGACAAGGGTACTGTTAAGTGGGGCGTAAGTACGTCAAGAAGTTATTTTCCTAAAGATAACTCTAAGTATTTTGACGGCTGTGAACTAAATCTTGTGGATTGGCTAAGACAATACAGTGCGGCAGGCTTTGAAACTCAAAACGAATCGTATATAAGAGGATTTTTGGGAAGAATGTTGTTCTCGGGTGATGATGTATTCAAACAGGTAAACGTGCTTTCCGGTGGCGAGAAAGTCAGATGTATGCTTTCAAGAATGATGTTGTACGGATCAAACGTACTTATACTTGACCAGCCTACAAACCACCTTGACCTTGAGTCAATCACTGCGGTAAACAACGGCTTGAAAGCGTTCAAGGGCAACGTTATATTTGCGTCACACGACCACGAATTTGTGAATACCGTTGCTAACAGAATTATTGATATTCGTGAGGACGGCACAATCGTGGACAGAATGTGTACATTTGACGAGTATATCGAAATGAAAAGAGGTAACTAAATGAAATTTGAAAATACAGAGGTTTACGGCTTTAAACGTGCGCTTAAAGGTATGAGAAACCCTCTTGAATCATGGCGTAAAAATGATACGGTTGAGGAGAACGGAAAAGTCGTAATTGGTGAAAACGATTTGGATTTGGCGCAAAGACTTATAAAATCGGGCAGTGAACACAGAAAATTTATGCGTCAGATTT
>ENA-OROR01000952-OROR01000952.1-human-gut-metagenome-genome-assembly--contig:-NODE-952-length-21741-cov-4.806603_pt1 | contig 21741 bp, 14 predicted proteins | sample MGYA00242135_ERZ509060 | MGnify/ENA primary metagenome ERZ509060 (study PRJEB26280, sample SAMEA2338742) | human gut metagenome | biome: human gut; feature: human-associated habitat; material: faeces... | reverse complement strand
GTCTTTTACTTTCGCAGTTGCTGTTACTTCTGTTCCTTCTTTGTACTTATCAGCTTCCGGACTAAGCTTTGCCGTACCCATCGTTTCATCATTTACTGTTGCCGTTACTTTGTATGTCTTTTCTACAGGCGGCTGCGGCTCTTCTTTTGCTTTGAAGTTCGCCTTAAGTTCCATGTCTTTGTCTACTGTAAACTTATACTCTGCTTTCTTAGAAACTTCTTCATTGCCTACTGTCCAGTTTACGAACTCATACTTGCTTTCGTCTTTTACTTTCGCAGTTGCCGTTACTTCTGTTCCTTCTTTGTACTTATCAGCTTCCGGGCTAAGCTTTGCCGTACCCATCGCTTCATCGTTTACTGTTGCCGTTACTGTGTACTCTTTTACTTCAGGAACGTCTTTTACAACCGTAATCTTATAGTTTGTTCCTTCTGATGCCGCTACAGTTACTGTTCCTTCTTTCACACCTGTTACTACGTTTCCGGCAGATGCTTTGTAGAAGCTCCATCCGTTATCATCACTCGGATAAGCTGCAACTTTATTATTATTTCCTGCCCAGTTGTTCAGATAAGAATTATTTGCCGAAACAGAGAATCCTCCGTTTGCTCTTGCTCTGATCGTCAATACCTGCTCTGCATCCTTCAGTTCCACATTATTTCCGGAAATATTAATGTATTTGCCTGACTTAACATCTTTCATCGTATAGCCTTCGCCTGATTTGGTAAGCGTCCACATGAAATCTTTCGCAGTCTCATCGTTATTGAAGTTGACAGCTTTCATTCCAAGACCCTTTTCCGAACCTGCTGCTGTACTTTCCGTATTCAGCATAATATGACTATTATTTCCGAACAAATATGTTCCTTCTGCGATTTCCGAAATTGCTTTGTAAGGCGGCATGTTCTCACGTTTTTCCAAACTTACGATACCGTCTTTTGTCACTTCGGATTCATTTAAAATCTTGCCCGGTACGTTATATGTCTCGCCGATCTTGATTGTTACTTCTTCTACATCATTTTTCACGAAGATGAAGTATGTCTTGTTACCGATCTTCACAGATGTTTTACCTTCTGATTTTCCGGTGATCGCAATATCTGTTTTCGCTCCGATCGTTTCGTCTTTGTACATTTCGCCTGTCACTTTTGCAACATAGCTGTACTTATCATTTCCTGTCGCAGGATTCAACAGATAATACTTATTATCTTTCGCTTTCATAGCGATCAAATACTGACCGTTTGCCTCGATTTCTGACATGTCATTCAGCTTCTCGTAACCCGGTATTTCAGCTGCTTCTGCATTATCCGCTTTTTTATAAAGCTCAAATTCGCATTTTCCATTCGGATCTACACTGCTATTTCTGTCAAAGTGGAATTTACCTTCATTATCTTTCCAGAAGTACAAATATCCGCCGTTTGCAGAATTTTCCATCTGATTCAATGTGAATCCTTTGTCCGTTTTTGCAACTGTGATCACCGCCTCTGTTGTTGTAAGAGGAGTCTGTGCTGAAGCTGCAGATTTCGGTCCGAGATATACTTTCTGTCCATCTTCTGTTGTTGCAGAAATTTTATACTTTCCTTCTTCTGCCTGTTTATCGAATGTAAACAGACATTTACTGATTTTTTTCTCGCCTCTGTCATTAAACTGTGCATTGCTTCCGAGCGCTACGGCAGCTTCCTGTTTCACCGGAATCGTTTCCTCAACTACTTTTGCAACATGTTTATACTTTTCTCCGGCAGCCGACGGATTTACAACATAATAAGTTCCTGTAGCTGCTTTTGCCGCGATCAAATATTTTTCGCCGCTTGTGATCTGCGATAACCCTGTCACTTTCTCATATCCCGGAATTGCAGACTCTGCACTGCTGTTTGCAGCCTTTTTATACAATTCCATGCGACAGTTCGCGTGATCGCCTGTGTTTCTGTCGAAGCACAGTTTACTTTCATTATCCTTATGGAAATACAGACGGTTTCCGTTAGCACCTGCAGTCTGATCCAATAATTCAAACGTCTGATCGTCGCTTCTTTCCTCTAACTTAATATTCGCTGATGCTTCCGCACATACTGTACCGGCTGAAGCCGCACTTCTGTAATTTACATATACTGTTTTGTCTCCATCCTTAGCAGACATTGTATATGTGTTATCTTGTCCTTCTACACTTGCAAATGTAAACAAACATTCATCCAAAGACTTCTCTGCTCCGTCAAAATGTGCTTCACTTGTTGCAAGCTGTGCTTTTACCTGTTTCTCAACTGCTTGTGCATCTTCTCCTGTCAATGTCACATCTGCAATATCTTTATTAAGACCTTCTAATGCACTGCCGCTGTAATTTCCTGTCTTGTCTGTATATGTTTTCGTATCTCCCACACGAAGATCTACGATCTCATAATCTTTTTCATCTGTTACGATTACGCTGACTGTTGTCTTTTCACCTTCAGACTCTACAGTTACAGTCGCTTTTTCCATTCCGGTTACCGCTTTGGAAGTCAATGTCACTTTACCGCCTGCGTAAGCTGCTGTTACTGCATTTTCATTGTCAGAAGAAACTTTCACTTGCGCGCCATCTTTCAAGCCGTTTACTGTCAGTTCTTTTGACATATTAGATGTCATTGTAACATCTGCCACAGTACCGTTCTCGTCTGTACACCAGATATTTCCGATCGCCGCACCTTTTGCAACGTCTTCAATATCGAAATCTTCATAAGTGATTACAGTTCCGTCACTCTCATAGAGAAGACCGATCGTTCCGTCAGGAAGAACTGTCAGACAAGAATATGCGTAATATGCAGATCCGTTAATGCTGTAGTTATATTTCCAGTCAAGTGTTCCGTCATCCTGCACTAAGCCTACGAAAATCTTTCCTGCTGCACGGTTTGTTGCAGACGGAGCAGCAAACAAGATTGCTGTTTTACCATCAATTTTCTTCGGATATGTAATTGCTGTCAACTGGCAAGTCTGGCAATAATTAATTCCCATATTCTGTCTGTTTGACCATGTCGCGCCAAAGTCCTCAGATGTATAATATCCGCCATGACGGGTAAACATATACAATTTTCCGTTTGCCTCAGTCACAACAGCCTCTGAGCTCTGACTTGTCACAGACTGACCTCTTGTCCATGTCTTACCGCCATCATCAGAATAGATAGCTACACTATTTCTATCGTAACTAGTAAATTCATATGCCGTAAATAAGATTCTTCCTTTAGAAGTAACCATACCGCGTCCAGGACCTACTAAGAGAGACTGCTCTGTTTCTTTTCTCATATTAACAATAGAAGGAACAGACCATGTCGCTCCGCCATCTTCTGATGTTGTCAGATACAAATAATCTGTCGGCCATACTTGGAACGGAGAATCTGATTCAAACAAGTTTGTATCTACATTCTCTCCTTTGATATTAAAATAAGCGTCAACCGTGTAACCGGCTACTGTCTTACCTTCTGCATCTTTGATCACATATGCGGAGTCAGATTTTTTCTTATCATTCTTTTCCAAATGATATGTGTAATTAGCCGCATTCTGACGATCCGCAACCCAACAGTTTGTCCATCCTCTTGCATCTGCCAGAAGAATGTTTCCGTTCTCATCATGGCTCTTTCCTGCAACCGGCGAATGACTTGCGCTATTCAGCGCATATCCCGCCGGATAAAGATCTGCCATCATGTACACCTTTTCTCCGTCCGTTGCCATTGCAGGATCGATAAATGCTGTGGAATTTCCATTCCAAACATTTCCATTATCTCCAAGATAATTAGCAAAAGTATAATGCCATGTCTTTCCTTTGTCTGTTGAACGGGATACGATCGTATCCAGTCCACCACCGTCTCCACCCGTATTCCATCTGGCATCACATCCGGCTACCAGTGTGCCGTCATTAAGAGATACGAGACATGGGATTCTGAATTTTGAACTTCCTCCCGTCCCACTCCAAAACGGCTGTTCTTTCGTTGTTCCGTCTTGAGGCTTCCCGCCATCTGCCGCCATAACTGTTCCCGGCACGCTTCCAACCGTTAAAACCGCGGCAAGCAGAAGCGCTAAAGCCCTTCCTCTTTTTTTCATACTTTTTCCCTCCGTTTATTTTCAGGCTCATATCAATCCCCCGAAGTGCCAAAAGGCATATTCCGGGATTGTAAGCGATCGCCAAGTTCTCGGCGAACTCAGACTTTGGCTTATCGCCATTACAAAAAAGGAAAACCGTATTAAACCATCTACGATTTTCCATTTTACACCTTATTTTTAATTATACTATTCGCCATATTGTTTTTCAATGAGATTGCCCTTGACAAAACCACTGAATTTTTCGTGCTAAACAACAGTGTTTCCCTTCAATTTTTTGTGTATTTTACACAATTTTAGCTAACAATATTTCTATTTCTTCATATCGCGGATCATTCGGACGATATCATATCCGTAGTTATCTCCCGTTGCCCAGCCAAGCCCTTCAGGATTTTCCTGCTGCCCCAGCCATTCCACATATGGAGCCGCTCCTTTTTTTACATACTCATACCGATCATCTACACACTTCCCATTCAAAGGGTCTGCTGTGGCATATGCTTTCAGATGTTGAATCTGCGCCCTGATCCCGGTCCGCACATCAGGATAAGAGTTCCCGGGCACACCCCCGCCTGTTGTACCTAATCCCGCAAAATTAAACTGTTCGACAGAAGCATCTCCGCCATACTGCAAAAATCCCGTTTCTTTCATCGTCTGCACAAAAGCAACTTCCGGACGAACGCCTTCTGCCACCGCTTCATCATAATACATCCTGCAAAACACTTCTATAGACTCTGCTCCACCTTTGGAAAGAGCTTCTTTCGGATAAGGTTTTCCTGCCGTCTGAAAATAATCTACCATCTCATCAACTGTTACGCGGCTGTTTCCCATAATCGGATACTGTCCATCAGCGATCGTTTCCTGTGATTCTTCAGCATTTCCCGCTGTATTTTGAGCGTTGTTTTCCCTTTGGTCTTTCACTTCATTTTTCCCTTGATCATTTCCTTTGTTTTTTTCGTAAACTTCCGCTTCTCCTTGTACAGCCGCTTCCTGCTTATTCTTGTCCTTCTCATGTGCCTGCGAAGAGAGCCGCCCTGATACTGATGCCAGTGCAATCGTTAAAACAAGAAGTACCGCCAGACCCGCTTCCATATATAATTTCATTTTCCGCTCATTTTGACGCGCCATATATTCACCATCCCAGAAATTTAAAATATCTCAACGGAACAACTTCCGCTGAGATATTATATTAGCACATGTTCAAATATATGAAAAGGAATCCCTTCCCGGTAAATTATTTTGCAAACAATATTGCAACGCCATATTTACGCGCGCGCCATTCCATCTACACTAAGAACTACGCCTGTAATATAGGACGCTTCATCAGATGCAAGAAATACAAATGCATTTGCAATGTCTTCCGGCTGTCCGAGTCTGCGAAGCGGAATCTGTGCGATCATCGGCTCGATCACGTTTTTCGGAACGGCTTTCATCATGTCTGTTTCCGTAATTCCCGGAGCAACTGCATTGACACGGATTCCTTTTGGCCCAAGCTCTCTTGCCAGAGAGATCGTCGTACCGTTTACCGCAAACTTAGACGCCGGATAAGCAAATCCGCTCGGCTGACCGGAAATACTTACCATTGAAGACGTATTCAGGACAACCCCGCTGTGATTTTTAATCATTCCGTCAACTACCGCGCGTGTTGCGTTAAATACACCTTTTACATTCAGATCGATCACACGATCAAAATCAGCTTCTGTATAAGATGTAAACGGAGTGCTCTCGGAAACCCCCGCATTATTCACCAAAATATCAATACGTCCGAACTGTTTCTCTACTTTATCAAATTCTTCTTTCACACTTTCAAAACTTCCGAGGTTCGGACTGATCCCTACCACTTCTGCATCCGGATGAATCGCTTTTAACTTCTCGACTGCCGCTTCCGCGTTTTTTTCACTGCTCGCCGCAACAGCAACTTTCGCACCCTCTCTTAAAAATGCATCTGCTGTCGCAAATCCGATTCCACGGCTTCCTCCTGTAATAATCGCTACTTTATCTTTTAATCTCATAAATCGTTCCTCCTGTTTTTCTCTTGTTTTTATGTGTCGATCTTACTCTCTTATAATTTTCATTGCACATTATATAAGTATAATAACACATAATAGAAATTATGTCTGTGATTTTATCACCAAATAAAAATATCCGGCAAAATAATTATAAACATAATATAAAATAAAAGAGAATATCTCGCAGCAAAAAATCGCAATCTGCCGCGGATATTCTCTTTTTCTTATTCTAAGCCTGCTTTTATTCGTGATAAAAATTCACCGTCTCTGCTATATTCTCTCGCCGCCAAAAGCGCCGCTCCCTGTACAGGCGAATATTTAGGAGGACAAAGACAAATTCCATTTTCCTTGAGCTTCCGCACCAGTGGCTTTAATATAAAATCTCCTGCATGAAACAATCCACCTGAATAAGATACGATCGTGTCTCCCGAAAATTCCAGTTTTCTATAAACAGCGCCTATGATCAGCGCTAATTCTTCTGCCGCAGCCTCATACAAACGTATTGCTTCTTCATCTCCTTGCATCGCTGCCTGTAAAAGCAATTTTTGAAGTTCAGCTGTTTTTGTACGATTATTTTTATACACTTCATCAAAAATGTCTATAAGGTCAAAGTCATTTTTTAAATTAAAATTGTATCGGAAAATCTCGAGTAACTTTCCTTTTTTTACCCTTCCGTCACTCTCTTTTGAAAACAGCTCCAACGCTTTCTTTCCCAACCAATAACAAGAGCCTTCATCAGAAAAACCATCATCCCATCCGCCCGCACGAGCTTCTGTGCCAAACTTATTTTGTCCATAAGCGATCGAACCTGTTCCTGCCACAAGATTGATCCCCTCTTCTAATCCCAAAGATCCTGCCCATCCCGCGGCGCTGTCGTTTACAATTTTCATCGGCCTATCTGTAATTTTGTCAATCCGGCATAAAAAGCGTTCATCATTTACTCTTGATTCTCCCCAATTCGGAAAGGCAAGACATATATAGGCATCATTCCCGTCTAATATTTGATTTATATTTTCTCTTAGTAATTCTGTCACATAATCCATTCCAACGTGCTTATAAGAAATAGTTCCTATCTTGCGCTGTGCAATCGTTTTTCCGTTTTCATCTAACAGTAAAAAATCAGTTTTTGTTCCCCCTCCGTCAATCCCCAGAAAATACACTATACCGCCTCCATTTCCGAAAATGCTTCTAATGTAAACACAAGCGCTCTCACAAGATGAAACGCACATTTCCACGGTGTTCCTTTTGCACTGTTTTTTACGGTTCCGTCATATTCCAGTCGTTCAAACCACTCTTTATATTGTGAATCAAAAAACTTTTCTTTACAATAATTATGCTGATCTAAAAATTCTTGAAGAAAATAACTGTCTTTCGTATAGCAATACGCCTGTGCATAAGCTGTCAACGCCTCCGCATTCGGCCACCATACTTTTTCATTCCATAAAGAGTTCGTTTCTTTAAACCAGTCGATCGGGCGAGGTGTTTCCCCCAATGCGTCTGCATATGAAATAATTCCACCATACTCTTCGTCTTTTCCGACGGCATTTGCCCAACGGGCAATCTGTATACCGCGCATAGTAATCTGCTTGTCTTCCAGCAATACTCCTGCCTTCATAAGAAACCATGCTGATTCATGCATATGTCCCGGATTAATAAAGCGGCCTTTGTCTGACTCAATATCAATTTTATTTTCTCTTGTAACCGCTTCAAACACTACGTTATATTCATCATTTGCAAACCAGTTAGCAATCTTATCGACACATTCATTCAAAAGTTTTTTTGTAACATCCGTCCCCAATACTTCCGCACATGTTTCCGTTGTAGACAGACATGTCAGATACATGTCATGCCATATAAAAACCGGGCTCCATGTATTTTCATATATTTCTTTAAACCATGGATCAAATACATTTTTTTCCATCGTTTCATAACAAGTTTTTAAAAGTTCCATATTTTCCGGCGTTCTTACTTCTTCTATTTTAAGGTATTCTGCCACCCCCTGCAAAACATGAAAATCAGAAAATATTGAGATTGTACCTTCCAAAACATTCCCTTTTCTGTCCAATACATAATTCCATCTTCCATCGCCCGCATACCCATATTTTACAAGAAATGAAAAACCATGCTTTGCATTTTCCAACCACTCCTTCTTTTTGCGTACTTTGTTATAAAGCAGTGAATATATATATAGCTGACGCCCTTGAAACCAAATATATTTCTTATCATCTGTCATCTTTCCTTCTCTGTCAAAACAAGTAATATATCCGCCGTATTCTTTATCTATGCACCTCCGATCCCAAAATGGCATCACATCTTCTAAAATATGTTTTTCATAATAAGATACCAGTCTTTCTTTCAGTAATATGTCCATATATGCCTCCATATCATTCTCCTATGATTTCCAGAGCATAATGATCTGCTCTTCCGCATAATCCAATGCAACTTTTATCCCACCTATGATCGGAGCATCTGCGCCTAACTTTGAAGTTACGACTTCAGGAACAAACGGACAAACTCTTTCTAATATTTTCTTGATCTCAACAATATTTTCCTCTGTAAAAATTTCTGAATCTCCGCCTAATATCACCATCTCAGAGTTTAACATCAATACGGTATTGGCGATGACAACGGCGATTTTTCTTATAATTTTTTTCACAATGGCATCTGCCGCCTCATCACCTTGTTCAGCTCGCAAAATAAGATCTGACAAGCCGTTTTTTTCACCGCATTCTGAGAAAATATTTTGACACACCTTTTTTTCAAATCGTCCGGGGCATACAAACTCATCTGTCATCTCTTCCAATGATTCTAGATAATAACCTAATTCTCCCGCCGCCATATTATTTCCTTTTAGAAGATATCCGTCTACAATCGCCCTTGCCGCAAAGCCTTCTCCGTATTTTATGTAAACAATATTCGTCTGTTTTTTTCCTACGCCTCTTTCACGTTCTCCGATCAGCGCCAATTCAACGTCATTTACAATAATCGCTTCTACATTATATTTCTGCAAAATATGCTCTTTCAAATCGACATTTTTCCATTCCGGCAAATATGTTCCAAAGAGATCGTTTAAATCATTCTGGCCTGTCAGCGCAGGAACACCTACTGCGATCGCAATCACATCTACATCCTTTTTTCGCTTTTCAAGCAACTCGTCTATCGCAGAATCCAACTGCCCGAGAACCTCGTCCACTCCGTTTTCTACTATGATCTCCTTTTCTGTCCACTGCTGAACTTCACCGTACAGATCTGCAATACCTGCACGAACTTTTTTAGGCATCAATTCAACCGAAATCACATAATAAAGGTCTCCTTTATAACTTAATTGTCTCGGCTTTCTTCCCAAGCTCGTATCGTCACAGCCGTTTTCATATACAATCCCGTTTTCGATCAAGGCCGCTACATTATTACTTACCGCCGGTGCACTTAAATGCATCCTTTTTGAAATTTCCTGTCTGGAAATTCCATCATATACTTTTATCAGCCGTAAGATCATTAGTTTATTTCGATCTCCTATATCTGTCGGATTATAGATTTTCAAAGCATATCCCCCTTTATTTCTTACTCTTTGACCGAACCTGCCAACATACCTTCAACAAGATATTTCTGCGCAAATATATATATCAACACGATCGGCACTGTCGCAATAACCAACCCTGCCATAATAACAGGTATATTTAATGTGAAACGTCCTTTAAATAAAGTAATCCCTACCATTAAGGTTCGCAATTCTTCTTTCTGAAGAAAAACAAGCGAAATCAACAGCTCGTTCCATACCCATACAAGATTTACAAGTGATGAAGTAATAAGCGCCGGAACGCTCAGCGGAATCATAATCTTTGTCAACGCCTTCCGCTTACTGCACCCGTCAATCTCCGCTGCCTCTAACAAAGAATCCGGTACTGTTTTCATGAAATTTCTCATCAAATATATCGTCATAGGCAACATAATTCCTATATATATTAATATCACAGAAACACGTGTATTTACCAGACCCAATATTTTAATAATCCGGAACTGCGGTATAATCATAACAACCGGAGGAACAGACATCAGCGGAACGATCATGTTGAACAACACTTTTTTCCCTTTAAACCTCATCTTTGCAAAGGCATATCCTGCCAGCAGTGCAATGATTCCCGTAATAAAAACCGCTGCAACTGTAAGAATCAAACTATTCATAAACCATTGTCCGAACGGTTTTCCCCGGAAAGCTTCCACAAAGTTTTGTACTGTAAATGTTTGCGGAAGGCCTGCCATATTATTGACATATTCTTCATGCGTTTTAAACGAATTCGCTGTCATAAAATATAACGGAAAGATAATAACGACCACAAGTAAAATCATCAATAGCTGGGAGACTATTCCTCCTCTTTTTCGTTTCATTCTTTCACTCCTCTTTTCTCATAACAATCTGATGTATTACAATCAATATTGCCGCAATAGCAAGAAGTACTACGCTGATCGCCATTGCAATATTGAAATCACCACCGCCAAACGCTTTCTTATAAATCAAATATTCCAACACAAGTGTCTTATTTCCCGGGCCGCCTGCCGTCATGACATAAATGAAATTAAACACCCAACTCAACATTTCAATAAGAGTGATGATCACATAAAATTCAATAATCGATTTTGTCTGCGGCACGGTAATGTGCATAAATTTCTGAAACCATGTAGCTCCGTCTACATCAGCCGATTCATACAATGTTTTATCTATTGACATCATTCTCGCCAAAAACAAAACAACTCCGAAACCGATCTGCTTCCACATAATAACTATTGCCACACTCGGGAATGCCAAATTCGGATCTCCCAACCAATCCAACGCCATATTCTCCAACCCGATTGTCCGCAAAATAGAATTGATAACTCCGTTGTACTGCAGTAAATATGAAAATACAATGCCCACAACCGGAATTGCCAGTATGTACGGAATAAAAATAACGCTTCTGTAAAACCTCCACCCTCTGATTTTGTTATATAAAATTGATGCAATGGCAAGTGAAAGCACTGTCAATATCGGAACGCATAAAAATAATTTCAAGTTGTTCTTCAACGCAGTCAGCAAAAGTTCGTCTTCAAATGCCATCTTATAATTTCTCAGACCTACAAAAACACTCTCATTTGCAAAGGTCGTATAGAAGCTTTGGATAATAACATAGATAATCGGAATTACAATTACAACCGCCAAAATGATAAAGGTTGGTAATATATAGAAATACGGCGTGAACTTTTTCATCCTGTTCGTTTTCATATCAATCCCTTCCTTTGAAACAGAGGCTTTCCTCTTTTCAGAACTATTCTTCTACACTCCATTCTAAAAACGCATCATGAACCTCAGGATTTTGTTCCATACATTTCCCGAGTGCCTCATCTAATTCCACCGCTGCATCCTTTGGCGCTAACCCTTCTGAAAACATTTTCTGTACCGTCGGAATCAGACCATCTGTTTCAAACATAGGTGCAAAATACAACTGATAACAAAAATTATTGTCTTCTTTCTGCCATTCCAAAACTTTTCTGTCAATTTCGCTGGATACCCAGCTTTCATCAAAGTTATTATTCGGCATCATCGCATTTGCCGATTCATACAGATATTTAATATTATCTTCTTCCTGTAAAAACAATAAGAAGTCTGCCGCCTCTTCTTTATGTTTCGCACTGTTTGGTATTACATATACCTGACTCGGAGTTGCAACTGAATCCGCAAATTTTCCGGTTCCGAATACTGGCGCTTTTGCAAAACCGATCTGATCTGCCCCTAATGATTTTTCCAATGATACCGCATACGGCTGTGTATGAAGTGTCATTGCCGCTTTTTTGCTTTCGATCAACTGCTGCCCCTGATATAAGTCTAATGAAAGTATATCTTCGTTAATATATCCGGCTTCTTTCAGCTCTGCAATTTTTTCCAGCCATTCAGAGTATTTTTTATCTGTAAAGCTTTCTTGTCCACTCATAAGGGAAATCATATCATTCACGCTGTCCATATTTTGCTGTCCCAAAAAAATCCCGATCCACGCCGGTAAATATCCGTCTTTTAACCCCATTCCTAACGGCGTAATTCCTGATGATTTTAATTTCTCACAACACTCTAAAAATTCATCCCATGTAGTAAACGGATTTTCCGGATCTACTCCGGCAGTACGCATTGCTTCTTTATCATAGGCAATCCCATATGTAAATCCATATGCCGGGATTCCCCATTGTTTCCCGTTCCAATTCGTCTGAGCCAATGCCGACTTCGGAATAACCGAGAGTTCTTCTTCAGAAATATAATCACTAATCGGAGCTACGTTTCCTTTCCAAACATCTTCCATTGCCTGAGTTCCGCCCCACATATATTGAATATCCGGACCTTCCCCTGCCGCCTCTGCCGTACGAAATGCCGTATACAGATTATCACTTTCCTGAAGAACAGCTTCCACTTTAATATCAGGGTTCTTTTTTTCATACCGTTTTACCATCTCTTCCATATACGCCTTATATCCCGGCACTTCTTGTTCTCCCCAATACCAAACGCTCAAAGTTGTTTTCCCTGTACCTTTCGCATCGTCGCTCTTTCCACATCCAAAAAGCAAAGATACGACCAACGCCGCAATCAACACCACAGAAATCTTTTTCATACTTTTCTCCTTTCTTTTATTTAAGTACATTTATTAATTTAATTAAATAATATCATAAAATATATATTTGTCAATATTTGTCTGAATATTTATGTATTGTTTTATGTTTTTCTGTTTTGCATTGTTTTGTACTGTTTTTTTCTGATTAATTCCGGGTGGAGGATTCAAAAGATAGTATAGCTATATCATAAGCAAGATTCCTATTTTGAAAACCATATACAAAAAACTATCCCCCTTACTATCATTTTCTAAATAGTAAGGGGGATTGCAGTCATTCTGAATATGGATTTTCTTTTATTTTTGCATTACTGACCGTCAGAAAAAGCTTCATCTATCGCTTTTCCGATATCATTACGCTTATATTTGTTTTTAAACTGTACCCATTCTGTCGCTGCGTAGGCATTTTTTCTTGCTTCTTTCAGATTAGCGCCTTTTGCAGTTACACCAAGCACACGGCCTCCGTTTGTCATGATGTTTCCGTCCTCAAATTTTGTTCCTGCATGGAAACAGTAATACCCTTCATGTTTACTGAATTCTTCAAGACCTGTGATAGGATAGCCTTTTTCGTACTGAACCGGATAGCCTTCAGATGCAAGCACAACGCACACGGCCGCATTATCTTCAAACTGAAGATCGATCTGATCCAGAGTTCCGTCCACACATGCTTCAACAACGTCCAAAATATCATTTTTCATACGCGGAAGCACAACCTGAGCCTCCGGATCTCCGAAGCGGGCGTTGTACTCCAACACTTTCGGTCCTTCTTCTGTAAGCATCAGACCGAAGAAAATAACGCCTTTAAACGGGCGGCCCTCTGCAGCCATAGCATCTACCGTTCTCTGGTAAATATATTTTTCACAAAATTCTTCTACTTCTTTTGTATAGAACGGACTTGGTGAAAATGTTCCCATTCCGCCTGTATTCAGCCCTGTATCACCGTCACCGGCACGTTTGTGATCCTGCGCGCTTGTCATCGTTTTGATCGTCTTTCCGTCTACAAATGAAAGAACAGATACTTCGCGACCTGTCATGAACTCTTCAATGACCATCTCGTTTCCGGCTGTGCCGAATTTTTTGTCAAGCATGATCGTCTTTACGCCTTCTTTTGCCTCTTCAAAATTCTGACAGATCAGCACTCCTTTACCAAGTGCAAGTCCGTCTGCCTTCAATACGATAGGGAACTTTGCATTCTCAAGATAGGCGATTGCTTCCTTTGGGTCTGTAAAATTCTCATATCCTGCCGTAGGAATATCGTATTTTTTCATAAGATCTTTTGAAAACGCTTTTGATCCTTCCAAAATAGCGGCGTTTTTCTTTGGACCGAACGTACGGATTCCCGCATCTTCCAATACGTCCACAAGACCTCCGACAAGCGGATCATCCATTCCGACGATGCAAAGATCGATCTCTTTTTCTTTGGCAAATTCTGCCAGTTTTTCAAATTCCATTGCTCCGATGTCCACGCACTCTGCGTATTCTGCAATTCCCGCGTTTCCGGGCGCGCAGTATATCTTATCTGCTCTGGGACTTTTTGCCACACTTGCCGCAATGGCATGTTCTCTTCCGCCGCTTCCGACGATCAATATTTTCATGATAGATTCCTCCTGTCTGTACAAACCGTTTTACGTTCCGAAATGACCGCCCGGTTTTTTCGTCCCGGCGGTCATTTTTTAATGTTTCGACATTCTATAAATTTTCTATAAAAGCATGTCCGTTTTCAACATGCACTTTTCCGTTCGCGATCAAATGGATCGCTTCCGGAAGGATTTTCCACTCTGCCTGCTCCATCACTCTTCTTTGAAGCATCTCCGGTGTGTCACCCTGCTCAACTTCTACTGCTTTCTGCAGGATGATCGGGCCTGTATCGGTTCCTTCATCTACAAAATGAACGGTCGCGCCGACTACTTTAACACCTCTTGCAAGCGCTGCTTCATGCACTTTTAATCCATAATATCCTTTCCCGCAAAACGCCGGAATCAACGACGGGTGAATATTAATCATCCGGTTTCTGTAAGCCGCGATCATTTCCGGAGGGATAACAACAAGAAATCCTGCCAAAACGATCAGATCCGGTTCGTACTCGTTGACGGCTTCCAAAAGTTTTTCATTAAACACATCCCTGGATTCATAATCTTTCGGCGAGATACATTTTGCCGGGATGTGATTCTCTCTCGCCCGCTCAAGCGCATATGCATTCTTGTTATTGCTGATAACTCCGACGATCTTTGTATTCCTGATGACGCCGCCTTTTACGCCGTCAATGATCGCCTGCAGATTCGTACCTCCTCCGGATACGAGCACAACGACCTTTAGCATAAGTCTACTCCTTTTTCTCCCGCTTCGATGCGGCCGACTACATACGGCGCATCTCCTGCCGCTTTGATCGCTTCCAGAGTTTTCTCCACATCTGCCGGATCAACGGCAACGATCATTCCAAGTCCCATGTTAAACGTATTGTACATCATCTGCTCTTCGATATCGCCTTCTTTTGCAAGCATCTTGAAGATCGGCGGGATCGGATAACTGTCTTTTTCGATCACCGCTCGAGTACCGTCGATCAGCATACGCGGAACATTCTCATAGAAACCGCCGCCTGTAATATGGCTGCATGCTTTCACCGTTATTCCCGCTTCTTTAATACTCTTAAGCGCTTTCACATAAATTCTTGTCGGAGCGAGAAGCGCCTCTCCGAGAGTACATCCCAATTCATCGTAATATGTATCAAGAGATTCTTTTGTAATATCAAATACTTTTCTTACAAGTGAAAATCCGTTGCTGTGAACTCCCGTAGACGCCATTCCGATCAAAACGTCTCCGGCAGACAGATTTTCTCCTGTGATCATATCTTTTTTATCGCATACTCCTACCGCAAATCCGGCAAGATCGTACTCGTCTTCTGCCATAAGTCCCGGATGTTCCGCCGTTTCGCCTCCGATCAGCGCCGCTCCCGACTGAAGACATCCTTCTGCCACTCCGCTTACGATTGATGCGATCTTCTCAGGCTCATTCTTGCCGCATGCAATATAATCAAGGAAAAACAGTGGTTCTCCTCCCGCACAGGCAATATCATTCACACACATTGCCACAGCATCGATTCCGATCGTGTCATGCTTATCAAGCACCATCGACAGCTTCACTTTCGTTCCGCAGCCGTCTGTTCCCGACAGCAGTACCGGCTCTTCCATTTCTTTGATCTTATCAAGAGAAAATGCTCCCGAAAATCCTCCGAGTCCTCCGAGCACTTCCGGACGCATCGTCTTTTTCACATGCTCTTTCATAAGTTCTACTGATCTGTAACCGGCCTCTATGTCAACTCCTGCTTTCTTATAATCCATACCACTTTCTCCTTTACTTTAAATACTCCTCATATCCGACCTCGGCAAGACGATCGGCTTTCGCCTGAACGGTATCTTTCATCTCTGCCGAATAGTCTTTTAACTTTTTTAATACCTCTTCATCTGATACAGCGAGGATTTTTGCCGCAAGAATCGCAGCGTTCATTCCACCGTCAATCGCAACAGTCGCAACCGGAATTCCCGGCGGCATCTGAACGATCGAGTAAAGAGCGTCCATACCATCCAGATTCTTTCCTGACATCGGCACTCCGATCACCGGCATCGGGAACAGCGCCGCACACATTCCCGGAAGATGTGCAGCCATTCCGGCTCCTGCGATGATTACTTTAATCCCTTTTCCTTCCGCAGCTTTTGCCCACTCAAAAAATACATCCGGCATACGATGTGCGGAAATGATCGTCATTCCATAATCAATTCCGAATTTTTCCAACATTGACGCAGCTTTGCTCATCACTTTCAGGTCAGAGTCACTGCCCATTACGATTCCTACTTTTGGCACGTTATTTCCTCCTTAAAATCTCAAATCAATTTTCGAGTTGTTTTAATGGTTCATTTAAAATCTCAGTTCCCGGAAGCACAAATCTTCCGTCTTTAATTAGTATAATGTGTTTCCCGTCTTTTGTCACTACACTTATTTCTTCTAACTCTTCATAAGGTACGGTTATATCTGTATGACATTGAAAGTATGCCGCAGACGGATCTTCTTTTCTTTTCAGCGAACAAGAATTATCCTTTGCAACGATTTCTTTTCCGTTCGGATTATATACACGGACGTCTTCGCTCCATGAATAGCATGTGTCGCCCACTGCAAAATGAGGTCCTGTTTTCTCTGCGATCAAAATCGGCATCTTATCTTCGATCCCGTATTTTTTTCCCGCGGCATAAGCAGTCGTATTTGTTCCGATCGCGAATTCGCCAAGCGGAAGAGTATCATGATTTTTCAAAACATTATCAAAAATATATCGTCTGCCTTCTTCCTCGTCTTTAAAATTGCCGCATCTATAATCAACGATCTTTCCGTCTTTAAATTTCAATTCAAGGTCTTTATACTGCAAACCGTCAAGATACACCCGGCTGACATGCAAAACTCCGTTCGTTCCTTCCAGCACCGGTGATGTAAACACCTCGCCTACCGGAATATTTACATCTGCCACACAGTTTTCAAAAATCGTCTCTTTCCGAGCATCTTTTAACGACCAAAGCCGAATCTCCATATCCGTCCGGTTCTCTCCCTTTCCGATCACACGGACTTTTTCTCCCTGATCGAGCGCATCGATCATCGTCTGTTGAACTTTCTCATATAATTTTGCATCTAACGTATTAATTCGTATTACTTCATCGAAAATTTCTTCATATTTCGGACCGATCTCCGGCACAGGATATGCAATGATCGTAAAACTTCTCTCTTCTCCTTTGATATATTCATTTGTGATCTGACCGGATCTGCTGTCGTATTGAAGCGCAAGCTCCCTTTGCTCTTCACAGTAAGCCGGAGCTTCCGGTACTGCTTTCGGTGAAAACGGCTTTTCTCCGAATGTTTCCATCACGGCAGGTCCTGCGAACTGCGCTGCCTGTTCTTTATTTTGTTCATAAACAGTATGCATCACTTCCAGACGCCGTTCAATATAGCGTTTATCCATAAATAACGCCTGATCTTGTCTGTGATCGTACTCATACTGCCAGTTTGCCACAGCGCCGAAATATCCGATTTTGTGATGCTCTCTTTTCGTGATCACACCCGACGCCGCCCTGTATATTACAGGTTTTAACCCCATAGCGCGAAAATTTGCGATCGCCGCTCTTATGACCCGTTCAAATCCGAGGCTGTAACGAATATTTACGACTGATTTTTTGGACAGATCTTTTCCTGTATTGATAAATCCGATCCGATATCCTTCCGTGTAAACGTCCGCCATCTTTTGAATCGTCTCTTCGGGAAGCGACCTGAGACGGTGCGCAGTTCCCAGCTCATTTTCTGTAATATATTCTCCGAAACGATACAAATACCTGTCGCTGCTCAAATCTGCATTTTCGATAATATCTGCCGCAAACGAATACGACGGATCGATCTGTTCTTTAATCCGATCTGCCAAAAATACGTCGCAATAATCGCTTGCATACCAATACACGATATCTCTTACTCTTCGTATTTCCGGTTCAGCGCCATCCGCCCGGCAATTTTCAAAATACGTATATACCTCGATAAACAATTCATACAAAATCGTCAGATAATCAAGTCTGCCTTCAAACGCATAAGGGATGCCGGAGCGCATTTCCACATAGAGAAAACTCAAAAGCCTTCCCATCTCCGGCTCAAACCAGCTGCATGCATATTTCGGATTTGCATAGCTTTTTTCGTAAGCATCCCCGACAATATCACTATAAAGGATTTCGTTGATCTGTCTCATGTCTTCTTCATTATATTGATCCCATTTTCCGCTTTCCACCTGAATCCGCACATTTTCCACTTCAAGCAAAAACAGGGCAACCAATCTGAAATACGCGATATAAGAATCTTCCACAGATTCCTCAAAAGGCAGCGTGCGAAGACGTTCTACCGACAACGCATGCCGTTCCCTATATGAATCGTTGTTGTATTTTTCTGACACTTCCTGCATTTTCCTTTCCCTCCCGCTCATCTGTTTACTTTTCTTTATTATTTATCTTTTTTCACTACTTTTTATCTTTTGCTTACTAATTCAAACCTCTGATAAATACCGCAAAAAATGAAATAATCGCCGCCGCATTCATGACAATACCGATCTTACACGTCAGATAACTGCGTTCTCTCTCCCGAAATCCTATAATTGCCGAATAAATTCCGTATCCTGCCAGTATCAAAGAAATAATCGTAATACCTCCTATGATCCCGGGGGCTTCTCCTCTTCGGACAAACGCGTATGCTATACATCCCGCCAACACTGCGGCCGAACCTAATCCGAACAGACACGAAAGATTTCCGTTGCCCGCCTGTTTTTGCTTTGGCTTTTTATGTTTCACCCCGCTTTTTTTCCGGTTTTCCTCCCGTTTCAAAGCAGTTTCTTTTTTCTTATCTTCTGCCTTTTTTTCCTTTCCGAACATAACGTTTTCTCCTTATCCGACTGCATACCACAAACAAAATATATCCTAAAACTCCGCCGATTGTATTTAATAAAATATCATCGACATCAAAACTTCCTACTCTCGTAAAAAGTTGTATTGTTTCCACGCCCAGACTCAGCGCCATACTGAAAAATAATATTTTAAAAAATCCCATGGACTTTCCCGCCATGGAAATAAAGAAACCATAAGGAACAAAGATCATAATATTCCCGAGAAGGTTCGCAAGCACCGTAAACATGCCAAGCTGTTCTCTATAAGTAAGAAAACGTCTGATTTCTTTAAATAATTCAAGATTATATCTATACTCTTCCGTCACTTCCGTTCTTCCGTACCATTCCGCAAGAAACAGAAAATAAATCAAAAAAACAATATATAGTGAAAACAGGATTTTCCCAAATATCCTATAAATCCGCTCTTTTTTTATACTCAAAAATAACTCTCCTCACACAAGGAACTCTCCCTATCAGTAATTTTTTCAAATCACCGGAAGCGCTAAAAAAGCGCGCTCCGGGACTATACACGGCCGCAAAGTCTCAGGCAAACCCAGACTTCGTTCCGCCGCCGTTGCAAAAAGGGACTGCCTGTATTCCGGCTTAGTCCCTTATTTTTCTTTCTGTTTATTTATCTCTCTTTCATCCGTGTCCTTTCACAGTTTCCCTGAAAGCTGTCAAGCTGCTTAAAATGTAATCTCTTTTTTATGTTTGAGTAATTTTGCTCCGTTCACGATTGCAAGTATTCCTGTTGCCACTCCGACAACGAGAACGATAATCCCAAGTGTAATGCTGCTTGCACCACTGTTTTTCATTGTAAGATATGCCTTTTCCATAAAGCGCCTCCCCGTTTTATTTTACTCCATATGTTTCATAGTATGTATCGATCGCAGCCTTTAATGTATCGTCGATCACAACTTTTCCGTTATACGGCTTGTTGTACAAGTGTTCCACGACTTCTTCCATCGTCACGATCGCGGCCGTATCGAAACCATACAGATCTTTCACCTCGTCAAGGGCGCATTTTTCTCCCCCTTTTCCGACCTCCATACGATTAAGAGATACGATTAATCCGACGATCTCCACATCAGCGGCCTGCTTTACTTTCGGAACGGTCTCTTCCATCGACTTTCCTGACGTCGTTACATCTTCGATCATGATAACTCGATCGCCGTCTTTAAATTTACTTCCGAGGAAGCTTCCTTTGTCTGCTCCGTGATCTTTCTCTTCTTTTCTGTCCGAGCAGTATCGTACTTCTTTTCCATACAACTCACTGTAAGCGATCGCAGTTACAACCGCAAGAGGAATCCCCTTATAAGCAGGTCCGAACAACACATCAAAATCATCTCCGTATGTGTCATGGATCGCTTTCGCATAATATTCGCCGAGCTTTTTAAGCTGCGAACCTGTCACATATCCGCCTGCATTCATAAAAAACGGAGATTTCCTTCCGCTTTTCAATGTGAATTCTCCAAATTTCAGCACATCGCTGTCCACCATAAACTCAATAAATTCCTGCTTATAACTTTCCATCTTTCTTAAAACCTCCGTATTTACGGGCTTTTCTCGCCCTTACTTTCTATGTTTCATCCCCTGCTACACCATTTTTACACCACTTCATGCTCAACTACACCTTCTCTTAAACTTCTCCGTTTCCAAAAACAGCGTATCCTCTGTTACGTGGCAGTACAAACCCATTGTCATTTGTAATGTGCCATGTCCCAGAAGTTTCTGCAATATTTTGGGGTTCATGCCATATTCGATTGCTCTTGTAGCAAAAGTATGCCGAAGTGTGTGCAATGTAAAGGGGGCAAAATCGGGAAAAAACTATTAAACCTTCTCAATTTTATCATATATTTCCTGTTATTTCAATTAAGGAACTTCCTTAAAAATGTACGAAAAACTGTCAAATAGTCCTTTTCTTACTCTACAATCGTACTAATGATACTTAGTATTGTTGTAACGATTTTGATAGCGTATATAAATCAATCAAAAAAGTAACCGCCCCTCGCCCAAGGAATGCGGTTACTCTTTTGAGTAATTAGATAATTTGGACTAACCAACTATCAATAGTGTCTTTTTTATATTATTATTTAAACAAATACCTATTCAAATGTCAAATCTGACGCTCTTACAATTTTGCTATCAAATTTAATAATTCTTTCCGATTTACTACACCATTTAGTACACCATTTTCATATCAAACCACACCACTTTATGATACAATACACCACTTTACCGTTTTTCAAAATCTTGCAGAACACCAGTAAATACAAGGCTTTGAGAAGTTACATCAATTTATGAAAGAGCATTGTCAGAAATTCACATATTTTCCGTTATTTCAATCGAGAAACTCCCCTAAAAATGTACGAAAAACCGATCTCATAAAAATCCATATACAAACAGGGCCGCCACTAAGTGACAACCCTGTATTTTTCCGTACTGTTTACGGATGAAGCTTATTTTCTTTTGTTCCTTTTGAAAATTGTCAGAGCCGTTCCGCCTGCAGTCACGCCTGCAAGAACTACAAGTCCGATCAGCAGCGTTACGTTAAAATTATCTCCTGTCTGAACCGCTCCGCCTTTGTCCGGTTTCTCTGTATTCGGTTTCT
>ENA-OROR01000936-OROR01000936.1-human-gut-metagenome-genome-assembly--contig:-NODE-936-length-21937-cov-4.297550_pt1 | contig 21937 bp, 21 predicted proteins | sample MGYA00242135_ERZ509060 | MGnify/ENA primary metagenome ERZ509060 (study PRJEB26280, sample SAMEA2338742) | human gut metagenome | biome: human gut; feature: human-associated habitat; material: faeces... | reverse complement strand
CGGATCTGCCGATACACCCGCTGTACCATGGATTCGTACCCGCCCTGCTCATTTTTGAGAATTTTTAAAAACTGCTTGGACCGAACGTCATTGGACAGCGGCCAAAGCCGCTTGCCACTGCCGCCGGAAAGAAGAATGAAATTCACAATATCCTCCTAAAACAATTCATCTGTATGGGGAAGTAGTCATTTCCCCAACAGTTGTCCCAGATGCTTCATACCGGGGTACAACCATCGCTCAATCCATGTAAAAAGCAAACGCCATATCAGTTCTAACAGCACACACAGAATAAATGTTGCCAACATTGTTCTGATAATCATCATTGCCATCATTCCAATCCCGTCTACACCCAGTAGATATTCTTTTGTAAGTTGCGGCAGAAGCGGGAGAATGACGCTGTCGTTAAAAATACATACCGGGTATGCAAATGCCGCGATCAGTCGATCCACGCAAATTGAAAATGGAACGATGTTACAAACTGAAATACGCACGGTCCCTACAAGAGAATGAAAATCGAATTATCCCTTGCGAACGGAAGTTCTACCCTCCCCAGTAGACTTCTGTAACCGAGATTCAGCACGTGTCCAACAAATCAATATCACGAGATAGGCACCTATCCAGAAGGACAACCGTTCCAGCCATCTTATCCCCTACACTATCCCCTACACTTTTGCAAATTCCTGCTTTTATTGAACCTTTCTGTAAAACTTGAGCACACCTCGACGAAAATATGGTGCCTTCATGTTTTCATCATGAAGGAAATATATATATCCCTTTCGGTTTGTTATATAATAGCCACTCTTCTTTAAAAACTTTCGAATCTCATTTTCTTCATTCTGATAGTGATAAACGCAGACAAGTCCTATTGTATTATCATCTATAGATTGCACCGCCCCTTCCAGCGTTGCAAGCTCTGCTCCTTCCACATCCAACTTCAAAAGGCTAATTTTCTCATCTTTATCAATAACATCATCTAAAGCAATCACATTGCCATCAGTCTGTGCTCCCAAGTACTTGTCAATAATTATTACTTTTGCTTTGTAGGCGGCAAATGTTTTTTGCAATGCTACCACCCACTCTGCATCGCATTCAAAAATATAAATCTTCTCGGCATTATCTAAAAGGCGCAATGCGAAATACCCTTCTGCACCGCCACCATCAACAAGTATATTGTACTTTTGGGTCAAAATATTTTTATCGAAGTAGTAGTGGGGAGAGTCCGACAACTGCTCAGAAAACAAGAAATCGAGATACTTTCTACACTGTTCCTGGTCCCATCCGGCCTTCAAATACATCTTTTTAGAGTCAACCATTGTGTAGTACACTTCAACATCTGGGTCATACCTCAGTTCATACTCTGGAGCAGAATATTTAAACCAATCATAATTAAAATAAGTTGATTCATTCTTTCGCAGGTAGTGAATAATTTCTTTAGCGTCTTCGGTTCCAAGCCTTTTTAACGCACAGATTAACTTCCGGTTCTTAAAAGTTCTTTTTATAGCGTTAAGCATGTTTCTCTCCTTTTTCTATAAAACACAGTCGAAAACGCACTGCACTTCGGTGAGCAGTATATCTCCATCATTCCACCCGCAGTAAGCGGATCTTGGGTGCAGACACTAATATTGCTTGGTCCGTCCTTTTTAACATTTTGTCTTTATGCCCGCGCCTCTCCTTTTCTTCCAATGATAAGCACAACATAACATATTCCTTCTATCAGGTTCCCGATTATTTTGTTATCGATAGCCGCTTCATCCAAAACCATCAGAATTGCACCACCATTGCTCGCGCCATACCATTCACATACCAGAAGATCCACTACTGCTAGCGTACTGTGGGCAAAATATTAATGAAATCCATTGCTGATGTCCTTTCCCAGTATTGGGTTTATTGCTTTAATCGAACCGAAGAAGCACTCCCATTCTGTCATTCTACCGACAGAACATTCAGGTTACATTTTGCAGGAACCAATCATATGTTTTCTGAAGACCATCGCGCAGTTCTGTTTTACATTTCCAACCATACTGTGTAAGTTTTTCCACATCCAGCAATTTCTGCGGCATTCCATCCGGTCTTGTTGCATCGAAGTGGATTTCCCCGTGATATCCCACAACTTCAGCAATCACAGTCGCCAGTTCTGCAATGGAGACGTCTTGTCCGGTTCCAATATTGAAAAAATCATTCCCGGAATAGTTCTCCAACAGGAACACGCACGCCTGTGCCATGTCTTCTGCAAACAGCAATTCTCTGCGTGCTTTTCCCGTTCCCCAGATGATCACTTCCGATGCGCCCTCGTTTTTTGCCTCATGAAATCTGCGTATCAGCGCCGGAACAACATGAGAGCGAATTGGGTCGAAATTATCTCCATACCCGTACAAATTGCAAGGCATCACGCTGATGAAATCTGTGTGATACTGCTTATTATACATCTCGCACAGCTTCATACCCGCTATCTTGGCAATCGCATATCCTTCATTTGTCGGCTCCACCTTGCCAGTCATAAGGTATTCTTCTTTCATTGGTTGAGGCGCATTTCTCGGATAAATGCAACTAGACGCCAAAAACAAAAGCTTGCTGGCCCCACACCTGTATGCGTTATGGACAATATTTGCCTCTATCATCAGATTGTCGTAAAGGAATTCTGCCGGGGCTTGAATATTTGCCATAATTCCCCCAACCTTCGCGGCTGCCAAGATGACGCATTCCGGTTTTTCTTCTTGAAAAAATCGTTGCACCGCACTTTGATCTCTTAAGTCCAACTCCCTGGACGTCCGCCCGATGATGTTGGTATATCCTCTATTATGCAATTCTCTGCAGATGGCCTGCCCAGCCATACCTCGATGCCCAGCAACATAGATTTTCGCGTCTTTTTCCATCATTTATACCTCGGATAGAATCCCCTGCATCGTTTCTGTAAAATAATCAATCTCTGCAAAATTATTTTTAGAATGGTTTCCGATAAAGAATCCGTTATCGTGTATCTCGTCTGCGTTCACCAGAGGCGCAGGAATTGAATAATCCATATATTCAATAACCTTGTTTCTGGTAAAGTTGCCCGCAACAATTGGGCGAGTCTCCACTTGCGCGTGTCTCAAGCCTTCAACAATCTGTGAGCGTTTTCCTTTCAGCCTTCCCTCCAAAACCAATGAAAAGCCAAACCAGGAAGATGCCTCCACCTCTTTTTGCAGGCGGATTTCCGGGAATTGTTTCATCTTCTCCTTGAAATACCGCGCGTTTTCCCGTCGCTGTGCAATCATCCGGTCCATTTTCTTCAGCTGCTCAAGGCCAATGGCGCCTTCCATTTCCAAAGGCCGCAAATTATAGCCAGGAACAATAAAGTTGAAGCTCTCATAGAAAGGGTCATCCTTTTTATGATAAATACTGCTATCTTCCGGCAGGTTTCGGGTCCACCCGTGGGCACGAATCGCAAGCATATACTCATACAATTCCTGATCATCCGTTACCACCACTCCACCTTCCATCGTGCAAAGATGGTGTGAATAGAAAGTGGAAAATGTGCCGATCAATCCCAGCGTTCCCAGCTTTTTGCCTTTGTATTCCGCGCCCAAAGATTCACAGTTATCCTCAATCACAATAATGTTTTTCTGCTGGCAGATCTCAAATACTTCATCAAAATAGTTGGGGTTGCCCAGCAGATTAACCAAGAAAACCATTTTGGTTTTTTCCGTAATCGCATTACGCAATGCTTGAACATCCATGTTCAGCGTATCCTTGTCGATATCCACAAACACAAGCTTCATCCCATACTGTTCCAGCGGCGCATAGGTGGTGCTCCAGGAAACAGCCGGAACGATTACTTCGGCCCCCCGCGGAAGGCGCTTGGAATAAACCAAAGAAGCAATCGCAAGGAGATTGGCGGTGGAGCCGGAACTCACCATAACCGCATGCTTTGTTCCAAACTTGTGCGCAAACTGCTCTTCATATGCGCGTACATTCTGCCCCATCGTATACATTCCGCTGTCCATAACACGGCGAATCGCATTCAGCTCCTCTTCGCCCCAAGGATCATCACACAATTTGAATTGCATTTTACAGCCTCCTTTTACTGCGCTTTTTGAGCCGCGGCCTCGCGCTTTGCCAGCGCCAGATCGTGCTTTGCCATCAGCGCAACCAACTCTTCATAGCTGGTCTTCTGCGGGTTCCATCCCAGCACGGTGCGCGCCTTAGTGGGGTCCCCCCACAAATTGACTACATCGGTGGGGCGGTAGAATTCCTTGCTCACTTCCACCAGTACATGGCCCGTAGCCTTGTCAATTCCTTTTTCCTCAATGCCGTGGCCATGCCATTCCAGCTCAATGCCCACATTGTGAAACGCCAGTTCGGTAAACTCCCGAACCGTATGCTGCACGCCGGTGGCAATCACAAAATCCTCCGGTTTATCCTGCTGCAGCATCAGCCACATGCACTCTACATAATCCTTGGCATAGCCCCAGTCCCGCAGGCTGTCCAGATTGCCCAAATACAGCTTGTCCTGCAGGCCGCAGGCAATGCGCCCGGCTGCCAAGGTGATTTTTCGGGTGACGAAGTTATGGCCCCGGCGCTCCGATTCATGGTTGAACAGGATGCCATTGCAGGCATACATGCCGTAGGCCTCCCTGTATTCCTGCACGATCCAGAAACCATACTGCTTGGCGACAGCATAGGGGCTGTAAGGGTGGAATGGCGTTGTCTCCCGCTGGGGCACCTCCTCCACCTTGCCGAACAGTTCGCTGGTGGAGGCCTGGTAAACACGGCAGGTCTTAGTGAGGCCCAGGATACGCACCGCCTCCAGCACACGCAGCGCCCCCAGCGCGTCCACATCGCCGGCATATTCGGGTGCGTCGAAACTCAGCGCCACATGGCTCTGCGCCGCAAGGTTATAGATCTCGTCCGGCCGCACCAAGGCCACCACACGGATGATGCTGCTGGAGTCCGCCATATCGCCCAAGTGCAAGGTGACTTTGTTTTCCGCAATCAGATGGTCGATGCGCTCGGTATTAGAGGTGGAGGTACGGCGCAAAAGGCCATGCACTTCGTAACCTTTCTCAAGCAAAAACTCGGCAAGATAGCTGCCATCTTGGCCGGTGATACCGGTGATAAGTGCTTTTTTCACAAATTTTATCCCTTTCTTTTTGTTTTTATCTTCCTGTTTTTTGATTTCAATAAAGCAATGTTTTGCGAAACATCAATCTGTTACAGAAATTTCTTTCTGTTCCTTTTCGATCCTTTTGTTGTGCTTATAATTATTTGCTGTAGCCAGAATTCCGCTAATCTTGAATTGAACACACATAAAAGTATAATCAATCGCCATTGGGTGTGCTCTTTTCCCTCTGCTTATACATTCAATCAAATTTTGTGCCGTATTTTTCCACGAAAAAATGTCCTTATTTTCGGAATGTAGCCATGTGTGGATTCGTTCCAGATAGGACTGAACTTCTTCCTTTTGCATAGCTATCAGTCCGTTGAACAGAGCCTCGGGTGTATTGAACTGTCGATAATCGACAAAAAGATCCTTAGGAATCCATTTAAAGACATCTTTACCTCCCCAATACACGGGGACTGTGCCTGCATTCATCCCATCAAACAGCTTCTCTGTAATATACCCTTGTTGGTCGCGTACATTTTCAAAACACAGAGAAAAGGTAGCCTCGGAAAGGCAAGCAAGTTTGCATTTTGCCGGGCCTCCGTACGTTTTGTATCGTTTGTATTTTTCTGACCATCCACTTCCGTAAAATCGGAACAGATCCGGATGATTTTTTTCAAACCAGTCGATAACTTCTCGCCGTGCTGTATACAATTCTTTCGGAAGGATTGCATCCTTATCCCCACTGACAGTCGCCAGCAGATACTTGGGCGATTGGATTGCCGGTGAAAATCTCACATCGAAATTGTAGTACCCGGGAGTCACGTAAATACCTTTTTGTTCGTTTGCAGCATCCACGTAAATTGATAGGATATAGTCCAATACCCGAGAAAGCTGATCCATACCTGCCTTTAAATTATACGTCCTTGACAAGTGTGGCTCATGAGCAAGATAAATATGTAGCACCTTGGGGACTTTGTATAGCAGTTCTTTGTTGATTCTTGACCAGTGGATAATCGCAATGCATTCCGATGCAGAAAAGTTCTCGTTCTCTGCATCCACAAATGTAAATCCCTCATGGGCCATATATTGTTTGATTAAATATTCCGCTCTTTCTGCAACGCCTGGAGCATACCACGGGCACGGCGCTGCAAAAAGGCTTTCAAAAGTCATTCCTCCTGGTGCAATGACTCCAATCATCTTTGCCATTTTATCTCTCCTTTGTGCCATTCAATAAACAGCCGTTTCACACGCTTTATTATATCCTGAAATGCTTCAGTTCTGAAAAAAAGCGCGACATTTACCGCATTGGTGATCATTACTCCAAGCGTCCCTGTCAGGAGCATTCCTCCCCATGTATATGGAATTGCTCTTGTAATCAATCTGACCAGCAAAAGTTCCAAAAGGGCCAATCCAAAAAAGGCAATTTCCTTAAGCCAAGACTTAACCATTGACTGCTTGAAAAGGTTTTTGTCTACAATCAGTAACCTGCTGTTCCATAAAAAGACAGATGAGATAACCGTTCCCCATATAATACCGCTGATTCCAATTACCTTGGACAGAAGCACAGAGGTTGTTATATTCAACAACATTCCAATCACGCTATATTTTTTTTCTATTTCAAACTCCCCATAACATTCTCTGAATGCCGTTGCAGATTCACCTTTCACGCCTATATAACAATATGTTGCATATGCAAAGACAAAACTCATAGGAAGCAAAAATCTGCCACCAAAGAACAATGTGATAGCCGGTTGAAACACAACAACAAAGCAGACAAAAAAAGTCGATGCCACGAACCAAAAGGCTAATTTGACAGTTTGGTAAAAACGATAGGATTTTTCGGTTGCCTCTTTATAGAGCATATCTGCAATACTGGCACGCATCGGCACCGCTAGCCTTCGGAATACCTCCATCACGTTTGTACCAATCAGAATGTAATTACTGTATAGTGCCGCTGTGCGAATATTAATCAAAAATGTAATCAAAAGGCTGTCTGTTGAAACAGAAATCGAATTGCAGATTTTTATTAAAAGAATTTGTTTTATCTCCTGAAAAATACCTTCATTTTGATAATCTTTCAGGGTCACCTTCTCTTTATGGATTGACGGATATTCTTTTCGCGATAAAATCACGATTGCCACTTGCGAAATGACAGAACTTAGCAACGAAAGACCTAGGTACAAAATATAGCTTTTTGTCGTCCAAAGCACAATGCACTTGATCACGAGCATCGCAATTCTCGCTGTCGATTGCACCGCTGATATCTTATATTCTTTTTGTCCACAGGTGAGAAGCGTATTCCAATAACCCATGAAATATGTAATCAATGCACCTACCGCACTAATTATGAACATCAGTCGAAAATATCCCCAATGGCTCACTTTCCCCTCAAACAAGACCGGAAGGAACAGAAACACAGCCAACCAGCCGACATTACATAACCAATCGTATGAAACATTACGCGATACATATTATACAAATGGTTGATGCGCTTCCAGTCTCCTTTTGCAAACGCCTCATACATACGATAAGTAAACATGCCATTTGCGCCAAGGTCGGCAATGGACAGTAAGGAAAAAAGATTTGTCAAAAGGCTATCATATCCAACAAGTTCTGTATCGAAGCTGTCCAGCAAGATTCGCCGTATAAGCACCCCCATAATCAGCAATACACTGTACAATAATACAGAAACCATCATATTTTTGATGGCCTTTTGTGTTCTCATGATAATAAAACTCCTTCGTTACAGGGAATAAATACCAGCATCAGTAAAACTGAACTCAGATATAGTGTCCTGTATGCAGCAATCTGTCTCTCAAGAATAGTGACACAGCAGATGTTAGCTGTTTTGCATGTAGTTGCCTGTTATAATGAGTCTTCTCCCCTCTATCTCTCACAAAATTCATCGCCCTCTTATTGGGAGCAATTCGAAAATGGTTCTACCGGGATGAGTTCCCATCCTTTAAGATAAATATCTTGCGGCATATCCGTACGATACCAGCGTGCTGGAGCGAACACTTTTTTTTGCGGATTCTGGCTTAAAAACTGTCCCCACCAGCTAAAACTTGAGTTTGATATAATATGATTTTTGCACTGTGCCATCAACTGCATATCTTCTAGCGCAGTATTCCTCTCAGGAACCAAATTCCATTTTTCATCGGTGAGAAGATCCAACTGCTGTACCGTTTTGTTCTCGTTGGTAAAAACGAAAAAAATGGGATCGTGCAGAATCTCTTTGGCACGTTTGATTGCTTTCCTATAGTAGTTGATATCACATACATAGTGCCGCTTCCTGATAATTGGATCCCTCACATAGTCGCCGAGCCGAATATGCAGACAAACCGATTCACACGAGCGAATTTTCTGCAGCAAAGCCTGGTTTTCTTGTCTAATCAGATCTGGGCGGCAAAGTTCCTCCCGAATATGTTCCTTGTACTTTCCCCAAAACGCTGCGCTCTGAAAATAGCCCCGACAGACAAATTTATCGGGCCACCCATAGCGGGCCACAGGGATGTACCCATTCTGAACAGAGCAAATGCCCAACTTGTTCCACAGAGGCTGCAACACCTTTTCCATTTCGTATGTCTTTCTTGGCCCGTTGGCTTTGTGCCAATTTTTCACGTTCCAAATTTTACAGGACAGACGAAACAAAATATACCGACTCGGATCCAAAACATTTTCCAAGATACCCTTTCCCCTTTTTTCGCTTTGAAATTCATGAAAGACACAATTCTCTGCAATCAAAGGGCCAATCGCATACTCACTTTCCCGGATTTTCCGTTGCTCCTCGCCGCGAAAGTCGCATATCACAATTTGTTCCCCTGTCGTCATCTGTTGCGCTCTGGCAAATGCATAGATGAACATCTGGTTTCCTAAGCCACCGATAAGTTCTATATAAATCATGTTTCTCCTCTTGTCATTTGTAAAACTTATCCGCGCCAGTTCATCGGGAACATTTGCGGATATTCTCTATCTTGTTATTTAACGGTTTGTCTCATTTCAAATCCATCAGCTATATTTTTTCATCTGCCATACGCTTTATGCGCCCCAGACACACCAGCGCATAGAGAGTTTTTTTCATTCGAAGCATACACAACCACACGATTAGTTTACATTTTTTCCCTCTGTATTCCATTGCAAGGAATCGTCTCCACTGCTTTGGCTCAAATTGGGTAGCGATTTGTTCCAAGAACAACTGCAGTTCATTTCCCCTCAAAGGACTATGGGGGTTCAATTCATTGAGTACGCATCTTACACATTCAAACAAATACAGCTGTTCCGCCTGTTCTGTCAGCACAGGATTTTCCTCTTGTTTTACCTGCCTGCTCAAATGGTCACAGACAAGCATAAAGCTGTTGTAGAGATCCTTCCGGTAGCTCCTGCTCATTGACTCGTTTCTTATTCGATAATTGTACATCGGAGGAAACACCACGGTCAAGCGCTGACATTGCATCAGCATCTGGTAAGAAAAAGCCATGTCCTCTCCCATGGAGATATCATCGTCCAATTCGGCGATATGGGTTACATACTCATCCCTTCTAAATAGCTTGCTCCACACACTAGGCGGGAAGGTCTGCCGCAGAAACAGGCCGGGATAAAAGGTTTCCCGAATCTCTTTTTTTCCATACGTTTCACGAGGGCTTTTGATTACAGTGAAAATCTCTCTGCCCTCGTCTTCTGACACAGTAAAATAGTTTGCGCACTGCACAATCTGTGCGTTCGTCCTCACCGCCGCTTCATAGAGCGTTTGGTAGATCATCGGCTCCACGAAGTCGTCTCCATCCAGACAAGCAATATACTCACCCCTAGCAATTGCACTGCCCGCCTTCCGCGCACTAACTAGGCCCCCATTTTTCTTGTGAATCACCCGGATGCGAGTATCCTGCGCCGCATATTCATCACATATCTTCTCGCATCCGTCCGTAGAGCCATCATCCACCAGAATAATTTCAATTTCCTGCAAAGTCTGGGCCAAAACACTTTCAATACACTGTCGAAGATAGGGCCTTACATTATATATTGGAATTACAACGCTCACTTTTGTTTTTGACATCTTCTACTCCTTATTGACCCATCCGCTTCAAAATTTCGACAAACTTTTTCGCATTTTTTTCTGCAGAAAAATGTTTTTTCCATTTGTTAAGAGCGTTTTCAGCCATACTCTTTTTCTCTGCAGCGGACAGTTTCCCATATGATTCGATGCAATGCGTCGCCTCAAAGAAATCAAAATCGGCTGGCAGGAGATATCCCGTTTCTCTGTTAGAGATCAGCTCCGCCATTCCTCCCACGTCGGTCCCGATGGCCGGTATCCCCATGGCAAATGATTCCTGTACGGAAACCGGAGCCCCACCTTCCGTGGAAGAAGTGGTAATAAACAGATCCGGTGAAATTTTTTGGTAAACGGTCTCTATTTCATCGTGGGGCACCTCCCCCCAGAATTTCCAGAAAATGTGCGGCTTGGGTGTTAGCTTTTCCACTGCAAGTTTTTCAAGTTTTTCTCTTTCAGAACCATCCCCCAGATGATGCCATTCAACCCGAATTTGATCTGGAAGCAGTGCAAGTGCTTCAATAATCATATGAACTCGTTTCAGTGGTATCAAATTAGAGCAGCTTACAACAGCCAGCTTATCCGTGTTTTGGGGGATGACTCGCTGCATTGCCCTTGTGCCCAAATAGGAAACAATGCTGTATTTTTCCCACTCACCCGGCCATTGGCCCAAAAAATACTCTCTTCCCCTCTTGCAGGCAAACACTAGCAGATTTGCATTTCCTGCAATAAAGGGGCGCAGAGGTTGCCAGTTTCCCGCAACTCTTTCTCTATATAAATCGTACCCATGAAAACGAGTAATAACCTTCAATTGCGGATATCTCTTTTTTAAACGTACCGCTGCAACCGTAGCCTGTGTACACCAATAGGTATAAATAAAATTTATATTCTGCTGTTTCACAATCTCTTCCATTTGACGGAAAAGCTCTTCTGCACGTAAGCTATATGCAAGAATCCTTATAGTCGTTCTAATTTTTTCCCTTGCTTTCATTGCAAACCAACAAGAAACAATATCTTTTCTTACCTCAGGATATCTCAACTGTGCAGGTAATCGAAAAATATTCAATTTTCCAATATGATATCTCCAGCATGGGATATCTTCTGGAAACTTATGAACAATCTTTCCTGTTACATTATTGGCCAGTACATTCATTTGAAAGCGCTTTGTCAGTTCCTCAAACTCTACCTCCAGAAAAGCGCGCTCACATTCGTCAAAAGGGAATCCCTGTGTGACAAGGAGCATTCGATCTTGCATATCTTCTCGCATATTTCTCCCTTTCATTTCCACTTAGAAAGTACATTTTTATTAAAGGGAATCCAAAACACAGAAACAATCACACTACTAAGCATAGATATCATAAACAGTTCCATTCCCAAAGGAAGTTTAAGAACCAGATAGAAAAATATTGATATAGGAACCATATGTACAAAATAAATGGAACTGCTTGCTCTCCTGCACCAATAGGTTTCAAACGGAAGCCTTATGATATGAGAAGCCAATGCAAAAACACCAATATAAAACATCACATTGGGTATTTGAAGCTGAAAACCTATCGCTTGATAAATCACGCCTGCAATTAACAATAACAAACAAAATGAAAGTGATGGGCGGCTTGGAAATTTCCGGGCAAACAAAAGACCAATCCACATATAAAATGGGCCCGTCAATACTCTTCCCGTATGCGTGAATCTTGCAACAAGTGCTGATAATTCATTAAATGCTGCTATGTCATGCTCTTTTGCCAAAAGCCAGTCGATTATTATTGCCACCAAAAACAACATCACTGAGGCAATTGCGATTACGATATCTCTTTTCCGCGGCGATACAAGTTTCCATATTATAAAGAACAGAAGCAACGAATAGCATACAGAAAGCACATACCAAAGGTGATAAGATGTATTCGTTCCGCCAATGATAAAAATTCTTTTAATATAACTAACAAAAAGTCTCCCCACTGAGGGATTATCTGCCCAGCCAATTAGAATGTCCAGTGGAAAATAACATAATAATGCAATCACGTACATCCAGACAAAGGATTTCAATTTCTTGAAAATTCTTTCTTCATTTAATGATTTATATCCTAACAGAAAACCCGAAGCGATAAAAAAGAAAGGAACCGCTGTATTGCAAATAAGTTTGTAAACAAAATCAGCCCACATTGGCAAAGGGATGTTTTCAAAAGGATGCGAATGAATCGCTACGACAATGACTGCTCCAATCAATTTAAACAAATCAATACCTGGAAACAAATTTTGCTTCCCATTAGCCATTATTTTTAACCTCATTCACTACACAAAAACTTTCCTCTTGTGTCATATATGGATGCATCGGTAGGCTCAAAACAGTTCTGCACAGCCGCTCGGTGACAGGGCAATCTGCAGCAGCGCTATCAGTGCCAGAAAATGCTTTTTGCTGGTGCATGGGCTTTGGGTAATACACCATGGTGGGAATCCCCTGTTCCCTCAGCTTCGCCTGCAACGCCTCACGGTCAGTGCCCTGTGGCAACTGCACAGTGTATTGTGCCCAGCTGCTGGTGAAGCCTTCGGGGCGATAGGGCAGCACAAGGCCGCTGCCTTGCAAGACCTCATCATACCAGCGGGAGACTTGTTCCACTGCCTCCAGCTCGTAATCTTGAAACGCTTTCAGCTTTACTTGAAGGATGGCCGCCTGGATGGTATCCAGCCGGCTGTTCACACCAAGGCGCACATTATCATACTTCATGCTTCCCTTACCGTGCACCGCATAGCTGCGAATGAGGGCAGCCCACTCATCGTTGTTGGTGAAAATGGCGCCGCCGTCTCCATAGCAACCAAGAGGCTTTGCAGGGAAAAAGCTGGTGGCCGCCGCGTCGCCGAAACTTCCTACGCGGCGGCCGTTGATGGTGCCGCCAAAGCCCTGGGCTCCGTCTTCCAGCAGCAGAAGACCATATTTTTTGCAGATTGGCTCGATGCGGGTATAATCTGCCGGCAAGCCGAACAGATCCACCGCTACAACCGCACGAAGGTTATATTTGCCCTGTGCTTTCACTTCAAGAATTTTTTCCTCCAGCTTGTCCGGGTCCAAATTGAAAGTGCGCTCATCCACGTCTACAAACAGAGGCGTGGCGCCTTCATAAGCCACCGTCTCACCACTGGCAAAAAAGGTGAAGTCGGGCACCATCACCGCATCGCCCGGGCCGATGCCCCAGGCCATCAGCACAAGCGTCAGCGCATCGGTACCGTTTGCACAGGTGATGCAGTGTTTAACACCCACATAGTCGGCAAGCTGCTGTTCCAGCTCTTTAACCTCCTGCCCTGATATATAATTTGCCTGGGCACAGACTTTTTGCACCGCGGCGTCGATTTGCGGCTTGAGCACTTCGTATTGTTTTTGCAAATCGCGGAATTGCATTTTCTATCAGTCCTTTGTTTCTTTCAGCAAACCATTTTTGTGTACATACCGTTTTCCGCAGTCTGGGCAGAATAGTTTCTCGTCCAATACTTGTCCACACTCGCACGCCCAACCAATCTGTTTCGCCGGGACCCCAGCCATCAAAGCATGTGCTGGCACATCTTTGGTCACCACAGCACCGGCCGCAATGGTGGCATATTCGCCAATGGTGTGCCCGCAAACGATGGTACAATTGGCCCCCAATGTAGCGTCATGACGCACTAGGGTTTTTTTATAATTGGAAGCCCCTTTAGGGAACCGCGCACGCGGGGTCAGATCATTGGTGAACACCATAGAAGGCCCGCAAAATACGTAGTCTTCCAGTTCCACTCCTTGATAGACTGAGACGTTGTTCTGTATCTTGACACCATTCCCGATGCGCACATCGTTTGCCACATTCACATTTTGCCCCAAAGAGCAGTTTTCACCAATCACCGCATTTCTTTGTATGTGGCAAAAATGCCATATCTTTGTCCCCCGCCCAATTTGTGCGCCATCGTCCACACAACTGGTCTCATGAATGAAGGTCTCCATCACCGAACATCCCCTTCATATCCTCACTGGCAAAATCGGTCAACGGTAATTTAACTGGCACGCCGGTTTTGCAACTTTTATAGATGGCAAGAACCAGCTCCAGCGCATTGCGTCCTGCCACCGCATCTACGTAGGGTTTGCGGTGGTTTTCGATTGCGTCAATCACATCAGCATACAAACAGGTGTGACCATTACCATAAACATTGCTTGTCTGTTCTTCCAAACCTTTGTTGGCAACATCGGCCTCGGTCTCGTCCGCAAATTCCCACACATCCAGATTGTTGGTTGACTTGCCGCCAATTTTCACTGTTCCCTTTTCACCGAAGATGTACAGGGTCTCTTCCAGATTCTTGGGATAAACGTTTGTGGTGCCTTCCACGGTGGCTACAGCCCCGTTCTTGAACCTGATGACGGCCATGCCAATATCTTCAGCTTCCAGATAGTCGTGGAACTGCTGCTTTGTAACGCCGTAGACCTCCTCCACCTCGTTGCCAAACATCCAGCGCAACAAATCGATACCGTGGATGCACTGATTCATCAGGCAACCGCCATCCTGAGCCCAAGTACCTCGCCACGGCGCCTGTTCATAATATGCCTTGTTGCGGTTCCATCGCACATGGATGCTTCCGTGACTCAAGCGGCCAAAGCGCCCAGATTCCAGCGCCTGGCGGGTCTTCTGCACCGCCACGTTGAAGCGATTCTGGTGGCAGGCACACACTGTCACACCTTTTTCTTCACTGCGGCAGATGATCTTCTCGGCATCAGCCATAGTCATAGCCATAGGCTTTTCGATGATGACGTTCACGCCGGCATCGATGCAGTCCAGCGCGATCTGTGCGTGCAGGCCGCTCTCGGTGGCTATCGCTACAAGTTGCAATTCGGGGTGATCCGCCAACAGCTGCTTATAATCGGTGTAGCGAGCAATGGATTCATCATTTTCCAGGCCATGTTTCTCAAGCAAGGTCTGTATATGGTCCAATCTGATATCGCAGACTGCCACCAGCTCAAGACCATTATTTTGCACCGCTTTGATATGATTCGTAGCAATGCGGCCACAGCCAATCAAGGCATATTTCATGCGTTCACCTCATTATTGCATATACTTTTCCAAAACAGCTGTCGAGTTTCTTCAACTCCACAATTCAAAAAAGCGTCTAGGATGCTCAAACCGATAACTGCCTCGCCTCGTGCATATTTCTGTGCGTACGTTGGGGAATCGAATGTTTGAAATTGAACATTTATTCCTTGCTGGCGGAACGCCTCCACTTCCATGTATTTTTTGGCTCCATTTCCAGACAAATAGCAATCTGCACCTACTGCTTTGCACAATTCCAAAACCAAGTCATTGTTTTTTGTCGTTCGATCATATGACAACGAGCTTTGGTAAATCAACGGTGTCTGAATGTCTAACAACAACATAATTTGGCGAATCGTACGTTCATTTACTTGCTGCAAAGTTTCAAACTTTTCTTCAAACACGAAGGCAAATGACTTGTAAACTTCTTCCCAATATGGGAATTTATGATAATTGTCCCACAGAAAGTTGAGTTGCCGTTTCTGCCAGTCAACCGCTTGGTTCAAACGCACTTCGGAAAAGGGAATGTCCATATAGCCTTTTTTTTCAAAAGCTACTGTCAGAAAACTAATCTCCCCATTTTTGTTCAGTACTCGATTTCGCTGCATCATGCCGCCATCGGTCATCTGCACTTCATCCATTAGGATAAACACATCGCTTTTCGCAATTTTATTAAAATAGCCCATCCAGGGGAGGTAGTTTATCTGATGGATTCCAACTCTCATTCTTTCGCCTCATTCCGCTTTTCTATCCATGTGCAGACTTCGTGGTAGGGTAATACCGATTCCAAGTCCGAGAAATTTTCATTAAGGATATCCCATTGGCGCAACATTCTCCGACACATCAATTCTTCTGCCCACTGGTCAATGTCCATCGGCCTTTCGTCCCATGAAATTGCATGCGTGAGAATGTGTAATCTCGGATATTGTTTGCTACTGATTATATCCGCCACTGGTTCACGCCAACAATGTCTCGAATCGGAAAGGTATTTAAACGTACGGAAGAATGTGGTTCCATAGCTGTTGACCATTGCCGGTATTTCAAGATTCGCATCCAACATCATTTTGCTGGGGCGATGCATTGACACAGTTGTAATGGGAAGATCCAGTGCATCTTGGAGAAGTTGAGCTTCCTTGAGAATATATTCAACACACTCATCTGGTTTCCCAAACACTTCAGGATAGCGTTTCTCATCAAAATGCAATCCGATCTCATGCCCTTGTTTGGCTATTTCACGCAATGCATCTTCTGTGTGTTTAGAGAACACATTGTAAAAATCCGATGTCAGAAGTACAAAATAAGTTGAGCGAACCGACAGTTTTTTTTCGAGCTTGGCAAGCTGCAGTGCTTTTTCCGGACTATTGTCTATGTCGTGCCGCAAAATTGCAGGTCTTTCAACATATTGCCAATTATGATAATCCGAAATTTCGTACCCATTTTGTTGCAGTGACAAAATCATTCCTGCATATCCTTGATAGGTAAATGGGAACGTTCCTTGCATTTTACAGCACCTCGATGTTTTCTCGCGGCGTGACGTTCTTCATCACGTTTTTGGTGTCAAAAATCGCCTTGGCGTTCTGCTGCACCATAGCATAGTCAACGTTACTGTGGGCACAGGTCACCATGACCAAGTCAGCCTGCTGCACTACTTCAGGCGTAAGGGCAGGGATACTGTGGAGCACCTTGCCGCCATGTTTGCACTCGGCGACCCAAGGGTCAAAATAGCTCACTTCCGCCCCCACTTTGTTCAGCTCGTCAATGACACGCAGAGCCGGACTCTCTCGGTAATCATCGATATCCTGCTTGTAGGCGACGCCCAGCACCAGCACCTTGGCCCCGTTGATGGCCTTTTTGTGACCGTTAAGCACATGCATCGCCCTCTCTACGCAGTACTCCGGCTGGCTGTCGTTGATGACCATGCTGTTCTCGATGAGAGTGGTATGGAAGCCATACTCACGGGCTTTCCAGGTAAGATAATAGGGGTCCAGCGGGATGCAGTGGCCGCCGAGGCCGGGACCGGGATAGAATGCCTGGAAGCCGTAGGGTTTGGTCTTGGCAGCGTCGATAACCTCCCAGATGGAAATGCCCATACGGTCACACAGCCGGGCAAGCTCGTTCACCAGGCCGATGTTGATGTTACGGTAGGGGTTCTCCAAAATCTTCTCCATCTCGGCCACCGCCGGGCTGGAGACCTCTTTCACGTCGCCGTCCAGCACCGCGCGGTACATAGCGGCAATGACCTCGGTGGCATCCTTACCAACACCGCCCACCACTTTAGGGGTATTCTTTGTGTGATACTCTTTATTGCCGGGATCCACACGCTCAGGGCTGAAGCCCAAGTAAAAATCCTTACCGCAAACAAGGCCACTGCCTTTTTCCAAAATAGTTTTGATGAGCTCCTCAGTAGTTCCCGGATAGGTGGTAGATTCCAAAACCACCATGGTTTCCGGCTTCAAATATTTCGCCACTGCCTCAGAAGAATCTCGCACAAAACTGATGTCCGGCTCCTGGTGGGCATCCAGCGGAGTGGGCACACAGATGGCAACGAAATCCACATCTTTGATAAAGCCGAAATCTGTGGTGGCGCGCAATTTACCCGCCTTCACCAGCTCTGCCAAATCGCTGTCCACTACGTCACCGATGTAATTGTGACCAGCGTTTACCATATCCACCTTATGGGGCTGGACATCGAAACCGATGGTCTCAAATCCCGCTTTTGCCTTCTCCACTGCAAGCGGAAGGCCAACATAGCCTAAACCCACAACACCAACCCGGATGGTCTTTTCTTGTATTTTTTTTAAGAGCTCAGCTTTCATTTCCATCATCATTCATCCTTTTTTTAAATATTTTTCTGTATGAAGCTTTGGAACGTTTTTACATATTGTTCTACATTGCTGTAACAGTTTAGGTGTGTCATCCTTTTGCCATTTGTATTTCGATAAGCATCCACAAGACTTTCTTCATCGCGAAACTTGTAAAAAAACACTTTTTCCTGCATTTCCGGTGTTGTGTTCGGAAGCTTTTGGCTCAGTGTTCCATCATTTTGTAAAATAACACCGCAACCAGAATAAAGGGCCTCATAAACAGTCCTTCCCAGACCAACCGCCGGATCGCAGCGCACCACGTAATCTAAAACCCTGTAGAGCTTCTCCATATCTTCTATCTCGCCAACAAGTCTGATCCGTTGATCGCGAAGTGCTATTTCCTGCAACTCGTCAACGAAAGAGGGATCTGCCATTCCTTTTCGAAGGCTTCCAACCACAAGAAAAACACTATTGGGGATATCTGCCGCCTGGTACGCTCGGATTGCAGTGTCGACTCCTTTGTCCCGATTCACATTCCCAATTATCCCGTAGCAAACTTCATTGTCTGTAAGCGAAAATCGCTCAAGCTCTTTGGGATAATCCACATCTTTCACGGCCCGCTGGTCAAAAGGATTTATCAGTACGATGGACGGCGCTTGAATTTCTGGAGCCTGTTGTTTTGTGCTGGAATCAATATATATTACTCCATGGGCCTCGTTTGCTTTTGCTGCAAAACAACGATCCCGCTTTGCAAGCTTTTTTCTAAAGCCCTCCCTGACATGGAGGAACATTGGCCATCGTTGGTCAACCATCGGGAAAAGGACCGCACTATTCAGGTGGATAAAATCATAATTCCCCCTTTTATAGATGCTCTCATATTTTGATTTAGATAAAATATACAGAAACTCTTTAATGGCTGATTTGATCTGTTTTTTGATTGGAATGCTCTCCACTTGGACTGTCAGTCGTTCCGGCTGTGGCAAAAACCATACGTTCTTCACCTGAGGACCATAATATTTGGCGATTTGCTCTGCGGTGATTCCATCGTTTTTGATTTTCACCGGAAAGATGATGTCCACGTCGGCATCCAGATTACGGATTAGATTTCCCACACTACGGCTGGCTCCGTAGATCGGGTCCTGACAATGAATAATAAACAGCGCTTTCATGCCATCCCTCCCCGCTTTGCTTTTACAAGCGTACTCAAATCTTCCAGCAACCCCCGCCTAACCTGGCACTCATCGTGCTTTTCACGCAACAGTAGTGCCGCTTTTTCCTCATAGCACCGCCGCAACTCCGTGTCGGTGACAAGCGCACGCACTGCGTTTTCGACGGTTGCAAGTTTCTCCACGCACAGCGCGCCGTCGTTTTCCTTGAGATACTGCCAACCGGCATTGATGGATGGGCAGATGGCAAGCACTGCGCAACCGCTGGCCAGGCAGTCCACAATCTTTGTGGAGAAGGACAATCGGGTAAGCAAGGCGTTCTTTTTTTGAAATGATTCCACGTGGAGGGCAATATCGCTTTCATCATAGCGACGAGCGAGTTCACCTGCAGACACTGCAGGGTGAACAAAACTTGCCGCTCCGTCATTTAGCGGGATCTCCATTTTCCGTTTCAGCGGGGAACCGGTATAGATGTGAAGTTCCACATCGTTTCCTTCCTCCCGCAGTTTGCGCACCGCATCCGCCACCTTTACCAGTGTGCGGTCACGGCCATAGTAAATACCGCCGGCGTAAATCAACCGCACACCCTCGTGCTTTATCGTCTGACGACAACTGATTTGCGCTCCTTTGCGCAAAACTTTCAGCGGAAGGTCAAAATACTTTTGATATTCCTGTGCTTGTTGCTCGGTCATGGTATAAGCGAACTGATACAGTGGCATGGTTTTGCGTATCGCCCCACGTAGAAGAAATCGGTTAAGCCAGTATAGGGGTGACAGGCGAAACTGCCGCAACGAATAAAGATCATCATAGACATAGGTGACCGCAGGTATTTCCGCCGTTTTGATTGCGAATCGCTGCACTGCCAGCACATAGCGGCTGTAGCACAACGGCGCAACGATGACATCCGGCGCCTCTTTTTGAACAAATCTTGCCAGTTTTTCACTCTCGACTCCGGCAAGCTGCCATAGAATCTCCCTTGCAAGGTAGAAGATTTCCCAGTTGTGGTTGCGAAACATATCGTACAACCGCTTGTTTTCCCGCTCGCCCGCTGCGGCGTTTGTCTGACCGGGATGTTCTGCCTGTACAACACGACCCATGGGTTCTTTTTTGAGCAGCGATTTCAATGCCATCCTGTCTGTGAGCTGAAAATAGCTGTTGCAGGCGGCATTATCCGGCAGGCCGGGTTTGCAATAGATATTAGACAGACGCACCGGTAGGCCAGCGAACAGATTTAACAGAGTATTGCCCTCATTGGAATCACTCCGCAGACATTCACGGGTGATCAGCAATATTTTTAAAGGCTCCATTTTTCGCTTCTCCGCTTTCACGATTCTGTTTTTTGCTCCACGGCACAAAAAACCAACCGTTTCTTTCTGCCAGGAAAACTGCAAGTGTAAACTGCATCAGCGCTTCGCCGCCATGAAACTGCACAGCCGACAAAATAAGATATGTTAAAAAATACGCTGCGAAGGGGCTGAGAAATAAATTTTTTCGCTGGCTATACAAAAATGCTGCCGCAAGCCCTATATACCAGATGCCACCCAAAAAGCCCTCATCCAGCAAAAGTTGTAAAAAGACATTATGTATCACGTCTTCATAACTGGTGAAACCGTAACTTTGCTTCATCACCCGTAATGCATTACCCACACCATAACCCCATGGATTATCGCGGAACATCTGTGGCGCACGCGACCACATTGCTGCACGGCCACTTAGAAAATTCTCTATATCCATGGTACCGTCTTCTGCATTCTCATGATTCGGAGCGGATTGACTTGTACTCTGTGATACATTTTGCGATGGTGCAAATGGCAAAATAGCAGAAAAGCGTCCAAAGCCTGCAACTGCAAGCCCTGAGTAAGTTAGAACAAGCAACATTCCACACGCATATAACGTGTACCACTTCAGTTTCTTCCAGTTCAGGCGATACATCTTATCATAAACAAGAGACCATAAAATCAAGCATGCCGTTGCTATCATTCCCACTCTGGATGCACCCAAACATGAAAACAAAATACTATATGTTACATAGAATGCTTTTTTCCTCCCTGTAACAAAAAAGCCCCCCAATGCTAGCCACGTGGCATCCAAATTACGGCCACCACGTGTGAGACTGGGTAACTTTGCACCATATGTGCCGTCTAATTCCCTCGTATAATATCCATGTAACAGATATGTGACTGTTTCGTGATTCCACAGCATATATAAAAGATGAGAAATTGCAAATATGCATGCTGCAATTTCTAGCAGCCTAAGCCATTGTTCTTTCTGAAAGCCTTTGCCCACATTAAGAACTATCACTATTAGATACAATCCAAATGCCCAATGCAGAATACTTTTGGATAGCCCATACTTTGGCATTCGAAAAATCGCAATCGCATATACCAGCAAAAATAAGCCAAAGACACTCCAATGGGGAAGACGCAATTCCTTCAAATGCAGCACGAGCCAAGGAGCAAAAACCAGCGAAAAGAAATAGCAGATGCTAGCTGGAATACTTCCATTATCTGTTGGAATTGAAAAAATCTGTATACCAGGAAAATATAAAAGTACCAGCTGGGTTAGCAACAACAGCCAACGAACTTTCATGGTGTAAATAGATTCTATTTTTCTTGCAAGGTGGTTCATTTCCTTTTCCCTTTTTTAATGTAAAAATTTTTTAGGATTTCTCCCTCAAAAGCAATGTCATATCTCTCCGGCAAAGCACATGTGTTCTGCCGCTGTGCCTCCTGCACGGCCTTCACCCACGGCTCCGGGTTTTCAATAGATTTTCTGATACTCATCATACATTGTTTTCG
>ENA-OROR01000890-OROR01000890.1-human-gut-metagenome-genome-assembly--contig:-NODE-890-length-22867-cov-6.070402_pt1 | contig 22867 bp, 18 predicted proteins | sample MGYA00242135_ERZ509060 | MGnify/ENA primary metagenome ERZ509060 (study PRJEB26280, sample SAMEA2338742) | human gut metagenome | biome: human gut; feature: human-associated habitat; material: faeces... | reverse complement strand
GCCGCAAGTAAGCGGCGCTGTATTTGGCGTGGAGCGGAGGATTTGACCTTTACTTCACTATGGCTTTAATTATACTTTTTATTTTTACAAGGACAAATATTCCCCAAAAATTATGTTGATATAGTAATAGTATTATAAACTTGTTATATTTAGAACTACCACAATAATTTATTTTATTTTGTTCAACTTCTTTTGCAATTTTTCTCATTTCTTTAATTTTATTTTTATAATCATATTGAGAGAAATTAACTAATAACTCTATAGTCCCTACTATATTGTCGAGATAATTCTTTTCTATTAATGTACAGGCTATATTTCCCAATTCTCTTTTAAAACTTTTTAATCTATTAAAACATTTACTAAAATTCTCCGCATAGTTCTCTTTATAACTTCGCGTTATAGATCCTAATGTAACTGTATAATTATACAAAGGCAATGAAATAATATTTATACTTGAAATATTTCTTAAATATTCTATATTAAATACTAAATCTTCTCCTACTGTAAAATAGTTTTCAAACATGTCTCTAATTAAAGTCTTTTTATAGATTTTATTCCATACTGGATTAAAAAGTTTGGATTCATATAAGGATAAAAATACTTTTTCTTTATCAAATGTCTCTACTTGCTTTCCTACTACCGGAATCGTCTTACTTTCTATCACATAACTATAACCAAAAACAGTTAAATCATATAATAAATATCCCTTAATATTCTCAAAAAATCCATCTGACAAACTATCATCGGCATCACAAAATATAAGATATTCTCCTTTAGCATTTTGAATTCCTACATTTCTAGCTGATGAAACCCCTCCATTATTTTTTTCCACTAAATGAATCTGCGGATGTTCTTTGGCATATTTTTCCACTCTAGCAACAGTACCATCTACAGAACCATCATCAACTATTATAATTTCATATTTTTCATCTGTAGTCTGATTTATTATAGAATCTATACATCTACCTATCGTATTTTCTGCATTATATACCGGAATAATAAAACTTATCATAAAATTTTTTCTCCTTTTATTACAAGGCTGCTTTAACTAGATTCAATTCCGAGCTATTGTTACTTATTTTTTTTGCAGGAACACCACCTACTGTAATTCCTTCTTCCGTTATATCTTTCACTACAACCGCATTCGCCCCTATAGCAACATTACTTGCGATTTTTATATTCCCAATAATTTTAGCACCAGATGCAATAAATATATTATCACCTAAAATTGGAGCTTCACTCTCTCCATTAGTTGCTCCTATTGTTACTCCTTCATGTATTCTACAATTTTTTCCAACCTTAGCATTTTGATTTACTACAATCTGTCCGTAATGTGCAATAGACAACCCAGGACCAAATACATTCAATCCTACAGAAAATCCCAATTTCTGACTTTTTCTATAGTATAAAAATTTTAAAATAAGTGATATTACTTTTCCAAAAATATCCTTTCTACAATTCAAATAATATTCCGTCTTTCTCATTAATCTTTGAAAATTCCAAATTGAATCTACATAAGGAATTGATACTCTTTTTCCTTCTAATCTTAACGCAATTTTATCAGCTTCTAAATAATATTTATAATCAGATTTACTTTTTATCATTTTTTACCCTCTTTAAATTTTATCAATATTGTTCCAATTATCTTCTTTATAATTTTTTTTCGTTCATTTTTATCAAAAAAGAAATAAAAATTCAGTACTAATTGCATTATTGCAAACATTATAGACATAAAAATCAGAGTTATCCATCCATGTACATATTGACTACAGTCTAATAACTTACCAAATATTGACAAAATGCCAGAAGATAGCACCGAGCGAATAATTGGTGGATAGAATACTGTTTTTCTCAAATTTAAACACTTTGCTGCATATAATGGAATAAAAATCATTGTACGAACAATTGTAAATACAGTAGTTGTTCCCATAATGGCAACCATCTTCAACATTTCTGTTTCAGCTATATTAACTCCTATTAAAACCAGAACTATATTTAAAAAGCCTGTTATAATTGCATATATAGACGGAACTCTAACCTTATTAGTAATTGTAAATATATTATATAATGGCTCTACTGGTCCTGCAAAAAGCATTCCTAAACCGTATATAATTGTAATAATATAAAGTACATTGGTTTCAATACTTGGAACCCATAAACGCAATAATGCCTCACCTAATACAATCAGTAGCGTCATTGGTATTCCTGCAAAAATCCCTATAAACTTCATAGAAAACTGAATATCTTTATTTAGGGTTTTAGTATCTGCTTTTGCATAACTAATAATAAATCCTGGAGTAAATACACTGGCCAAAATTCCAATTAATTGTAATATAATATTAGGAAATGTCTTTGCAACTGCCAATATCCCCATTGCGCTATCTCCAATAGCAATATTAGAAATCAAAAGACTCATTTCTGTCGCCAATATTGAGCTGATTTTAGAAATAACATTCCATATTCCTGCTGAAAGCATTTCTTTTATACATTTAATATCAAAATATTTTAATCCAATTTGAATTTCTGGAAGAATCTGCTTAGTATATTTAATATTTTGAATCAACAATACGATCGTATATAACAACCCTGCAATTCCCACATAAAACACATGCGGTTTAAACACCATAAATAAAATTACCAATGTTATTGCTTTTACAAAAGTTGCTTTTACATCCCGCACTGCTGCCAAATCTAATCTATTTTTGACATAAGGTGCAACACTAAATGTTGAACTTATCAAATTAACAAAAAAAGAAATAAAAGTAATTGCAAATAATATTTTTACATCATTTATAATTGTTGATGTAATATTCAGAAAATATTCTAAATAAAAAACACTAAGTACTGATGGTACAATCAATAGAATAGTAATAATCACATTACCGATTAATACTGAATTAAAATATCGCGTTGCCATTTTCTGCTGTCCTTGATGAATTTTGACAGCAATAAAACGGCTTGCCATAGAATTCAACGCAATCGTCAATAAAGCCATATAATTAACAAAATCATTGGCTAATGATACAAATCCTTGAGCCTCTTTTCCAACATTCGCAATAATATACGGTGATAGGAAAAAACTAATAATAAAAGTTGTTGAAAAGCTTACAACATTGGCAACAATATTTATAACTAACTGTTTATCTTTTTTCATGTATAATTCTCCACCATAATTTGAAATTAAATGGTATAGTTAATCTGTAAATTAAAACTCCATTTTTTGCTCCATACTTTTCTATTAGCTTTCTCAAATATAATGATTTTTCTGGCCACCAAGTACTGTCATAATGATGGATACTATATGTTTTTTCGGTAATATTTATTTCACCTGTTTCATAATCCTTGGGACAAAAATATGCTGTTGGATATAGTGTAATGTTATCCACACACTGTAATCTATCCTCTAATAAGCAACCCTTATCTAATAAATAATCTGTCATATATTTTACAACAGTATAAGCTTTCTGACTTCCATTTTCATCAAAAAAAATACTATTATTGTATATCTCTATCATATTTTTCAAAAAAGGTGCTTCTTTCTCAGTTCCTATAATCAATCCTGGTGCTATTCCCGTTATTTTCTTATTTGCTTTCTCAAATCCCATAAAAGCATTATTCTTTAACAAATCATCTAATGGCTTTATAAGTTCAACATCGGTATCCATATAAATACCACCATGTTCATATAAAATTTTAAATCTTGCATAATCGGAAACAAAGGCATATTTTCTAGCTTCATAAGCCTGAGAGATAAACATATTCTCATTTATATCAAAGTTATCTTCATTCCACAATTTTATTTCATAATCAACACAATATTTTTTCCAAGATTCAATACATTTTTTAGCTGAATCAGGTAGCTCCTTTTTTCCAAACCAACAATAGTGGATAGTTTTAGGTATCATGGCCACTCCATTTCTCTATTTTTTATATTATTTTTTTCTTTACTTTTTACTTTTTACTAGCCTGTACAATTTTATATAAAATTTCAAATTAATTCTCATAATGAAAAATATACATTCATACTTCATCTTGACTCTAACCGAATATTGTTTTTTTAATTTCTCTAAATCTTTTAAATACTCTTTTAGTATTATATCATTATTTATTTTCATTAACGCGCTTTTATTAGTATACCATAAAAATGCAGTAAGATATTGATAGAATACTTGACTAGAAAGTTGCGGAAAATTCTCACAGATGAAATATGCTTTCGATTTATTTACCTTCAATAAATCTACATTGTTATTTTCCGGACTATATTTTTCTGTAATACTACCGTCTCGTAAACAGTAATGATAATTTGTATCCTTTTCTATCACTGCTCTATTAACATTATTCAATATTTTAAACATAGTTGCAGCATCTTCAAATAATTCATTTTCTGGAAATTTAATGCCATAAAATAGTTGTCTCTTGTATAATTTATTTACAATATAATTTCCGATTCCCCCTGTTGGGTTCAAATACTCTTTCATTACTTCAAATCTATTTAATACTCTTTTATCGCTATATGTATCTTTTATCAAATAATACGTTGTTTTTGTATTTTCATATTGAACATTAGATACACAAATATCTGCTCCATTTTTTATTAAACACTCATATAGATTCTCAATAAAATTTTCATCCACATAATCATCGCTATCAATAAATGAAAGTAACTCTCCTGTAGCCTCTTGTATTCCTCTGTTTCTTACTGCTGCAAGTCCTCTATTTTCCTGATTAATTAAACGAATTCTAGAATCTTGATTCACGAATTCTTCACAAATACTTAATGATTCGTCTGTTGATCCATCATTGATTAAAATAATTTCCAGATTCCTATATGTTTGACATATTATACTCTCTAAACATCTGCGTAAATACTGTTCAACATTATATACTGGTATAATTACCGATATTTTTTCCATCCTTGTTCTATTTTCCTTTCTTAATCTTCTTTTAATTACTAATTATCTGAACTATAAAAACCAAAAAAACACATTATTCAAATTAAATTCCCATGGATATGCCTTCATTGATGCAAGAAGTACATAAACGCCAGCTAATGCAAAAATCCCTATAATTCCACACAAACAATTTTTTAATATTCTTTTCTCTTTTATTGTAGAAAATGTTTGTATAAAAATAATAGGCATCATTGGTATTAACAAGTACAAAAAGCGAGTCAGTAGAAGCATAATAGGTGAAATAGCAATTAAAACTATTAAATAACAATCTATAAAAGAATTTATTTTTTCAAAAACTTTCTTCTGTCTTTTTTTATTCATACAATGACACAACACTGCTAATACTAAAATTCCTAATTGATAAATATATACATTAACATTAAATATATTTGGTGTTACAAGATAATTATATACTTTATTAAAAAAAGCACTCGTTGAAAGGCCTGGAAAAAATATAAAAATAATTTTCATACCTATCACAGAAATTGGTAATGCCAAACACATTATGCAATAAATTCCTCTTCTAAACCATTTATTACAAGTTTTACTTACCAGATCCGAAAAAATCAAAATGATTAGTATTATAAAACATGCGTTATGTATAAATCCCATGAGAGCTATTCCCATGTAGCAAAAATAAATATTTTTCTTAAAATATTTCTGCGAAATAATAAGATATGCGCATACAATAAATGCAAAATAATTTCTTAATCCACTAATAAAATCTCTGCAATTCACACAAAAAAATACAAACATTACAATTACTGTAATTTCTAACACACTTCTTTTCTTTATATTTAAACGAATCATGTTATAAAAAATAAGTACATAGCCAATAAAAATATATATAGCCGGATACAGTCCAAATACATTTATTTTAGCAACTATATACATTATTAAAGTATTCAAATATACGTTTGAATAACCAAATGAAAAACTTTCTTTTAGTTCTACATATCTAAGAGCTTCCATAACCTCATAATGTCTGCATAAATCATCTGTATTAGCTGGAACTGTATGAAAGGCAAGAAATGCCATTGCCAGTGCAAAAAACACCGCATATATAGTCTGTTTCTTTTTTCTATTAAAGAAAAGAAAGAATCCGATTGAAAACGGCATTGACAGCACTGGTGATATAAAAAAAATCTCTGCTAAAAATATAATATCTATGTTAGCTCTTATTAACTCAAATAATCTTAAACTCTTCTTTCTAGAAATCTCTTTCTTCAAAATTTTTTCCCTCGTAAAGTGATGACAACATTGATACATTATCTCTCACGTCATATCCGCACATCTGTACTTTCCTTTGAATTTCTTCTGCTCTCAATTTTTCAACATGAAAATCGACAATTTCTTTCGCCCACTTTTCTGGTTCACATTCAATTTCAAGAAATTTTATTAATCCCAATCCTAAATCTACATCTTTAGCTATACGGTTTGAAATTATTGCCGGAACACCACTTGCCTGTGCCTCAATTAAGGATACAGGTATACCTTCATACAGAGATGGCATAAGAATTAAATCCAAAGCTGGCAAAAATTCATGGACGTTTTCCAGTACTCCCAAAAACAAAACTTTATCTTGAACCCCATACTCTTCTACTTGATTATGTAGTTTTTCCTCCAACGGACCTCTTCCCACAAAGAAGAGAGTAAATTCTATATTCATTTCTTTCAAACATTTGGCAATCTTTATCATAAATGTATGATTTTTCACCTCGTAAAATGAACTGATGGCAGCAATTTTTAATGCTTGTCTATTTTCTAAATGTTCATCAATTAAATATGCTGGTTTCGTAAATGGACTAAATTTATTCAAATCTATACCATTTTTTAAGATGATAAACCTTTGATTTTTCCCGTATAGATAAGTTCCAGATATTCTATTACATGCCAAACGTATCGTACAACATTTATTAATCAAAAAGCGTGATATACCAAAATATAATTTATTAACTACATTGTTCTCTTTCATAATTCCAGAGCTATGTGAATGTACAATTCTCACAGGTATATGATTCATCTTAGCTACTAACATTACTATACCAGAGTTAAATAAGGTATGGCAATGAATGCAATCAAATTTTTCCTTCTTTATAATTTTTTTCAAGTCCATAAAAAAAGTAATTGGGTTATGCACTCTCTTTAAATTCAGTTTAATAATCTGATCCCCATTATTTAAAATTTCCTGTTCATAATCTCCAATTTTATTATCTTTTGTATATGTTAAAAAAATAAATTTATACTTTTTATCTATTATTCGGTAGATATTCATCAACATAGTTTCAGCACCTCCGCGATTCAATCCACCTATAACCTGTAACACTTTTATTTCATTCATAACTTTCTCTCTTATCCAATACTATTTTATTTTCTTTAATTTTCTATATATAAAAGACGGAAGCATTCCTATAATCAATGGTTTTATCGCATAGACTACATACGCGATAGAATATCCCATTCTTTTACGCCAATAATTTTTGATTCGAAATTCCTCAATTCTATATTTATATTTTCTTTTCTTTATGGCACCTCTATCTTCCCGATATTTCAAAACTTTATCACTTAAATTATGTAAGACAAATCCATGCTCTACTATCTTACACCATAAATCATAATCCTCTGCCCTATTAGTCAATGAGCTGACTGTATAACCTCCAACTTTCTCTAGCACTTCTCTTCTCATTAAAACTGTGGGATGCGCTACACAAACTTGCATAATTACATCTTTCTTACTAATTTCTTGTTTAAACGAAGATTCCCTATATACTTCCCCAAAACTATTTATATACTCAATCTGCCCTCCTAACACAGCACACCAAGGATTCATATCTAAAAACTCCACTTGCTTTTTTAGTCTATATTTTAATGAATAATCATCACTATCCATTCTTGCTATATATTCCCCTGTAGACTTTTCCAAACATCTATTTAACGAACTAGCTAATCCCATGTTTTTTTCATTAGTAAAGTATATAATCCTCTGATCTTTCTGTGCGTATTTTTGTATAATATCACCACTCTTATCCGCTGAGCAATCATTACAAATAATAAATTCAAAATCCTCAAACTTTTGTTTGAGAATAGATTCAATTGCTTCCCCAACATATTTTTCATCATTATATACCGACATAATAACCGATACTTTTTTCCTCATAATTATTCACCTATTTTACTTCTTTTATCTTCTAAAAAATATGACATTAAATCTACTTCATTAAACTGTTCTTTAACAAATTGATATCCTCTCTCTTGAAAGTCTATTCGATTCTGTCTATTATTTTTTAACAATAAAATCTTTTGCATTATATCCTCTACACTCTTGGTTTCCACTAAATATCCTGTTATATTGGGTATAACTGTGTCCTTTAAACCTAAAATATTGCTAACAATACATGGCACTTTCATTGCTTGAGCCTCAATTGACACATTTCCAAATCCTTCTCTATAACTTGGCAAGACAAAAATATCCATTGCTGCTAAATATTGTTCTACACAATCAACTTGTCCCATATAAAATATATTTTTCTGTGTTTTGGACCATTGAAAAGTTTCAGAATTTTCAAACTTCTCCATCTCTTCAGCACCAACAATCCAGAGCTGTGTATCTTCCAATTTAAGAGCCCTAAACGCTTCTAATAATTCTAAAATACCTTTATCCTTTGTAACTCTTCCAACAAATCCTATGACCGTACATGTCTCACTTAATGAATATTCATCGCGAAGCTTCTTTCTCCATATTTCTTTTTTTGACACATCAAACTTTGTGAAATCCACTCCACACGAACTACCATTATAGATAATTTTAGTTTTTCTTTCACTATAAAAATTACTACCGATACAATATTCTCTCATACTTTTACTTACTGGTTGTATTTCAGAAGACATTTTACAAGTTAATTTTTCAACAAATCTAAACACTTGATACTTTATCCCTGTCAGCTCAATGAATCGTAATCCACACTGACTATATATCCTCTGTTCTATTCCTGCTAATTTACCAGCTATACATGCATAAAACGATGCATTTGGTGTTAAATAATTTATAAGATCAAACTTGTTTTGTTTAAATACACTATACAATCTAAAAATATTAGGAAGTACCCCCAAAAAATCAATTCCTCTTTTAAATGGAAGTGATTTTAAATGTATTCTTTCATCAACAAAATTTTTCAATGATTCTGCTTCCGCACAAATAATAGTAATATCATATCCAGCTTTTGCTAGCATATTTGCCTGTTTATAAACAAATGCTTTCACAGTTATATTAATTGTTGTAATAAAACAAATTTTCTTCATTTCTTAATGGCCTCATTATTTATTTTATCCTTCAAAGACATCTTCTTAGCTGGAATTCCAATATAGATATCAGGTTCTTCCAAATTATCAATTACTACGGCTCCTGCCCCGATTGTACAATCATTTGTAATCTTTACATTATTACTTACTGTTGCTCCAATGCCAATCCATGTGTTATTTCCAATAAAAACATTTCCTGCTATATGAGTCCCAACAGAAACATGCGAAAATTCCCCAATCGTACAATCATGATCCACTGATGAACATGTATTAATAATACATCCTTTACCTATTTGTGTACAAGAATTAATAACTGTACCTGCCATTACTACTGTTCCATCCCCAATTTTTACATTTCCAGCAATCACTGAATTAGGATGGATTAGTGTTACAATATTAACATTCACTTTTTCTAAGTGCTCGGTAATTCTTTTCCGTACTAAAGAATTCCCAATTGCAATAATAAAATCAAATTCACGAAAATATTGAATATCCCTACAAGTTCCTACTATAGGATAATTATTGCATTCGTAAATCTCTTTATTATCATCCAAAAAGATAATATCTTCATATCCATTTTTCTCGGCAATATCCGCCACTACCTTTCCATGACCGCTTGCACCAATAATAACTAACTTTTTATCCATAATTTACCCTTTTGATTCGCTTCCCTTAAATTCTTCCATTGTAACAGATGTAGCAGAACTAATCCCTTCTCTTTTTAATACAGTCAGTACAGTTTTGAAAATAATCTTCCAGTCCCCTAAAAATGTAATATTATCTACGTACTGAATATCATACTTAAACTTTTCCTCCCAACTAATTGCATTTCTTCCATTAACTTGTGCATATCCTGTAAATCCTGGTCTAACTTCATGACGTCTTGCTTGTTGATCATTATATCTGGATAAATAACAAACTAAAAGTGGACGAGGACCTACAATCGACATATCCCTTCGAATAATATTTACTAGTGATGGTAATTCATCTAATGACGTACTTCTAAGCCACTTTCCAAAACTATTAAGCCTTTTATCATCAGGAAGCAAATTTCCCTCTTCATCTTTTTCATCGGTCATGGTGCGAAACTTATACAATCTGAATATTTTTTCATTTAATCCAGGGCGTTCTTGTTTAAAAAAAATTGGTGTTCCGAGTTGTAGTCTAACTAATATTGCTATTACCAACAGTAGCGGACTTAATACTATAATTGCTATTATTGCCAATAGAACATCCTGCGGACACTTTACGTATTTTTCATAAAACCCTCTTTCATGCTTCATTCTTATCACGTCCTTATCCTCTACTCAAAACATTTTCTAACCATTTCAATAATCTGGCTCTGCTCATCAATTGTCATTTTATTATCACTAGGCAAACATAACCCCCTAGAAAAAATATCCCTACCAACATCCAAAGTTTTCCCATCTTTACCTAACTCTCCTCCACTGATATATGCATTCGTCCTGCCTCTTCCATTCCCTTCTCTTGTTATAAAGCTATAATTTAAAAAAACAGACTGCATATGCATAGGCTTCCAAATCGGCCTTCCCTCTGCATTATGTTCATTTAACACTTCAAGTATTTCCATTGGACAAGATTTCCCTTTTTCTTTTATATATAAAGCTTCATACTCTCCCAAAACTTGTTTACACATTGCCTTTTCATGAATTAATATACAGGATAACCAAAAATTAGGATTACTATTTTCAACATCATATGGGTTCATCTGTACAGGTAAATCTGCAAATCCTTTTTTATATCTTTCATAAATTTCCTTTTTTTGTATAATATGTTCTTCCAAATATGGTAACTGTCCACGTACAATCCCCGCCACAACATTACTCATGCGATAGTTATATCCTATTTCCTCATGTTGATACCACGGCGCATTCTCACGGCTTTGAGTAGACCACTTCCGAACTCTATTTGCAACTTCTAAATCATCGGTAAATAACATCCCTCCACAAGTCCCTGTAATAATTTTATTACCATTAAAACTAATACAACCAATATCTCCAAAAATTCCTGTCTGTTCTCCTTTATAACTTGCACCAAAAGATTCCGCAGCATCTTCTACAATAAACGCTCCATGTCTATCAGCAATTTTTCTAATCTCTTCCATCTTACAAGGTGTTCCATATAAATGGGCAACAACAATTACTTTTACATCTGGATAAAGTTCAAAAGCTTTTTCGAGTGCCACCGGATCCATATTCCATGTATCATACTCTGTATCAATAAAAACAGGTATTCCACCTTCGTATATAATAGGATTAACAGTTGCAGCAAATGTCATATCTGTGCAAAAAACCCTGTCCCCCTTTCTAACTCCTGCTATTTTTATAGCAAGATGAAGAGCTGCCGTCCCTGAAGAAAGTGCCACTGCATATTCCCCCCCTACTTTTTCAGCCCCTATTTTTTCAATTGTATCAATGTTCTCACCTACTGTTGACATCCAATTTGTATCATACGCTCTTTGCACCCACTTCATTTCTTCGCCATGCATTGTTGGAGAAGATAACCAGACTTTATTTTTAAACTCTTTAAACTTCATATTTTTTTCTCCACTTTTAATACTTTTAATTTTAAACATTATCGATTTATCTTCTCCTTATCAAGATGATATGTCGGAACCATTTCTGCAACTTTTTCTTTAATATTTGTATCATCTTTATAGCAAGCAACTTTTAACTTTTCTAGTTGCCTAAAAAATTCTTCTTCATTCATTTCGATAGGCTTTCCAATATGAATTAATTTATTTGCAGTTTCCTTCATGCCTTCCTCTGCCATTAAAAGTTCCTCATAAAGTTTTTCTCCGGGACGTAATCCTGTATATTGGATTTTAATATCAACATCCGGTGTATAACCTGACAAACGAATAAGATTTCTTGCCATGTCATCAATTTTTACCGGCTCTCCCATTTCCAACACAAAGATTTCTCCACCTTTTGCATAAGCTCCAGCCTGCAAAACCAAAGATACAGCCTCAGGAATGGTCATAAAATACCGAATAATATTTTTGTCTGTAACTGTCACTGGTCCACCTTCTGCAATCTGCTTCTTAAAAAGGGGAATTACACTTCCATTACTTCCCAATACATTTCCAAAGCGTACTGCCACGAATTCTGTATCTGACATTTTATTAAAGCTCTGAACAATCATTTCGCACAATCTTTTAGACGCCCCCATAATATTTGTTGGATTCACAGCTTTATCCGTAGAAATCAGCACAAAACGCTTAGCTCCATAATCACTGGCTGCCTTTGCCGTTTTAAACGTACCAAAAACATTATTCTTAATAGCCTCGTTAGGACTGTCTTCCATAAGCGGCACATGCTTATGTGCTGCTGCATGGTAGACAATCTCTGGATGATAGGTTGCAAAAACCATATTTAAGCGATGCGTATTCCGTACAGAACCAATAAGCACTTCCAAATTTAAATCTGGATAATGACGTTTTAGTTCTTGCTGAATCTCATACGCATTATTCTCATAAATATCAAAGATAATCAACTGCTTTGGCTGATAAGCGGCAATTTGTCGACACAATTCACTTCCAATGGATCCGCCACCTCCTGTTACCAGAATTACTTTATCCTTAACATACCCCATAATTTCATTCAAATTTACCTGAATTGGTTCTCTCCCCAGCAAATCTGTAATTTCCACATCACGCAGTTTACTTACATTTAATTCCCCATCAATTAACTGATATACTCCTGGCAATGTTTTCAATTCACATCCCGACATTTTACAAATTTCCAAAATATCCTTTTTTTCCTGTAGCGGAGCAGAAGGAATTGCCAAAATAATGCTATCAATTTTATATTTTTCTACATTACTTAGAATTGTAGAACGGTTTCCTACAATCGGAACACCATTGATATAACGTCCCTCTTTATTTCTATCATCATCTATTGCACAACAAATTTTCATAGTCAGCAACTGGCTATCCATAATTTCTTTGATAATAACTTTCCCAGCTTCTCCAGCTCCTACCACCATCACATTTTTCCATTTATGTCGTCTGCCAACTTTCTGTTCTTTCATTTCCCGCAAATGGCGAAAAAAGCGGTACGAAAACCGTAGTGCAGATACTAATACTGTCTGTAATAAAATCTGAAAGAAATAATAGCTTCTTGGCATAGTATATTGCATCAAGTACATTCCTACAATCTGCATAAAGAAAGAAATACTATTAGCCAATAACATATATCCCAACTCATGCACACCTACAAATTTCCACAAACTATGATACATTTTACAAAAATAAAAAATAATCAATGTTAAAATAATATTAATGGGCAGATAATGGTATAAGTGAGATAAGTAAGACACTTCAATTTCCGCATAAGAAAAATCAAAACGTGCCATTAAAGCAATCAGTGATGATGCCACAATAATTGCCGCATCAAATACAGCTAGAAGCATAGCTCTTCTTACCCATTGTAAATCCAATAAATGTTGTCTTTCCATCCTTATCCTTTGTCCTTCTTTCCAATTTTTATCACAAACATTTATAATTATACTATTACAGAGTACTTTTCTCAAGATAAATTTTTACTGTCTCCAACGCTGCTTTCACTACTTTATCCATATCATAATACTGATAGCTTCCCAATCTTCCCCCGAAAATCACATTCTTTTCCTGTTCTGCCAGTTTTTTATACTGTCTATATAATTCCATATTTCTTTCATCATTCACTGGATAGTACGGTTCCATTCCCTTTTTCCATTCAGTAGAATATTCCCTGGAAATCACAGTTTTTTCCTGTTTTCCAAATTCAAAATGTTTATGTTCTATAATTCTGGTATATGGTACTTCCCTGTCTGTATAATTTACTACTGCATTTCCCTGATAATTTTCCATATCCAGCACTTCTGTTTCAAACTTCACAGTACGATATTCCAAAACGCCAAGACGATACCTGAAAAATTCATCAATCATTCCTGTAAATACTGTTTTTTCTGCCAGATTTTCACTTTCTTTTCCCAAAGAGAAATAATCTGTATCTTTTTTTACCTCTACTCCATCCAGCATTTTCTCAATAATCTTGGTGTAACCACCTTTCGGAATTCCCTGATAAGGATCATTGAAATAATTATTATCATAAGTAAAACGGAAAGGAAGCCTTTTAATAATAAAGGCAGGCAGTTCCGTACATGGACGTCCCCATTGTTTTTCTGTGTATCCTTTTATAAGTTTTTCATAAACATCTTTTCCGGCTAACATCAGAGCCTGTTCTTCCAGATTTTCAGGTTCTGTAATATGCAAAGATTCTATCTGCTTTTGTATGATTTCCTGTGCTTCTTTAGGTGTCCGGATCCCCCACATTTTACTAAATGTGTTCATATTAAAAGGAAGATTATATAATTCGTCTTTATATACAGCAATCGGAGAATTAATATAATGATTAAATTCTGCAAACTGATTCATATATTCCCATATTTTTTTATCTGATGTATGAAAAATATGAGCTCCATATCTATGAACCTGAATGCCTTCCATTTCTTCACAGTAAATATTTCCACCAATATGTTTCCGTTTTTCAATTACCAGACATTTTTTTCCTCTTCTCTTAGCTTCATATGCAAATACAGCACCAAACAAACCTGATCCCGCAATGAGATAATCATACTTCATGTTTTTGAACTCCTATCAAACATTCTTTTGTGCAATTATATACTATATCCCCAAGAAAAGCAAAATCTTTTACCTTTCTTCCAAATACCCCCTCAAAAACTCATAAATCTCCCCTTCCGTAGGAGGGCATCCCAAAAGATGATGTTCAAACTTTCTGGTACACTGTCCGATTCCCAGCTTCCCTGTTTTTCCCCGATATCCCTGTCCAATACAGATTTTGTCCTGGAGTTTCTCAAACAGTCCTTCTTCTTTTAGTTTCTGCAATGCCGGAAGGAGATATCCATAGCAGGCGCTGCAGGATTCTACCTCTTCTACTGCATCCGCAAGCTCCACTACCTTGCGCTCTCTTGGTGTGGAGATTCTTGTTTCCGGCTGGTTTAATTCCCGAAATTCTGCCAGTTCCCAGTCTCCCAGTCCAGCTCCCAGATCTTCTGCTATTTTAATATAGGGTACTTCTTCTGTCTCATACCCCATGAGATGGCACACAAATGCATCACAAAGCACCGGGTCTGCTGCTGCCATAATCCGGTTCATAACTACCGGATTCCCACCATCCTCGAAATCCCAGTCTCCGCATATATTGTCCACCACGATAAAATCCTGGCGCAATCTGGTTGACAGATGCGCAATGGGCTTGTGAAGTCCCATGGCGTGGAAATGTCGTTTCTCTGTATTTGGAATTAATCCCTTCATATTTTTCAAGGCACAAGTGATTTTTGTCTGGCAATGGCCTTTCATCACCGGCACATTTATTAGAAAGTCCAGCTTTATAGCTTCATCACAGATTTTCAAATCCAGCCCCGCACAGTCATAGGTTTCATAAGTGTCCTTCTGCAAATCCAGGAAGGGCACCTGATATTTCTCAGCTATATCATAGTAACCGCATAGCTTTGCTGCCTCTGCTGTTTTGTCTCCTACCCAGGAGCCTTCCAGTATCACCAGATTCCGAAAGTCATGTTCCTGCAGGTATTCAATAATTCCCGCTATAATTTCCGGATGTGTAATGGCTCCCCAGGAAGGTTCTGACGGAGATACCAGATTGGGCTTCATACCGATTCTGCATTCTTTTGACGGAATTCTCTCTGCCAATTGGCTTTCTTTTAGAATTTTTTTTGTCATTTCTTTATAATCAATGCCGTAAATGGCTAAAATTTCTGTGTTTTCCATTTTTCATCCTCTCAAATCAATTCCTATGCTACATTCTTTACTATTCATTCTATCCCATCCCCCGCCCAATTACAATGGAAAACCCTAAAGATTTTTCTTGCTTCTGCTCTCTGTACCAGATATACTAAAAATCGACATACAAAAGAATTATGGAGGAGATTATGAAAACGAAACCATCTAGCAATGCAAGTATCAGTAATATCTACAAGCTAAATGGCCAGGTGCCTCTTGGAAAAGCCATTCCTTTTGGCGTCCAGCACATCCTGGCTATGTTTGTGTCCAACCTGACCCCGATTATTCTCATTGGCGCTGCCTCTGGTCTGGATCAGGCAAAAACAGCTCTACTGCTGCAAAATGCCATGTTTATTGCAGGAATTGCAACTTTGATTCAGCTTTATCCTGTCTGGCGCATTGGCTCCGGTCTTCCCATTGTTATGGGTGTGAGCTTTACCTTTGTAACGATTCTTACTTATGTCGGCAGCACTTACGGCTATGGGGCTGTTGTTGGCGCTGTTCTCATAGGCGGTATCATGGAAGGAACCCTGGGGCTTCTGGCAAAATACTGGCGTAAGATTATCCCCCCTGTTGTAGCTGCCGCAGTGGTTACTACCATTGGTTATTCTCTTCTTACCGTTGGCATCCGTTCCTTTGGAGGCGGTTATACGGAAGACTTCGGTTCTCCAAAGAACCTGATTCTGGGGACAGTTACCCTGGTTGCCTGCCTGCTTTTTAATATTTTTGCAAAATCCTTCTGGAAACAGTTATCTGTTCTTTTTGGATTAGTAGTTGGTTATATTCTGGCATCTGTTATGGGAATGGTTGATTTTTCCGGTATTCTGGAAGGAGGATTTATAGCACTTCCTTCTCTTCTGCCTGTTATGCCGGAATTTCATGTAGGCGCTATTGTTTCGGTTTCCATTATTTTCCTGGTATCTGCTGCGGAAACCATTGGAGACACCTCAGCGCTTTGTGCCACTGGTCTGGAACGGGAAGTAAGTGAAAAGGAAATTTCCGGTTCTCTGGCTTGCGATGGTTTTGCAAGTACTTTATCCGGACTTTTTGGCTGTCCGCCGGTGACCTCTTTTAGCCAGAACATCGGACTGATTACCATGACAAAAGTAGTAAACCGTTTTGCCATTATGACAGGCGCTGTTTGCATGCTTCTTGCAGGGCTTTTCCCTCCTATTGGCGCATTTTTTGCCTCACTGCCTGATGCTGTTTTAGGTGGATGTACAATCATGATGTTTGGTTCTATTATGGTCAGCGGTGTGCAGATGCTGGCAAGAGCTGGTTTTAACCAGAGAAATACCACTATTGCAGCCCTTTCCCTGTCTGTTGGTATTGGAGCTACCTCTGCTACAGAAGCTGGCATCTGGCATGTATTTCCACAGATTATTCAGGATGTATTTGGCGGAAACTGCGTGGCAGTGGTCTTTGTAGTGTCCATTCTTCTGGATTTACTGCTGCCAAAGGATATGGAAATTCATAAAATTTAGTAAAAAGCAAGAGGAAGGCTTCTCCCGAAACGGGGGCTTCCTTCCTCCTGCTTTTTCTTTAATTACATTTTTTTCTTCTTGCTGTCAGATACAGTAAAAATAGAATTGTCACACTTCCGGCTAAGCCAAAGAGAAAAACCGGTGTTTCATCTCCTGTTCTGACACTTTCTTTTTTCTCTTGCTTCTTTTCCTGTTTCTGCTTATCCTGTGATTTTGACGGTTCTGCATTCATTTCCTGGTGAACCTCCTGTCCGGCAAGATTCTGCTCTGTTTCCTTTTGTGGCTCCTCCTGCTTTGGCACCTCTGGATCTGTCACTTCACTATCCTGCTTTTCAGGTTCTTTTGGTGTTTCGTTTTCTCCTTCCGGCTTCTCAGATTCTTCTGGTATTTCCCCTCCTCCTTCCGGTGTCTCAGGTTCTTGGGGTGTTTCCCCTTCTTCCTCCGGCTTCTCAGGCTCTTCCGGTGTTACTGTCTCCCCTTCCTGTTCCGGCGCTTCTGGTGTTTCTTCCTCTTTTGGCGGCTCCTCCGGAACCTTATCCGACTCCTGTTCTTTTGCTATGACTGCCACTGCATCTGCCCCTTTGCCTGCGTCTGCTGCCGACGCTGTCCTGACAATGATCTTGTCTGCAGTTTCATCTTTGCCTACTGTAAGCATTCCGTTGGCATCTACTGTTGTATTCTGGCTCTGGTTTCCAATCACAGTCCAAACCAGTTCCGGAAGGATTCCTGTTTCACTCTTTACCGTAGCTGTAAATTGCTGGGTTCCACCCTGCAAGACTTCTACTGCTTCCGGCGTCACAAACAGAGTAATCTCCTCTGGCTTCTGGTTTTCTTCCGGTACAACAGGTTCCTGAGTTTCCCCATCTTCCTGTTTGGAGGAACTTATGAGCGTAAGGTAATCTGCTGACATATAACCATACATCTGTTCAAAGCTATAGTTCCCACTGCTTTTTACTACACCTTCCCGCTTTTCATCCAGTACCCCATCACTTTGAATTTCATAGAATCCATCTTTTGCCTCCTGGTTTCGTACCAGCACTACATAATTGGCTGCCTTTCCTGTTTTATACAAAAGTGTGGAAGAAGCAGAGGGTTCTTTTCGTACATTCACAGAAACATGCTCCTTTGGCACAATTTCTTTTACTGCCAGAGTATATTTCCCTGCATCTTTTTCTCCCATTGTGTGATCCAGTCTCCACACAATGTTTGCCGCCTTCTCTCCCCAATAAGGATCCGAAGCATATTTTACATTCAATCCACTGGCTTTGTTTCCAAGAAATCCCCCGTTGTAACGATAGTCCTTTGGGTAAAGATAGCCTTTTGACATCCAGCCATTGGCAAAGTCTTCGATGCATGCCGCAACACTTTCATACTGATTCGCATTTGCTCCCGGAGCTTTATCCGTAGCATTTAACCCAAACAAATTGTTCTTCTGCTGACTGATGCTGCTTTTTCCCCAATTACTTTCATTGGCTGCAATTCCTGTCATAAGAAGTGCATTTACCCCATATGTATTCTGATTACTTACAAAAAGCTCTCCGGTGTCTTTCATCTTAGAACCTTCCTTCAGCGTCCCATCCAGCATCTTATTGACTTCTATTCCTGTATAAGATGACTGACTCCGCATAGGAAGATACTGGAAATAATTATAATAAGGTTCTTCTGGATTTACAGATTGCCCCCTCTCATCCTTCCGATAATCTGACACCATCACACCATAGTCTCGGTAAAAATAATGTCCATCATAACTATAATAAGTGCTTCCTGGCTCAAGATAGGATGGGGCCGGACCATTATTCAAACTGGTAGCATATCCTGGTGTTGTCATGTCCTGCACAATGTGATGTAATAGTTTTCCATCTTTTACTTCATAGCAGCTCACTGCCTTTGCCTGTGAAAGATTCACTACCTGCACTTCACTCTCTTTTACCCAGCCTACTACCCCAGAAAGCATAAACTTGTATTTTCCATTTGCATAACCCAGATATACAGCGTCTGCACCATAAGCTCCGTTGGTATATCCTGGTTTAGCTGTTTCCTGTTCAATAAATTCCGTTACTGCATTGTTTTTCGTGCGGAAATTCACCACCTGAGGTTCTCCCGTCCTGGATTTATTGGGACCTGCTGGATTTTCAATTAATTTGGGACCACTCTCCACTTTCTTCATGTTTCCTTCTTCATCCATAGAAGTGACACTCTCTTCCTGCCTTTCTCCAGATGTATCTGCTGCAAAAACTGGCGCTGCAAAGCTACAGATTCCGAGAATACTAAGTCCACAGACCAGTCTCATCCATTTTCTTCTATTCCATATTTTCATTTTCAATCTTATCCTCTGTTCTCTTTATTTGTGGCAAAGCTTGTTTTACCTCATTAAATGTAACATATCCTTAATATCTTTTCAAGATTATTATAACTCTTTAAGAGCCCATTAATTTTCTAATAATTTTCTATTTTTACTATTATTTACTGTAAATATCTGGTATAATAAGGATAACAAAACACGTCAATTTATTTCTATCTCATACAAAAGCGAGGTGACCCCGTATGATGAAAGCAATGAAAAAAACGCTGGCTTTTTTGCTGGCTCTGGTACTCATTGGAACTTCTGGTGTTTTCTCAACTTTACATGTTTCAGCAGCAGAAAATAAAGAAGCAAAAGAACCACAAGTTGTTTCCAAAACAGATACTAGTATTACCTTACAAACCCAGGAAAATCTGGAATACGCCCTGCAGGTAAAAGATGAAAAAACAGATACTCTTATCTGGAAATGGGCTGCAGACGCTCAATACACCCTTAAAAAACAAACTGTTATATTCCAGGATTTAAAAGCAGACACAGATTACAAATTTACCTACCGCGAAAAAAATAGCCAGGAGGAAACAGAACTCCCTGTCTTTACCATTCGCACAGATGTTCAAAAAAAGCAAGATTCTGTCTCAAAACCAGAAACGCCTAAAAAAGAACAGGAAAATCAGCAGGAATCTGTAACTCCTACACCTGATTCTCAAACTCCAACAGAAGAAAAACCACAAGAAAATATTACTCCTCCGGTTGAGACAAAACCTCAGGAGGATATCACTCCTCCGACTGAGACAAAACCTCAGGAAGATATCACTCCTCCGGCTGAGACAAAACCTCAGGAAGATATCACTCCTCCGACTGAAACGAAACCCCAAAAGGAAACTCCACCTTCCACAGATAAAACGGATACACCCCAAACAGAAAATCCTTCTCCTGATTCCCATGTAGATTCTCCTACAGATGAGAAACCAAAAGGAAATAATACACCATCAACGGACATTCAACCTACAAAAGATACCACCCCGAAACCAGTAAATGCCCCTGATGCACCCACTGCTTCCTCTGTTACTGATACTGAAATCATTTTAAATACAGAGGAAAAACAAGAATATGCTATGATTCAGGATGAAAAAGATTTGGTATGGCAAGCTTCAGGTATTTTTAAAGACTTAAAACCATCTACCGATTACAGCTTTGTTACCAGAATCAAAACAGATACTGAAATCAGCGAGAATAGTAAACCATTAAAAGTGACCACAAAATCATCTGCCGCCAAGGCTCCTGCTACTCCTGAGCTTTCGGAAAAAACAGATACTCGAATCCAGATTCATTCTGTGACAGGCCAGGAGTACTCCTTATTAAAAGATGGTAAACCGATTAGCTGGAACACAAGTGGTAATTTTGAAAACTTATCACCGGAAACAGAGTATCAAATTGTTACCAGAATCATCTTCAATGATGAAGAGGCCATGCCAAGTGAAATCAGCAAACCTTTGATTATAACCACAAAATCCATAGCAGCCCAAGCGCCAGAAGCACCAAAACTGTCTGGTCGCAGTGAAACTTCCATTACCCTCCAGGCTCAGAAGTCTCTAGAATATGCTATTTCCACGGATGGAACTACTTGGAAATGGCAAAGTGGCAATGTTTTCAGCGGCTTAAAAGAAAATACTTCTTATCAATTTATTGCCCGAAAAGCCTTTGACTCTGATAAAGCTATGCCAAGTAAAGAAAGTCCTGCTATCACCTATAAAACCTACATGGCTTTCCGGGGTACTATTGAAGGCATCAAAGCGAATGGCACCTATTACCGTGACACAAAACTAACTGCAACTGCTGTGGGTACTGGAATGAATCAGACTTCCCCTGGTAACTGGGATTCCCGCTGGGTTCCTAAAACCTGGACTTGGGATGGAAAAAATTACAGTAGTTGGAAATCTGCCCCTTATGATGTAACTTTTGTTCTGGATAAAGTAGGAGATTATTGTCTCACAGTAGGGTACGAATTAGAGGAGCACACTTCTGGTTCTTGGAAAGGCACTGGCCTTACCAAAACCTCCAGTGTTTCCTTTAAAGCTGTAGTTCCAGTTTACACCATACAAGCATCTTCTGATAAATATGGCAAAATTAGTCCTTCCGGAACTATTGAGGTAAAAGAAGGCAGCAGCACAGAATTTACTTTTACTCCAAACAAAGACTATAAAGTTTCCAAAGTATTCGTAAACGGAAAACAAGTGACTATCAAAAATAACAAATATACGATTTCCAATGTGAAAGCAAACCAGACCATCTCCGTATCTTTTGAACGAATTGACGGACGACAGATACCAAAAACCGGAGACGAAAGCCAAATTTTCCTTTATACGGTTCTCTTTGTATCTGCTACTGCTATATTCCTATTGGTTATAAGAGCACAACGGAAAAAGAATCACAATTAAACACTTCTTTCCCAGAAAGATAAACCTATGGTAAGTGCAAAATAATTCGACGGATTGTGTTGCCCTAAAAATTATTCCATAATAATCATTAGAGAATGCAAGCATTTCACTTCATCTTCTCTTGCTAGAAATGATAGATGCGAGCATTTTACTCTATCCGATTTATGGAGGTGTGCTCATGAGAAGCAAAAGAATACCTGCCGAAGAACAATACCGTCTCATCATGGAATGCCGTCAAAGTGGATTGACAGATCATCAATGGTGTGTGGAACACGACATCAAACCGGGAACTTTTTACAACTGGGTAAAAAGGCTGCGTCAGAAAGGTTGTGTGGATTTGCCAGCGTCAACCGGACGCAGCTATCGTGCACCGGAAAGCCAGGAAGTTGTCAGAGTGGATTTTCATGATACTGACCCGCTCCCATATGAACAGCCATTAAATGTGATTCCGGTAGCTACGGAAAGAAATAACCTTTCCGTAGCAGAGCCAATGAAGCTGTCTGTAGGAAGTTTTCATCTAACAATACCAAATGGAACAGATCCTCAGCTTCTGGCTCAAACGCTTC
>ENA-OROR01000866-OROR01000866.1-human-gut-metagenome-genome-assembly--contig:-NODE-866-length-23451-cov-5.069670_pt1 | contig 23451 bp, 19 predicted proteins | sample MGYA00242135_ERZ509060 | MGnify/ENA primary metagenome ERZ509060 (study PRJEB26280, sample SAMEA2338742) | human gut metagenome | biome: human gut; feature: human-associated habitat; material: faeces... | reverse complement strand
CCGATCCTTGACCTTAATCACACGAGTTCGGGATCTGTTATCCGGGAGTTCCGGAATTATCGCGCCCTTTTTGTTTTTTTCGGCCGCCGCAAATGATTCCGCGCCACGTTCCCGCCCTTGCTCTCGGTACGCTTGCTCTCGGCGTCGCCGAATTCTCCATGATGTCGATTCTTCTGCCCGTTGCCGATGATCTCGGCGTTACGGTGCCTGAAGCCGGACACTTTATTTCTGCTTATGCGGCCGGCGTCTGTGCGGGCGTTCTCATCATGGCAGCTGCGGCGCGCAAGATGCCGCTCAAGACGCTGCTGCTCATCATTGTCGGCATCATCACGCTCGGCAATACGCTCACCGTCTTTGTCGGCAGCTATCACTTGATGCTTTTGAGCCGCTTCATTGCCGGGCTGCCTCACGGCGCCTACTTCGGCGCAGCGGGCGTACTCTGCACGCAGCTTGCCGAACCCGGCAAAGCCTCAAGAGACATGTGTCTGATGGTCGCGGGCATGACCATCGCGAATCTCGCGGGCGTTCCGCTCGCGAGTTTTCTCGCCTGGGCGGTGTCCTGGCGCGCAGCATTTGCCATTGCTGCCGCTGCGGCATTGATCACTTTTTCGGCCATTCGCATCACTGTTCCCAAAGTGCCGGCACTGCCCGACAGCGGATTTGCCGCACAATTCCGATTCCTGCGCAGCCTCGAGCCATGGCTCGTGCTTGGCGCGATTGGCCTCGGCAACGGCGGATTCTTCGCTTACTATTCATACGTCAATCCCGTCATGGAACACGTGGCCGCGGTTCCGGCTTCGATGATGTCCGTTGTCATCACGCTCGCCGGTGCCGGCATGGTGCTTGGGAACCTCTTCTGCGCCAAAATTTCATCGTCCTTTTCAGATGAATCGCTTGCTGCTGCTGGTCAGGGCGTATTGCTGCTCTCACTGGCTTCAGTCTTTTTTCTCGCGCACTGGAGTCCGGCAGCAATAGCACTCACAACGCTCGCCGCTGGCTGCGTATTTTTCATTTCCGGCCCCGAACAGGTCCTGATGATCCGCAACGCCAAAGAAGGCCAGCTGCTTGCCGCATCACTCGCTCAGGTATCCTTCAACGCCGGCAACGCCGTCGGTGCGTGGCTCGGCGGTTTGCCCATCGATGCGGGCAAAGCTGCAAATTGGGCGGCTATGCCGGGATTTTTTCTGGCACTCGCGGGTTTTGGTCTTCTTTTTGTCAACTGGCTTATTCACAGAGTGCGCGAAGAGGAACGCACCGCTGGCCGCATCGCTGCACTTCAAGATCAGATCCAGTCAAAAATGCCTTAGCGAAGGCCTATTGCGCAGACTGCTCCCCGCCAATCCCTAACGGGTTGGGACGGAGGATTCTCGCTTCATTGGCAGCCCTCTCGGTTTTTCGAAGTCTTACGTCGTCTCGACGAGTATTGAGACGGCGGGCATTGCCCCCATGTCGCCGGCGACCTTTCACCGACAGTGCAAGGAACTCACCTCCTTCACGCCGATTCAGTATCAAAAACGGCTTCGGCTCTATGAGGCTCAGCAATTTTTAATGCGCGGCGACGGTGACGTGAACAGCGCTGCCTTCGCGGTAGGTTATGTGAGTCCGCAGCAAGTGCCGAGAAGCTTTGGGGCTCAATGGCGTCACTGCGGATTATTTTTTCCCTATGTCCGAATTTTCTGCGGGCGCCGCCTTTTTTTCTGTTTCAGAGGACTTCGCAGCCTTAGTCTGCGGCTCGTCGCTGAAGTATCCCACCATTGCGCGCCAGTTGACGATCAGCATCAGCGCAAACACTGCAAGGCACTGGCCGGCATAGCCGGCCATGGCATAGGGCGTCATGACCGACGGCGAACCGTAAAAGGCATTGAAAAATGCCGGCGCACCGCCCGCAATTTCGGCAGCATGCAGTGCAAAGGCTGCCAGAGCCTCCGCATAGCATAGGAAAGCCGCCGCCATCAGCACCTTTTGGGCGCGAAAGCGCATCGGCCAAATCCTCGCACACATCAGAACGAAGATTGGAAGAATGGCGGGCAGAGCGGTAAGAAGCGTGCTGAGAATGAACTGCATAGCAAAGACACTGCACTTAGGGCAGCAGCGTGACATTCGAAACGGAGGCGCAATCGTAGCAGAGACGTTTCGTTGATTCCTGCCCGAAACGAGTGGAAAATGCCCGCAAAGACTGTCTGTTCTTTGCGGGCATTGCTGCCAGACCGGTACTTATTTTAGGTCAGCTGCCGATAAGGGCAGCCTCTCTCATTAAGCCTGCTTGGCAGCTGCGTCAGCAGCCGGCGACGGTTCGCGCAGCTTCATTACGCAGTGATAAACCACCAGAAGGGCCAGAATGATCAGCGCTACGGCGATGATCAGCTGCAGACCGCCTACCATGAAGACGAACGTACCGTCGGCCATGGAGCGGAAGATCCGCAGGCAGGCCTGAATCAGAGCAGTCATCGTCACCACAAACATGACGGTCATCGGACCATAAAGCATCCAGCCCTTGCGGCCGGTTGCCTTCAGGAAGACCGCGAGGCCAGTGAGCACCAAAGCCGAGAGAAGCTGATTTGCGGAACCAAAGAGCGGCCAAACCGACATGTAGCCCGCGAGGCAGAGCGCATAGCCCATGGCGAGCGTCAGGATCGTCGCGAAAACGGTATTCGTAAAGAGCTTCTGGATCGGTCCCATCGCTTCACCGGGGCCCGGGGTGAACAGTTCCTGCAGCGACATACGGCCGATGCGCGCCACAGCATCAACAGATGTCAAAGCCAAAGCAGAAACGCACATCGTAAGGATGCAGGCAGCAATGTCGGTCGGCACACCGAAGATATCGGTGAGGAATCCGGCGACGGACCCGGAGAACGTCTGGAAAGGCGTGCCCGCCGGAAGTACGCCGTTGCTCGCCGCGGCGCAGACGATGATCAGCGCCACGATGCCGAGAACGACTTCAACGCACATGGAGCCGTAGCCCACAAGACGCATGTCCTTTTCGTTGGCAACCATCTTTGAGGAGGTGCCCGAGCTCACGAGAGAATGGAAACCAGACACGGCACCGCAGGCGATCGTCACAAAGAGGATGGGGAAAAGATCCAGATTCTTGACTTCAAAACCCACGAAAGCGGGCATATTGAGCGTCGGGTTCTTGACGAAGACGCCGAGAACACCGCAGACAATCATGCCGATCAAAAGGAACATCGAGAGATAGTCGCGAGGCTGTTTAAGGAGCCACATCGGCATCACCGAAGCGGCAAACAGGTACGCAAACACCACATAGCGCCACGTAACGCTGTCCAGGTAGATCGGATTCGCGATGCCGACCCAGAGCATCAGGCACATGAGCACGATGCCGACCACTAGCTGAATGCCCGCTGTCGGACGGAACTTCTTCAGGTAGAGGCCAAAGAGCACCGCGACGAACATGTAAAGGAGTGAAATCGAACCTGCCGCCGCATTCGGCATGATCTGCGAGCCGTCCTTGGCAAACCCGTTGAAAGTGTTGGCCACCATGTCGCAGAAAGCCGCAATCACGAGCAGCGTGAAAAGCCAGCAAAAGAGCAGGAACAGACGACGGCCGGTGCGGCCGATGTAGTCCTCAATGATCATGCCGATTGAACGGCCGCCATTCTTAACCGAGGCGTAAAGGGCTGTGAAGTCCTGTACGGCACCGAAGAAGATGCCGCCGATGAGCATCCAGAGCAGTGCGGGAAGCCACCCGAACATCGCGGCAATAATCGGACCCGTAACAGGGCCTGCGCCCGTAATGGACGTGAACTGGTGCGCAAACACCGTCCACTTATTGGCGGGAGCGTAATCTCCGCTTTTATTTTCAACAGCCGGCGTCGGCCGGTTGGGATCGATCCCCCATGTCTTTTCGAGCCAGCGGGCGTATCCGAAATACCCGCAGGCCAGAGCGACGAGAGCGATCAGCATGACTGTCAGCCCATTCATTTCTACTTTGCCTTGGTTGAGTGACTTTGAAAATAATCTCGCCGTCCTTCTGTTGAGACCCCGAGGTCTCCTTGACAGACAAACGGCGAATTGAGCCGCCGAAAACAGGGTCTTCCGGCGGCTTCACGAAATGAATGGTAGACAGTTTTCAATACGATAGCAAATGCAACTTTTCTTTTTTAATCTTTTATTAGCGTTGATTTATATGAAATAAATAATGCATTATTTTTTTAATTGAAGTGCAATATGACCATTCGTAAGCAAATGTCAATCTGCCTGAGCAAAAGCGCTTAAGGGCTTTCACTCTTCTTTAGAACCTCAAAAACAACTTACGGGCGGTATTCCCCGCAAGAGGAACACCGCCCGTAAGTCAAAGATCCTTGGGGCAGCATCGCTTGGGTCTGGACCGAGCGCTTGGGCTGCCCTATGAAAGATCGTATTTTTAGCCGAGGAAGTACACCCCTACCAAGCAGATGAACATCACGGGAGCCGTGCGTTTGACGATCTCAAAAGGCGAAACGCCAGCGAGCCCGGCAGCGATGATCATGCCGCCGGCGAGCGGCGAAGAAAGACGACCGAAATTGCCCGAAATAGCGGCAAGATAGCCCAGACTGTCAATGGACATGCCGAACTGAGCGGCATGAGGCGTCACGGCCTCATTGAAGGCAAACGTGGCCGCGTCGCCCGAACCCGTCACGATGGCCATGAGATAAGGCCCTAAAGCAGCGCCCAATTTGGCCACTTCGTTGGCATGCGTGAGGTAATTGACGAAAGCATCGATCACGCCGCAGGCGCGCAGCCCGGCAGCGAATACGCCGGCAGCAATAATGATGCCGATGATGCTCGCATAACCGCGCCCCATGCCGTCAAAGAACTTCTTAGTCACTTCTGCCGGGCTGGTACGAGTGACGGCGATAGCATAGATAGCGCCGATCAGCATGGCGGTAGCCACCGACATCTTGAGCTGCGGCGCCCAAATGCTTGCGCAAACGAGGATCACGACCGGAAGAAGCGGAGCAATGGCAAAGAGAATGTTGGGTTTTTCCGGCAGATCAGACTGCTTGCTCTCAGCGCCGTCAACCTGAGAAAAACCTTCGCGGCGGAAATCGCGATAGACGACGCAGACGATGACCATCAAAACAATAGAGGCCAACGTTGCGCCGACAGTGACCGGCATCCAGCGGCCGATGAAGTCCATGATCGTGATGTCGGCGAGCTTAGCGATGAAGGCGTTGTGCGATACGCCAGGGCTGAGATAAGCGAGCGTAATCGACCCCACCACGCTCGCGGCAGCGATAGCCGGATGGAAACCCGCACGAACCATGAGGGGAATGATCGTCGGACCGACCGCAGCTACCAGTCCTGAGGTCGAAGGGATGGCGATCGAAATCAGTGACACGACGAGCATGCAGGCGGGCAAAAGCATGAGGCCGAGCTTTTTGAGCGGCTTCGTGAGGAGCGCCACAAGATGCACGTCGCATTTCGTGAGCGAGACAACGCTTGCAAAACCCATCGCCGAGCAGATGGCAATGATGAGGGTTGCATTCGTCATCGACTTATCAAACTGCTTAAAAGCAATCATCGGTTCGAGCGAAAGCAGCGCCATCAAAATACCCGCGGAGAGCAGGACTAGACGGGTTTCACAGCGTTTGATAAGCGCTGCAATAGCGCCGATAGTGACGACAAGCGCCACACCCATGGACCATGTCATATTGAGATATACCTTTGGTTGGGAAGAAACGACCGTTGGCAGAGCGTTGTTTCGCTTCTTTTTCCAGGGCCGCAAAGCGGAGGATTCTAGCGAAATCTAATGACAATTGCGCTAAGGTATTTTTCCTTAGAAAACAAATTTTTTACCTGCTTTTTGAAAACAGCTAATTGACTGTTTGATGGGTATCGGCGAGGCGAACGCATAATCCCCAAAGCATAATCACAGCAGTGAAGAAAACGAACGGCGCCGTCCAGCCGCCCGTTGCCTGCAAAAGCCGCCCGAAGATGAAAGGACCTGCGCCGGCAGCCAGATACCCGATGCCTTGAGAGAGCGTCGATACGGCGAGCATGGCTTGACTGCCCTTCGTATGCGAAGCCATCAAAAGGAAGGCCGCCGAGAGCATCGCCCCCTGTGCAGCTCCAGCGGCAACAGAGGCAGGAAGGAGCCATGCGCCGCCAGCGAGCCAGCCGGCAAGTCCGAGCACATAAAGGAGCGAAAGCACGGCGCCGGCAGTACGATCGCTGGGACAGACTTTGAAGAACTTCGCCGTCATCACGGAAGCGGGCAGTCCCGAAAAGAGAAAGACGAAAATCCAGATGCCCGTCGTTTCAAAACTCATTCCCTGAGCACGCCAATACGAAGGCATCCAGGCTGCGGCCGTATAAATCAGTGTGGATTGGAGTCCCATCACCCCCGTGAGGATCCAGGCCAAAGGCACGCGCAGCGTCCGGCGAAGCAGTCCCAGCGGTCTCTCCTTATCCTCCGCTGGCTTTGGTGCAGAGCACCGCGATTCGCTTGACTGTCCTTGCGTCCTGCACTGCATCAGGAGCAGCCAAACCATCAGCGCCAGCAGGGCTCCTGCGGTCCAAAAACCAAAGGGCCAGCTCAAGCTCCCGCCCCAGGCAAAAAGCGGCGCAGCCGTGAGCCCGCCCACCGCACCGGAAAGCCCGATCATGCCGGTATAAAGTCCCATCAGCGTGCCGATTCTTCTCGGCCAGCGCGTTTTGATGACGACCGGCATGAGCACGTTGAGCAGCGCAATACCTGCGCCCAGCAGGAACATGCCGCCCGCAAAAGCCGCCAGATTCGCAATGAAGCGAAGCGCAGTGCCGAGGAGCAGCAAAGCGAGCGCAGCCGACGCGGCTCCGCAAAGGCCTAAACGCGCCTGAAGCGCCGGAGCGAGAAAAGAACAAAGCCCAAAAGCGGCAACCGGCAGTGCGGCCAGCAGCCCGTAGAGGCTCCAGGTCGTTCCGTAGGCGGCAACCACTTCTGCGGCTACGGGACCAACGCCTGTAACAGGACCTCGCATTACAAATGCTGTCAACAGCAGAGCAATCAGTGCAGGCATCAGTGCCTGAGAGGAAGTCTTTTGCGCTGAGGCATCGGATAATAGTGTCATTGCAAGGTTCTTTATGCTGTCACAGCGCCCTTAAAGTGCATTGAAAACACACACATGCACCTCATCAACGCCTGCGCCTCAATCGTAGCGGATAGTTACAGTTCGCATATAAACTGAACAATTGTTCAGGCTATCCTGCGCTATCGTGTAGAGTGTAGATCAAATCATATCGTTCACTCGGCGCCCGTCGCCAAATGACCCCCCTCCTACCTACGGACAAACCACATGCAGAAGAAAGTTTCCGTCATTGCCTTGTCGCTCGCTGCGGCTCTTGCTCTTGCCGGCTGCGCCAACGACGGCACACGCTACCGCGCAGACACCTACTACGCGGGACAGGTCAATCAGGTTCAGGAAGTCAATACCGTCCAGATCATTGCAGTCAATGCTGCCCGAGTTGCCGTCCCCAATGATGACAACCGTGATACCGCGAGAATGACTGGTGCCATTCTCGGCGCCATTGCCGGCGCAGCCATCGGCAACCACAACAATCATTCGACCTCTTCGCGCGTGATGGGCGGTCTCGCTGGCGGCGCGGTCGGCGGTTTGGCCGGCGATGCAGTCGGCGGATCGTCGTCCACGAGCTATACCGACGGCGTGCAGATCGTCTTCCGTACGGCTTCCGGCAAGGTGCTTCAGAGCGCACAGGTCGGCCGTCCCTGCGAATTCAAGACCGGCACGGCCGTTATGGTGTCGCCCACGCCCAACGAAGCGCGCATTCAGCCCAACAACCCTTACGGCTGCGGCCGCTGATACTGACGCTTAGCAGATTAAAAAGGATTGAATGATGAATCTTCATACACTTGCCGCGCTGCTCGCGTCGACCATTGCTGCTGCGGCCGTTGCCGCACCGAGCACTGCCACCTCGACGCTCCCGCCCGGGGTCAAAGACATGAGCCCGGATCAGATTGATTACAACCTTCAGGCGATTGACGCCGCTGCCAAAGAACAGCAGGAATTGGCTCGTCAGAAAGAGGCCGCCCGCGCTGCCGCTCAAGCTGCTGCTCAGGAAGCCGCCGCCAAGGAAAAAGCAGCCGCTGAGAAACGTGCGGCCGCTGCCGCTCGAGCCAAAGCCCAGCAGCAAGCTGCGGCGGCTAAGGAAAAAGCCGCTCGTCAGGCTAAGCTCGACGCATATGAGGACAAGGTTCGCGAACTTGAACTTCAAATGAAGGAACTTGACGTGACTGAACGCCGAGCTCAAGTTGAAGGAACCGTTTCCGATGCTGCAGCTCGCTCGGAACTTTCACGCGAAAAAGCTCAGGTTGAGCTCGACCGCATGAAGGCCGAAGTTGAGGCACTGCGCGGTCAAATGAAGACTGCCCAGTAAGCCCAGTATTGCAAAAGCGGCGCAAGTACGCCTGCGCCGCGCCTTTCAAGCGCTCCGCCATCCGTGTCGGAGCGCTTTTTTTCTGTTCAAAATTCGAACCGATAGAGTAGATCCAGCGCCTGATTGACGCCGGAGACCGCTTCTAAGTAGAGCCGCGGCATCAGTCGATAACGAAGCGTCAGCGTCGCAAGCGAATCAAAGATGCCAACGCCGTACTTCACCTGCAGACCAGGAAGCAGATAGGCGGACACCACTACTTGCTGGGATTCCCCGCTGCCTGCTGTATCGATACCCACGCCGGAAAGGCCCACCGCGTCGCCGATTTCACTCAAAATGCCGCCGCCCTGAGAGGTGCCCAGCCCAATGAGCATGCTCGTCATCATGGCTGAGCTGCTGCCGTCTTCCGAGCCGAGTCCCTCGCCTCGCAGGAGATAGGAAAGCGCCTCTTCGTCGGACATGGAAGGTGTTGAAAAGAGCTGTACCACCGGTTCATCAGCCGTGCCGGTGACACGAATGCCGGCCGTCACGTCGTCCTCTGTAGACTCCGGATTGCGGATCGCTTCCAAACGAATGCTCGGATTGGCCATCGGACCGGAAAAAAGGAATTCACCGGTTTGAATTAAAAGATCCTGCCCGTAAGCACGAAAACGCCCGCGCGGAATATTCATGCTGCCGAGGAGTCCCATGCGGCCGCCGCCCATCATGAATTTGAGTTTGCCTGAAAGCGAAGCATCCAATCCGTAGGCTTTGACACGCACATCCTTTTCACCAATCACGATGTCGACGTCTGCGCGTATCGGCAGACTTTCGGTCTTCGCAGCGATGGGGTTGAGATTGGCGTCGAGCATCACCTGGTCATCCGATACGGCGACCGCAGAAGCCGGGAGCTCATTGATTTCAATAAGCGCCGACGGAATCTCCACGCTGCCCGATGCGGATGCCGACTTGGGATCGGCCTCGGTCTTCACATCCGCTTTAACGTCCAGCCGAATGGAGGGCGGCAGGGTCAGCCGAAGTCCGTCTGTCTTGACTCGAGCACTGGCGTGCCAATCCGTCAGGCTTTCCCAAGAAGCACTGCCGGAGAGTTCAATCTTCTGCAGTGTGCGGTCGGATGAATTCGTTTTCCCCGTCAGATTGGCAAGCGACCTCACCTCTCCCGTCAGGGTAGAAGATCGGCCGTTAAAACGCAGCTCCAGTCCTGATGGCTCCATATCGAAAGGCACCAAGTCGGCATTCACCACAACGTCCTCAAGCGCTGCACTGCCGTATAGTTCCGGCTTGATGAGCGTACCACCGGCGCGCAGATCGGCGTTAACAACACCCTCCGCTTTTTCCCCTTTAGAGAGAAACGGCTGAATAAAGGAAGGCGTAACGCCCGTTAAACCAAATCGCCCTTCGAGCCGACGCGTCTTCATGGGGTCAATGACGCCGACCTCTCCCCAAATGCTGCCGTTTCCTTTGGGCTTGACATCCCACGCGAGTGCAACGCGCTTTTCGGACAACAATGCATGCGCGCGCAGACGTTCAAGTTCCACAGGAATCCGCACACCCTGCCAACGGGTTGAATAAGCCAGTCCGTCCCCATTGAGATCCGCCATGCCTTCGGGCATGCGGCCATTGTCAAGATCCCATTTCAGCCGCACGCCGCCCGTCAGCGCACCCTCCAAGGTGTCACTCTTGCGCCGCAGATAAGGTTTGAGAACCGACATCGAAAGACGAGTCAAACGCAGCTCTGCTTCCCCGCTGCGGCCCAGCACCAAAGTTTTAGGCGCACAGACCTCAGCATCATCATGCTTCCAACAATGTCCGGCAATCGTCGCCTGCGTTTTTGCAGTACTCCAAGTCATGTCTGCAGGAGACGCATTGGACCAGACCCCTGCGGGCGTCGTAAGAGAGGCTCGAGTCAGTCTGCCCGTCCAGTCGAGCGTATCGCGGAAGAATCCGCCAGTGAGCGCAACGCTCCCGCTCACGGGCTCTCCGTCGAGCATCAGTTTCAGCGCGTGAGCCGTCTCACGCCCTTGGAGCGACGCCTCCAGCTGGGGCATATTGACGCCCGGAGCAGTGAGCTCCTTCAGATTGAGAAGAAGCTTTCCGACCACTTCACCTTCAGAGAGGGATCGAACGATGAAATCGAATTTTTCCGCTGCAGAGCTGCCCGCTTTTGGCGGCACGAGTCTTCCCGGCGGCATACGGCTGCTGATTGCCGAAGTGTCTGCTGTTTTTACGGCTGCCGAGGCTTCAGCCGGCGCAGCCGAAACGGATGGGCTGCTCTTCTGAACCGGGCGCTTGTAGGCAGTGAACGCCTTAAGCTTCAGGCGCTCAACGTCGGCATCTGGATTTGGAGAGTTGCGAAGATCGGCATAGAGGCCAAACTGCTCGAGCGCAAAAATATCGTTGTAGGCAAGCTTTTCGGCCTTCAGATCTGCAAGGATCACTGGATTAGCCAGACTTCCGTCGACATGGACGTCCCCCTTGGCTCTGCCGCTCAGCCCCGGAATCGTGTTGAGGAGTCCAGGCGCATCGAGCTTCATATCGAGCTTCACGCCCCGAAGCTCTTCAATGGATCCGGCTGCTGAAGCGGTGTTGCGACCCAATAGGACGTAGAAATCATCCAATTGCCAATTCAGCCCGTTTTCGCCTGCTGCTGCCAAACGGAGTTCGAGCGGCGCATTTTGCTTGCCAATAGCCCCCTTTACCTGACTCTTGGCGCTGAAAGCAAAATTGCCCGCCGTTGTCAATGACCCGCTTCCCGAGGCCTCAGCGGCGAGTTTCAGCGGGAAAGAGACAACCCATCCGCCCAGGTCGATATTATCGGCCTTGAGCGTTCCGCTCCAGTCGAGATCCTTCGGCCACTCTGCCGATCCTGCAGCTTCAAGCCGTCCCAACGGGGTTTCTGCAACGAAGCGGTCAATCCGAGCCCCTGAGAGCGTTCCCGAAAGGGCCGCATCAATCACGCCGGCAAAAGTCTTTTTCCCAGCGAGAATGGCTTGAGAAGCTGAAACCTCGGGCTTACCCGAGAGAGTGAATGAATACTTCCGGGCATCTCCGCCGGCGTGAAAAGCCAAATCACGAATGGTCCAGAAGGCATTTTTCAATGCTTCGGAAGCACCCGCGGACGCTTGTGCCGCACCAGCTTCTTGAAGCTGCGCAATCTTGTCTTTTTGCGTCTGGGCTGCCGATGCGGCATCCGGCAACACAGCCCCTTTTGCCTCCGCTGCGCTCTGAGCGGTTTGCTTTACAGCCAAAGCCGGGATCAAGAGCTCAGAGGACGTCAGTGAGGCATTGAACGGGAGATACGGTTTAGACGGATCGGCTGAGAGTGAAAACGCCAGATCAACAGCCCCTGCGGCAGAACCCGCGAGCTTAAGTTCGCCGATAACCTCTCCCGAAAGATCCATCACCAAAGTGCTCTGGGGCGACTTGAAACGGATGCCGAGCAGCTTTGCCCAAGGCTCGGCGTCCGCACGAGCTTCAAGGTGAACGGAAAGCGGCCAGGCATCAGCCAGTTTGGCCTCTGCGGATGCGCTGATGGAGAGTACGGAAGAATCAATCGCCGCGGCTTCAACCGAAAGAGAACCGTCCTTTTGAACCGAAGCGTTTTTAATTTCTGCTTTATTCAGCACCAACGGTGCCAAACCGGGCAGCGCCTGATCTGCCGTCAGTCCGGCAATCTGCCAATCTGTCATCACCAGCGACGTCAGCTTGGCGTCAAGCGGCACGGCTACAGCGGGCAGCTTAGTGACAAAAGGCTTTTGGAGCATTTCATCCAGGGCTTGGGCAAAGCCTTGAAGAGCCGCTGCGGAGGAAGCGTTCGCTTGCGCTAAGCTGTCTGAGGCCGTTGACAATTCATCAGCCTTAACCGCTGCGGTCTCCTCTGCGGTAGACTCCTCTGAGCCCTTTGCAAGCGAGACTCGGCCGCCGGTCAAATGCATGGCATTCACAGTCGCCGCACTGCCGCCGAATTGAAATTCAGTCGCTTTGAAAGCGTTGGAAGACAAACTGAAGGCTGGCGCTTCAATCATCAGGTCGTTATAGGCAGCTTCGGGCAGGCGCAGCTCGCCATGGATAAGTTCCGCCGATGCTGCAAACTGACTCACCGTCAGCCGCAGATCGTCGATCTCGGTCCTGATCTGCAGGAGTGCCGCCTGCTCCAGAATGACGGAAAACGGCAGCTGCAGATCCGGCAGTCCGGCAGCATCGTCGGCAGGCGCATCCTCTGAAGCGGGAAGTGCCGTTGTATCCACTTTGATGTCTGCCCCGACGACCTCCAACTTAGTGACGTGAAGAGAGTGCTGAAAAAGCGCCCGCCAATCCCAGCCGAGGTGCAGTTCATCAATCTTGGCCGAAATGCCCGGAGACATCCAGCCGATGCGCTTGACCGTCAGATCATCCCATGGACCGGATATAGCCTGCGCCTCAAAGCCCGGGACGAAACGGACAGCCAGATTAAGCGCTGCTGAACGACCGCTTTCCGTACCGACCAGCCAGGCCGCACCCCCTGCGGCAGCGGTCAAAACCCCTGCCGTACCGATGAATGTCCAAAATGCAAAGCGCAGCATCGGACGACGTCTCTTCTCAGCTCTCTTGGAAACGTCCGTCTTCGGATCTGTGGTTTTGGTCGTCATCACTCAAAGCTCCGGTCCGAGACCAATGTAGAAGGCAAATCCCTTGTGATCCGGATCGCCGATCGGACGCGCAATATCCAATTTCACCGGGCCCACGGGAGACTGCCAGCGAATGCCTAAGCCCGCACCCGTTTTAAAGTGCGTAGAGTCCAAGCGGTCCACCGCCTCGCCCGTATCCACAAATGCCGCTCCCCACCAGGACCCCGTTACATTGAATTGATATTCAAGCGAAGCCGTGAGGAGCCGCTTCGCACCTCGAAGATCGCCCGATGCGTCACGAGGAGAAAGGGATTTGTAGTCATACCCTCGAATGCTGCGGTCGCCGCCAGCAAAAAAACGCATATCCGGAGGCACCTCATCAAAACTGCTCGATGAAATCCAGCCGAAAGCGTAGCGGCCGATCAATCGATGCCGCGCGGCATAGCTGCGAATGATGGCGCCTTGGGCATTGAATGCCCAGAAATTAATGTCTGACCCCCAAAGCTCTCTGGCGATATCGAGCGAGTAGCGCTGAGAGTCTCCCCACATCGGCATGGAACCGCCGCGCGAGCGTGTGCGGTTAAACGCAATCGTAGGATAGACGAGCATTGTCGTGGCATCCGTATCGCCCTGCGTGAAGTTGTCGATCAGCCAGTGCAGACCAATGGAGCGCTGCCAGCCGTCTTCCATATTCCAATAGCGAGTCGCCGCCAATGAGGTCTGCATTGACTTTGTGTCATTCAGATTGGTGTGCTTGAGGCCGCCCTGAGCCAGCCAAAACTCTTCGAGCGGGCTCTTCTGCAGCGGCATTTTGTAGCTTGCATCCATCGTCTGCTCTTTCCCTGACACGGTTGAAGCGAACGACAGACTATGACCGCGCGAATTCACCCACGGCTTTTCCCATTTGCCCGTAAAGCGAGGACCCGCATCGGTTGAATATCCGACACCCGTTTCAATAATGTTGCCTTTGCGCGGAGTGAGCGCCCCCGACATCGGCACGATGTGATTCTCGACGTCGGCCTGCTTAAAGTCGGGCGCAACAACGGCAGAACTGAACCATCCCGTATCTGCGAGATTCTCGTTTAACTGCGCGAGCTTCGGTGCGGCGTAGGGTTCACCATCCTTAAAAGGGACGAGCGGTTCAAGCATGTCAGCGTCAATTTGTCCGCCGGAAAATGAAACAGGACCGAAATGCCATCGAGGACCCGAATCATAGGCGAGCCGCCAGTACGCTTCCCGCCGTTCTCTCGATACGCCGAGTTCGTTTTTCGTAAAGCGGCCTTGAAAATAGCCTTTGCGGGTAGCAAGGCTCTGCACGTATTTCTTGAAGTCCTCATATTCACCGTGATTGAGCACGCTGCCCTTTTTCGGCAAATTCTTCCTGAGCACAGCAAAATCCGGATCATTGGCAGCATCCCCCTCGAGCGAGAGCTCCGCTCCCATCACTTTTACGGGGTCACCGGGCGTCACCACCACCGTCAGTTCGCGCGGATTGCGGCTGCCTTCTGCGGGTTTCGGCCCCCAAGAAAACTTCAGCTGCGGATCGTAATAACCCAAAGCCCGCAGTCCGGTGCGTACCCCGCTGCGCACTCGTGCTCGATAGCGCCCTTCGATGGTAATAGAGCCGATACCCATGGAAGCAAGCTGAGCTTCAACATTGCTTTTGAGGTCGCCCTGAAGTCCTTCAACCTTAACGGAAAAGGCGTCAGCAGCATGTACTGCAGTCGCTCCAAGAACGATGCAGAACAGGCCGACAAAGACTGCGGAGAGACGGATAGACGGCATCATGACGAGGCGTACGCTGCTAAATCTTGATGATTGGAACTCAAACAGGATTTCAAACGCCGCAGCTGCGGCACTGAACTGTTATCTCAGCGCTTTGCGCGACCAACGAGGCAGCGGCGAATCTTCTGCACCTGCAGCCCTGCGCGTAAGTTTGCGCGTTTATCAATTGTAGGAGAAAGGCGAAACTTCTCTTAGGCTGTGAAATTATTCAAGACAATTCTGTGAGGTTTGAACGGACAATAGAAAACCGGCCGAGCGTGCGTCTGTTCAATCCAGTACGCAGCCGCGGCCGGTCAGCTCGTCTGCCGCGAACCGCTGAGACCAGCTTAGCCGGCCTGCGGTTCGTGACATCAATCAAGCCTTCGGCGTTTCAGCCTTGACGACAGGTTTTGCCGCAGGTTTTTCTTCTGCCGTTTTGACTGCTGCAGCGGCTGGTTTAGCCGCCGGCTTCGCAGCGGGCGTCGCCGCAGGCTTGACCGCAGTCTTGACTGCCGGCTTCTTCACCGGTGCTTTGCGGACTGCCGGCTTCTTAGCACCGGGTTCGGCCTTGGCCGGCGCCTTGACGGCTGCGGCCGCTTTGACTTCGGGCTTCACTTCCGTCTGGGCCAGAGCCTTCACAGTTTTAGGAGCCGCCTTTTTAACAGCAGGCTTCACAGGCTTCTTTTCCGCTGTTTGCGCAGCTGCCTTGGCAGCAGGTTTAGCGGCCGTTTGTTCCGTCTTAGCCGCCGCCTTCTTCACGGAAGCCTCTTTGGCTGCAGTCTTTTTTACAGCCGGCGCTTTCGGCGTCTTGACGGATTTTTCCTCTGCTTTTTCGACCGCCTTCTTTTGGGCCTTCACCGCTTTGCTTGGTTTAGCGGCGACTTGCTCAACTTTCATTTTTTTCTGCGGCGTCACACTGTATTTTTCCGCAAGAAGCTTCACGGCTTCATTGAAGAAAAGCTTCACGGCTTCTTCGGGTGCAAGTCCCATTTTTTCAATGGCGGCTCGAAAACCGGTGAGCTCTTTTTCCGAAAGTTCAATCTTTGTCTTGATCTTGATAATGGCCATGAATCTTCTCCTAATACCTGCAGCTTCAGCACAAAACTGATTGTCTCAGGCGGTTGACTGTTGTCCGCTCGAAAATGCGGCATGCGCCTCGAGCCTCCATCAAGAGCCTTTCCCAACCTGCAGCGTGATTGAAAGTGTCAATGCGGATTGAGAATCGCTTTGCTCATTCTGCCACTTCATTTCGCGAGCGAGAAGTCATGAACAATCAAAAAATCTCTTAAATCTCAGCAAAAGGAAACCGGCGCCAATCTCTGGCGCCGGTTGACATCTACAGCGGCTTCGTAAGAAGCCATCTATAGCAGTGTTGACAAGAAGACAGAGCTTTGAGCTCTGGAGTCCTCACTTCGTCTTCTTTTCACCCTTGCGCCACCAGAAAGGATCGTCTTGACGGACGGTTTCCTCGAGGAATTCACGCAGAAGATGAGAGAGAAGAACATTGTTCTTCGCGGCCAAGGCTTCGGCCGCAGTCTTCAGTTCAGTTGGAAGGCGGCAGCTAATGACGCCCGTCTTTTTGGCGGGACGCCCGCTCTGGCTGCTGCCGTCAAGAGTCATGTCCATATTTTCGCTCCGTGTTTTGTACTCTGCCGGATCCTTTGAGCCGGCATAGTCAATGTCCGAGGCGCCGCCTCGGAGCAGTTCAAAATATTGGTGCGTCTCCACATCCCCCATGTAAAGCCGCACCACTCTGCTGGCAATCAATGTTGCCTTATCAGATTTAGAAGTAAAGATCAAATCTTTTTGTAGGCGGTCAACCATTTCAAACGCCGCATTGCGTTTTGCTCATTACAGGCATTAAGCACGCATTGTCTGAATAGTGTCTTCGGCCGCTTCCGCTACTTCCTCAGCGTATTGTGAGGCGCCCCGCGTGTTTTAGAAAGGGCTCTACCTCGGCAGGAGTACAATCAATTTGCAACCGAGCGTAATCAGATCAACTCTTGAAATCCCTTGGGGCGCAAACCTTTCGCGTTTTCCGGCCGGTTTGCACTCAGTCGCGGTGCGGGTTTGGCATCGGTATTGACAATAAGAAGCTGCATTCACTGCCTCAATTGAGGCGCACAATTATTGGCATAAAAAGTTGCAATTGATTCGCGTAAATACTGTGACTGAATAACAACGCAGATAATCAGCTGATCCAACCCCGCATCTTTCTTCTCAACCTCACTATTTAATAGTTACAACCCTATCCGCAGGCCGTTCTTCCGCCTGCTTTTCCCATGCCGCAAGTTCCGATCCGATCTCTCCTCAAAGTTCTGACGATCACCCTCATCATGCATGTCTGTTCAACGGGGATGCGTTTTACGGCCACACTGGATGCCATCAATTCAGGTGCGTCGACTTTCTGGGTCGGAGCCATGCTGGCTTCAATTTCGCTCGGTCCCATGTGCTTTGCCATTCCTTCAGGGCGTTGGCTGGATCGCGGCGGTCCCCGAGGACCGCTTGCCGGAGCCCGCATCGGCATGATGCTTGCCGGCAGTTCAGTGCTTTTATTCCCTGCCGCTCAGTACGGTATCGCTTCACTCTTTGCTGCGGCGACGCTGACGGGATTTTCCTTCATGCTCACGAATGTTGTCGTTCAGCGGCTCACGGGCGACGTTAGTACCCCAAAAACCAGGCAGCTTGCTTTTACGGCACTTTCTCTCACCACAGCCACCAGCAACCTCGCCTCTCCGGTAGCTGCCGGCTACCTCATTGAGCATTTTTCATATGCTGCAGTCTATATGTGGGCTCTGGGGCTGCCGCTCCTGCTTTCAATCGTCCTCCTGTTCCCGGGCATGCGCCGGCTGCTGAACACAGCAAGCCGAAGACGAAAAAAGCTTCCGGGAGCTGACGGGCAACCCAACAAAGAGCGCAGCGGATCTGCCATGGACTTTCTCAAAGATCCGCCGATGCGTGCCGTTCTCTGTGCTTCGGTGATGATCTCCATTGCCTGGGAAGTCGGCAATCTGCTGATACCGGTTTATGCTGACAGTGTTGGTTTGTCACCCTCTGAGATCGGCTGGGTGCTCGGCAGCTTTGCTTGTGCCACCTTTGTAGTGCGCTTCTGTACGCCCATTCTCCTGCGCTACGTGCTTGAGTGGCACATGATCGTCCTGTCGCTTTTCTTAGCGACGCTCGCCTTTGCAGTCATGCCGTTCACGCACAACCCGTATGCCTTGATGGCCGCTGCTTTTCTAGAAGGTCTCGGGCTTGGAGCGTCATTGCCCAACATGATGTCGCTCGTCTACCTCTTCGCACCGCCGCATCGAATCGGCGAAGCTATTGGCCTGCGCATCACAGCGCTCAATGCCGGCAAATCCATTTTTCCGCTTTTTGCGGGCTTTCTCGGCACGCTGATCGGCGCCGGCGGTTCCATTTGGGTACTGGCTGCCTGCACTGCGGGCGGTTTCGCTTATGCCGCCTGCGCAGCGAGCGAGGTTTTAAAGCGCATGCGCGCATTGCGTATCGACGGCGAATACGCGAAAAAGTCCGTGGCGGGCGACCCGCATGACCACCAGGAACTTCATCACTGACGACTCCGCACTTCTGCGCTTGTTTTATCGAGCGCTTGGAAGCACCCGCGTTCATCAAAATACGGGCGGTCGGTTTGGGCTGAACTGTTCGCTCACAACAACAGATGTCTACAAAATGCCGTTCAGCATCAAGTGAAGCGTTCCCGAACATTTGATGCATGTCGAATATCTTTTCAACTTAAGCGTTAAAGGGGTTTTCACCCATTAAGATGCCGGCATTCGACAAAGCCATGGCGCTCGCTTTAAGACGCCCCCACCGACCGCTGTTTCATTATTCCCGCCAATTTTCCGGCAGGCGGTCAACGCTTTACCAAGTTTTCTCTCATGTACAACCCGAAATCTCGCCGCGCGGACGAGTTCATCAACCGCGAGGAAATTGAAGCCACTCTGAAGTGGGCCGAAGAACACAAATCTGACCGTCCGCTGATTGAATCCCTGATTGACAAAGCCCGTACGGCCAAAGGTCTCACGCACCGTGAAGCCGCCGTGCTGCTTTTTTGCGATCTTGAAGACTGCAATGAACGCATCTTTTCAATCGCCCGTGAAGTCAAGGAAAAAATCTACGGCAACCGCATCGTTCTCTTCGCGCCGCTCTATCTCTCCAATCACTGCGTGAATACCTGCACCTATTGCCCGTATCACGCTAAAAATAAGAACATCGTCCGCAAGAAGCTCACGCAGGAAGAAATCACCCGCGAGGTGGTTGCCCTTCAGGACCTCGGTCACAAGCGTTTGCTGCTCGAGGCTGGCGAGCACCCCAAGTACAACCCCATCGAATACATTCTGGAGTCGATTAAGACCATCTATTCGATCAAACACAAGAACGGACAAATCCGCCGCCTGAACGTCAACATCGCCGCGACGACGGTTGAAAATTACCGCAAGCTTCATGATGCGGAGATCGGCACCTATCAGCTCTTCCAAGAAACCTACCATCCGGAGGAGTACAAGAAGCTTCATCCAAAGGGACCCAAGGCTGATTACGCTTGGCACACAGAAGCGCATGACCGCGCTATGGAAGGCGGCATTGATGACGTCGGCCTCGGCGTTCTTTTTGGTCTGACGCTCTACAAGTACGATTTCGTCGGCCTTCTGATGCATGCCGAGCATCTTGAAGCCGTCTGGGGCGTGGGGCCGCACACCATCTCCGTGCCGCGCATCTGCCCGGCCGACGATATTGACCCGCACACCTTCAGCAATGCCGTGCCCGACGCGATCTTCCTCAAGATTGTGGCGCTGATTCGACTCGCCGTTCCCTATACCGGCATGATCATGTCGACGCGCGAAAGCGCCCGCATCCGTTCTGAAGCGCTTGAACTCGGTATTTCGCAGATTTCGGGCGGTTCTCGTACATCCGTAGGCGGCTACACCATTGCCGACATTCGCGACATTGAAAATTCCGCTCAGTTTGAAACGAATGACCGCCGCACGCTTGACGAGGTCGTCCGCTGGCTCCTCGAGAATCACTACCTTCCGAGCTTCTGCACGGCCTGCTACCGCGCCGGCCGCACGGGCGACCGTTTTATGGAGTTTGCAAAGAACGGCGCCATCGCCGACTTCTGTCAGGCCAATGCCATCCTGACGATGAAGGAGTATCTGTGCGACTACGCTTCCCCCAAAACGCTGGTCGAGGGTGAACAAGTCATTCAGCTCGAACTCCCCAAAGTGAAGAATGAGAAGTTCCGCAATGCGAGCGTAAAACGTCTTGAACGCATTGCTCAGGGCGAACGCGACTTCCGCTTCTAACTGATCGGCTCTTCTACAGCCTAACTACCTGCTAACCATCACCCCGCTACATACCCGCTATGTGGCGGGGTTTTTCGTGTTAGCATGGTCGTACCCCCGCTACCGTCGCGCTACCTGCACACCGCCTACACGCCGTCAGCCTGTGGGACAACTGTGGGACAAAGAGTGTGTTCGGCACCTCGTGGATTCAATTTTGTGGGACACGCCATGAACATTACGGCCAAAAACATTCTGGCAGTAGGCGATGGACGATATAAGATCGCGCCGAATTTGTACCTCGTCGTCCGAAGAAACGGACTCAGCAGAGCGTTTGTCTTCCGATACACGTTCGACGGAAAGCGCAAGGATCTATCACTGGGTGATCCGACATTCATCAAGATTCAAATGGCGAAGGATGAGGCGCTCAAGTGCCGCACTCTCCTCACGCAAGGAATCGACCCAAAGGCTTTCAGAGAAGAAAAGAAAGCACCGGCAAAGACAAAGCACGAGCCAACATTCAAGGAGTATGCAGAACGCATCATCCCGATCATCATTGAGGTCAAGCAGTACAAGAACAAGCACAGCATCAATGAATGGCGGCGGTGCATTCTCGGCCTCGCCGTCCAGCACATCGGAGACATGCCGATCAAAGAGGTCGAAACGTCTCACATCCTTTCTATCCTCAATCCGCTCTGGAAGGATCAGACTCCGTCAGGCGTCAAAATGCGTGGCTACTTGGAGACCGTCTTTGCTTATGCAAAACGTGAAGGGTTTTACAACAAAGAGAATCCAGCTACATGGCGCGGCAATCTTGACGCATGGCTGCCATCACCTCAGCGCATCTACACCACCAGACATTGCCCTGCCGCTACGCTTGATGAGACGATAGACATTGTCAGTCGATTGCTTGCAGGTGAGGTCGGAGAGCCTCCTTCACGTCTGGCTGCGCTCTTCGGCATCTTGACCGCCACGCGCCGAAAGGAATTTACGCTCGCGTTTTGGGATGAAATCAATCTCGAAGAGCGCATCTGGTACATCCCGCCTGCTCGCAGAAAAGACCGCAAGCCTTTCCCGCACCGTGTCCCTCTGAGCGATCAGGCCATTGAAGTGCTGCTTGCCGCCAACCCGAGCCAGAAGGGACCGCTCTTTCCGTCGCCTTACTGGACGCACAGACCAATCCGCATCGACAACCCATATCACACGGTCAGCAGACTCACAGACGGCAAAGTGACTATGCACGGATTCCGTTCAACCTTCCGAGACTGGGCGGCTAGAAACGGTGTGGATAGAGTCGTCGCAGAGAAGTGCCTGATGCACGCAACCGGCAACGCTGTTGAGCAAACGTATCAGCGTGACGACCTATGTGAACTACGTCGTCCCGTCATGCAGTCGTGGGCGGACACGATCATGCCGAAAAAGAAGTAACCACTTACAGATAAAGCTACTTTAGTGGCGTTTATGTATCCGTTTACGCTTGACTTTTATTACAGCTTGCACCCCAACTATTAAGAAAAATTTAATAGTTGACGCTACTGGCTCACGATCTTCACGACCGCATCTTTATCTATCGCAGTCCGCTCAGATAGTTCGACACCTCGTCGAACCAGCTCCGTGCCTCTTTCGAGAAGGTCTGCGCATCGGGCAAGCTGCTTTCTTTCAGCGTCGCAGGTATCTGAACCGACCGCGGACAATCGACGGCGAGCGTCGGCTGCTTGCTTGCGCACCCGCTCAACGTCACCAGACAAGCGATCAGCACGAGCGAGAGCGGCATCACGCTCTTGCCATGCGGCCACAAGGACTTGAGTCTGTTTTTGCTCAGTTGCACGATACTTTTCCTCCAAGATCCGCGCCTGCTCGGCATAGTCTTCTCTCAGCGCGGCAATGTCCTCTCCATAGAGCGCGGCGGCATAGCGATACCCTCCGCCGAAAGCCAGAAGCACCGTAAGCACTGCGCCCGCGATCTTCAGATACGTCACAAGCCCGCCTCCTTGAGGCCCACTTCCCAAGCGTCGTCCGAAATGCTTTCGGCATCGACTCCGTTTTCATGCCGGGCGATGGCCTTCGCAATGTCCAGATATAGGAGCGGGTCGGCAGAGAAGTTCAAAACTTCGTCCGGATCGCGGCGGCAGGCCGTCGCAACATGAAGCACATATGAGTCCGTATCGTTCTCATTTTCCGGAGCCCATCGGGTGATGATTTTGCGCACGGTATCGCATCCTCGCCTCTCTACGTAGGTGCGAAGGGTTTTTAGGAGGGCGCGCACGCCAAAGTGCATTTCTGTAAATGTGCAGAAATTTTGATCATCCTGCACCGGAGCAAGTCCGAGCCAGTCTTCCCCGTGACGCAAGTTGCCGGGGTTGCAGTTCCGAATTCCTCGAGCGGTCATGGTTCCTCACTTCAGAGCATCACGCCAAATCTTCACGGCCTTCCCGGCGACGCACGCGACGACGGCAACACCGAAAGCGATGAGGACGACAAGGATGGCCGTCGCCTGCCATGTCAAATCATCTGCAGTCATGAGCTCTCCGATCTTCAAAGCATTTAAAATGTCTCCCATAGGCCACCTTGCTGATGAATGCCTATAAAAAAGCCGCCCGGTTCGCTCCCGAGCGGCTTTTGCTATTTGGTCTTCTTGTCTTTCTCCTCATCATCAAGCCCGATCTGATCGAGCTTGGTGTCCACGGCATTCTCAAGGCGCTTCTCAAGCGACAAGAAAAGCTTCTTGAGGACTGGAGGCAGTGCATCTCCGAAATCCGCCCGCTCGATGTTTTCGACGATCGATCCGAACTCGCCGCAGGCATAGGCGCAGAGCGTCACGCTTTGAAAAAGTGGCAGGTCGTGGAGCACGAACCAGAAGCTCACGTCGATCCCGTGCGCAAGAGTGATGATGAAAAAGGCAAGTCCCTTCTTCGCCATCCCAAAGCTAAGGCGCTTTGAGCTGAAAGTCCCGGTCCGGCAGGCGGCCCATATCCCGGTGAGAAGGTCGGCCGCCATGAAGGCCAGATACCAGTAGACCAAGGGGGCAACGCTCGCTAACGTCGCCCCCCAGATCACCCCCAATACCGCACCTATCTTTAGCCACGCCGCCTCCGCCCCCACCGGTAGAAGCGAGTGCATGGCGTCACCCCACGAGGCCGCGCAGGAACCACCCGGCAAGACCGCCAAGAGCTACGCCAGCAACCGTGAAGACAATCCACACCGCACGCACCTTGCGGCGCGTCTCGGTATCGAGCTGCGCCTTCTGCTCATCGAGATACTTCTTGAGCTTCTCAAGCGCTTCGTCCTTGAGGCCGTCAATGCCGCTAAGCCCAAGCTCTTTCAGCTTTGCGATGAGTTCTTCTTTTGTCATTTCGTACTCCCGAATCGGGTAGAGAGCGGGTTTGCACCTCGCTCCCTCCCACACCACC
>ENA-OROR01000860-OROR01000860.1-human-gut-metagenome-genome-assembly--contig:-NODE-860-length-23546-cov-6.397088_pt1 | contig 23546 bp, 19 predicted proteins | sample MGYA00242135_ERZ509060 | MGnify/ENA primary metagenome ERZ509060 (study PRJEB26280, sample SAMEA2338742) | human gut metagenome | biome: human gut; feature: human-associated habitat; material: faeces... | reverse complement strand
GGATGTAGCAGCAGTTGTCGCGGCCCTGCTCCAGACCCACCTGACGGATGGCCTCAAGGAAGGGCTGGCTCTCGATATCGCCGGTGGTGCCGCCGATCTCGGTGATGACCACATCGGCTTCGGTGGAGGAAGCCAGATTGTAGATATAGCTCTTGATCTCATTGGTGATGTGGGGGATGATCTGGACGGTCTGGCCGAGGTAAGCGCCCTGACGCTCCTTGTTCAGCACGTTCCAGTAGACCTTGCCGGTGGTCAGGTTCGAATACTTGTTCAGGTTCTCGTCGATGAAGCGCTCGTAGTGGCCGAGATCGAGGTCGGTCTCGGTGCCGTCGTCGGTGACGAAGACCTCACCGTGCTGCAACGGGCTCATGGTGCCGGGGTCTACGTTCACGTACGGGTCGAGCTTCTGGCTGGCGACCTTCAGGCCGCGGCACTTGAGCAGACGGCCCAGCGAAGCCGCCGTGATGCCCTTGCCCAGACCGGAGACGACGCCGCCGGTGACGAAGATGAATTTTGCCATAAAGTTTTATCCTCCTCTATTGTTTCTTTTCCCAAGAAAACTCCCCCAGTCTGCTTCGCAGCCAGCCCCCTCTGAGAGGGGGCCTCACCGTACTGTAACGTCTCCCTCGCTGAGGGAGACGGCATCGCGCCAGCGATGACGGAAGGAGTACGTTTCCAAACCAGTATTATACACCTTAATCCTCGTAAGAATCAAGGATTTCCTGTGCAATTTCTGCGCGGTCGCGGCGGGTATCCATGGCTCGCTTTTCGATCAGGCGGTGGGCGTCGGTTTCCGTCATCCCCTCCCGCTCGATCAGGCAGCACTTGGCGCGGCTGACCAGACGCACCTGCGCGATCTTTTCCTGCATTTTGGCGTTTTCCTGCCGCAGACGCAGCAGTCGGTGGTTGCTGGCGGCGGCGATGTGGATGGCCTGTAAAAACAGGGTGTTGGAAAACGGTTTGCTCAGCAGCAGCACGCCCGCGTCACTCATGGTCCCCAACAGCTGCTCGGCGGCAGCGGCCTTTGCCAAGAGCAGTACGCCCGCGTCCGTTTTCTCCACGGCGTCCGCGCACAGCTCGTGGCCGAACTCGTCCGGCAGCGGCGCGTTGACCACGATGAGCTCAAAATCGGATTCCAGTATCCTTCGCCGGGCCTCGGCCCCGCTGGGCACGATCAGAGGCCGGGGATACCCCAGCTCTGCCAGCCGCGCGGAGATGTACTCGTTGGAGCTTGCACCGGCGCTGACGATCAGAGCACGTCCCATACGGATCGCTCCTTTCCTATTCCCCTCTCTTTTTCCGGTACGGCTCAGACGGCGTTGAAGTAATGGATGCGCTCATACTCCGCCGGGTCGGCGGCGTTCTTCAGCGCGGCACAGCGCTTGAGTTCCTCCTCATAGTAGCGGTGGGACAGTTCCTCCGGCAGGACGGAGCGCAGAAATTCGCTTTCCTGCGCAGCCTGAACGGCCTCCTCCAGCGAAGCGGGCAGCATTTCCAGCCCAAGGCCCTCGGCCTCGGCAGGGCGGAACAGGTTCTTGTTCACCGGCTCCTGTAAGATCATCCGGTGCTCGATGCCGTCCAGACCGGCGGCAAGGATCAGCCCGATGGCCAGATAGGGATTGCAAGCGGGATCCGGGCTGCGCAGCTCCATGCGGCAGTTGTCCCCCTTCACCTGCGGGATGCGGACGAGCTGGCTGCGGTTCTGGCGGCTCCAGCTCACATATTTGGGGGCCTCGTCGCTGCCGAAGCGGAGGTAGCTGTTGGGCAGCGGGTTCGTAAAGACGGTCAGCTCCCGGCTGTGGGCCAGAACGCCCGCCATGAAGCTGCCCGCGATGCTGTCGGGGGCGATGTCGCCCTCAAACAGGTTGCGGCCATCCATATAAAGGGACAGGTTGATGTGGAGCCCGCTGCCCGCCTGATCGACCAAGGGCTTGGGCAGGAAGCTGGCGTGGATGCCGCTGCGCATGGCCACAGCCCGGACGATCTGCTTGAACATCATCACATTGTCGGCGGTCTTGAGCGGGCCGGCGTGGTGACAGTCGATCTCGTTCTGGCCGTTGCCGCTCTCGTGGTGGCTGTGCTGGGGGCTCATGCCCATCTGCTCCATGGTCAGGCAGATGTCCCGGCGCAGATTCTCGCCCGCGTCCAGCGGGGCTACGTCGAAGTAGCCGCCAAAGTCGATGGGCACACGGGTCGGGCGGCCGTGGTCATCGTTTTCGAACAGGTAAAACTCGCACTCGGCTCCCACGTTGCAGGTAAGGCCCAGCTTGCGGAACTTGCGGCTCATCTGGCGCAGAAAGCCCCGGCAGTTGCCGCCGAAGGGGGCACCGTCCGGCTTCTCCACGTCGCAGAAGAACTGCATCACTCGGCCCTCGGTGGGCCGCCACGGCAGGATGGTCACGGTGGACAGGTCGGGCCGGAGGACAAGGTCGCTCTCCTCCACCTTCATGAACCCGGCAATGGAGCTGCCGTCGAAGCAGACGCCGTCCTCCAGTGCCTTGGGCAGGTCGCTGGCCAATACGGCGATGTTTTTCTGGGTGCCGAAGATATCGCAGAACGCAAAGCGGACGAATTTAACGTTGTTGTCCTCCACAAAATCGAGGATGTCCTGTTGGGTCGTATAGCTCATAAAGATCCCCTCTCAAGAAAAACGCCTAAAGGCCTGCCCTCGGAAAAGAGCAGGTCTTTAGGCTGGTGTAAGAAATAGGAAAAGGAGAATGGCTAATAAATTCTACAGCCTAACGATGCGTTATGGAATGCGCCGGAAATCAGACGTAGTAGAGCATCTTGCTGTAGCTGGGCAGAGGCCAGTAATCCTCGCCGCAGATGGTCTCGGCTGCGTCGGCGGCAGCGCGCAGGGCATCCATGGCCGGGATGACGGTATCATGGAAGGCCACGGCCTTTTCGCTCTCGCTGGTCAGTGCCTCAGCGGCATCCACGACCTGCTGCAGCGTATCGATGGCGTCGCTCATGGCGTCGGCATCGTCAGAAAGCTTGGTCAGGGTCTTGGTCTCGCTGCGGACGCTGATGGACTCGCTGACAGCCAGCTTGGAAGCGGCGGTGTTGGCGACTTCGCTCATGTACGCATTGACGGCGGGCAGCAGCTGCTTGCGGGCCATTTCGAGCATGGTCAGCGCCTCGATGTTGATGATCTTGGCGTAGTGCTCCATCTCGACCTCGTAACGGCTCTCCATCTCCACCTTGGTCAGAACGCCGAAGTCCTCCATCAGCTTGATGTTCTTCTCGGCGACGAGGGCGGGCAGAGCAGCCGGGGTGTTCTTCTTGTTGGGCAGACCACGCTTTGCGGCTTCGGCCTCCCACTCGGCGGAGTAGCCGTTGCCGTTGAAGATAACGCGGCGATGGTCGCGGATGGTGCGCTTGATCAGAGCGATGGCGGCGCTGGTGAAGTCCTCTGCGCCCTCCAGCTCGTCGGCATAGCCCTTCAGCTCCTTGGCGACGGCGGTGTTCAGGATGGTGTTGCAGTCGCTCAGGTTCTCAGCGGAGCCGGGCATACGGAATTCGAACTTGTTGCCGGTAAAGGCAAAGGGAGAAGTACGGTTGCGGTCAGTGGTGTCCTTGCTGAACTTGGGCAGGACGTCCACGCCGAGGTCCATCTTCATCTTGACGGGACCGGCATAAGGAGAATCGGACGCGATGGCGTCGATGACGGCTTCCAGCTCCTCGCCCACGAAGATGGAGATGATGGCCGGAGGTGCCTCGTTGGCGCCCAGACGGTGATCGTTGCCGGGGGTCGCGACGGAGGTACGGAGCAGGTCGGCGTACTCATCCACGGCCTTGATGACGGCGGCGAGGAAGACGAGGAACTGCAGGTTCTCCATCGGGGTGTCACCGGGGTCCAGCAGGTTCTCGTGAGAGGTGCTCATGGACCAGTTGTTGTGCTTGCCGCTGCCGTTGACGCCTTCGAAGGGCTTCTCATGCTGCAGACAGACCAGACCGTACTTCGGAGCGATCTTCTTCATCAGCTCCATGGTCAGCAGGTTGTGGTCGATGGCGACATTGGTGGTGTCGAAGATGGGGGCCAGCTCATGCTGGCAGGGAGCGACCTCGTTGTGCTTGGTCTTGGCCGGAACACCCAGCTTCCACAGCTCTTCGTCCAGCTCCTTCATGAACGCGGAAACTTCGGGGCGGATGACGCCGAAGTAGTGCTCTTCCAGCTCCTGACCCTTGGCAGAGGGAGCGCCGAACAGAGTGCGGCCGGTCAGGATCAGGTCCTGACGTGCCTCGTAGTCTTCCTTCTTGATGAGGAAGTACTCCTGCTCCGGGCCGACGGTGGTGGAAACGTAGTCCACATCCTTGCCGAACAGCTTCAGGATACGGATGGCCTGACCGGACAGTGCATTCATGGAACGCAGCAGGGGGGTCTTCTTATCCAGCGCCTCGCCAGTGTAGCTGACGAAGGCGGTGGGAATGCACAGCACATCATCCTTGACAAAGGCGTAGCTGGTGGGGTCCCATGCGGTGTAGCCGCGGGCCTCGCAGGTAGCACGCAGACCACCGGAGGGGAAGGAAGAAGCGTCGGGCTCGCCGCGCACCAGCTCCTTGCCGGAGAACTCCATGATCGCGGTGCCGTCGCCCACGGGGGAGACGAAGCCGTCGTGCTTCTCACTGGTGATGCCGGTCAGCGGCTGGAACCAGTGGGTGTAATGGGTAGCGCCCAGCTCCATGGCCCAGCGCTTCATCACGCTGGCCACGACGTTTGCCACTTCGATGTCCAGCGGGGCACCCTTGTGCAGGGTGCGCTCCAGCGATTTGTAAGTCGCGCTCGGCAAGCGCTCCTTCATGACATGTTCGTTAAAGACCTTGCTGCCGTAGATTTCCATAACATTTGCTGCCATAAATCCTACTCCTTACTTGATCTCGTGTCTTTCCCAATATCGCAAAGACCCATCTGCGTCGATGTGTCTTCACGCGAAAGCCTCTTAAACAAAACGGCGCTGCGAGTCAGGAGGTGACCCACAGCGCCGTTGCTGTCTATGGCATGATTATAGCCCACAGGGGGAAAAAACGCAATAGACAAAACTGACGATTTTGCACAAACGGTCTCCTGAAATTTTGGAGCATGCGGGAGGTAGTATGACTATTGTAGAGGAATGAACCTCTCCGTCAATGCTTCGCATTGCCACCTTCCCTATTAGGCAAGACTGCCCGATGTCCTGCCGTTTCAGATTACTTGAAACAGGAAGAACTTCAGATAGTTCGTCTCCGGGACGCCCCAGAGGATCGGGTGGTCGGGGGCCTGTTGGCGCACTTCGATCTGGCGAAGCTGACGGTGAGCGTCCTTCGCGGCGGCGTGGAGCATCTTGATGAACAGCTCCTCGGTGGCGAAGTGGGAGCAGCTGGCCGTGGCCAGATAGCCGCCGCGGGGCAGCAGCTTCATGGCGCGGTAGTTGATCTCCTTGTAGCCGCGCATGGCGTTCTCAACGGTGCGGCGGGCCTTGGTGAAGGCTGGCGGGTCGAGGATGATAAAGTCGTAGGGGTGGCCCTCTTTTTCCAGCCGGGGCAGCAGTTCAAAGGTGTCCTCGCAGAGGAAGTCCATGTTGTCAAGGCCGTTGCGCTCGGCATTCCGTTTTGCCATCGCGATGGCCTCCGCGCTGATGTCGGCGGCGGTAACGCGGGCTGCCCCGCCCTTGGCCGCGTTCAGCGCAAAGCTGCCGGTGTGAGTAAAGCAGTCCAACACCGTGTGCCCCGCTGCAATGCGGGCCACGGCACGGCGGTTGTACTTCTGGTCGAGGAAGAAGCCGGTCTTCTGGCCGTTCTCAAAATCGACGTGGTAGAAAACGCCGTTCTCGCAGATCTCGGTCTGGGTGGAGGCCGGGTGCGCTTCGCCGGGCAGCTCAAACCAGCCCTTGTTCTGCTCCAGCCCCTCTTTGGCGCGCAGGGCTTCGTCGTTGCGCTCATAGATGCCGTCGATGGTCTGGCCGTCGGCCCGCAGCACTTCCGCCAAGATCGGGAAGAGCACGGGCTTGAGCTTTTCCATCCCAACGCTCAGGGTCTGGGTGACGAGGATGCTGCCGAAACGGTCCACGGTCAGGCCGGGGAACTGGTCGGCCTCGCCGAAGATGACGCGGCATGCGGACAGGTCGTCCGGCTCCAGCACGGTCTTGCGGTAGCTCCACGCATACTCGACCCGGCGCCGCCAGAAGGCCGCGTCGAAGGTATCATTGGCGTTGCGGGAGATGAGCCGGACGCGGATCTTGCTCTTCAGCGAAATAAAACCGGTGCCGAGGTAGGCACCCTTGGGGCTGACCACATCGGCGAGGGTGCCGTTTTCGGGCTCCGCCTCCGGGCCTTCGAGGATATCGTTCTCGTACACCCACGGGTGGCCGCCCACCAGCAGCCCCTCGGCGTGTTTGTTGACTTTGTAGACGGGATAATTTCGGGTCGATTTCATAAAACAGCTCCTCTTAGATTTCAATTCTACTTTATAATATCATAAAACCGTGCTAGAATAAATACAAAATCCAACAGAAATGAGGTCGTACAGATGGAAATCGAACGCAAATGGATGGTGAACGGCTGGCCGGAGGGTGAAGGCTTCCCGGCACTGCCGCTGAAGGAGGAGTTCGCCATGCGGCAGGGTTATATCAGCGTCCACCCAACCGTCCGCATCCGGGAAGAAGCACTCAAGGGCGGCAGAACCGACTATATCCTCTGCTTCAAGTCCGGCGGCGGGCTGGCGCGGGAGGAGATCGAACGCCCCATCGATAAAGCCCTCTTCGAGGATCTGGAGACCAAGATCATCGCAAAGCCATTGATCCCCAAGATCCGCCGCAGCTACCTTCTGCCGGACGGGCTGGTGCTGGAAGTGAACCATGTGGACGAGGGCCAGCCTACCGAGTTCTGGTACGCCGAGGTGGAGTACCCCACCGTCGAACAGGCCCGTGCGTGGGACCCGGCCTCCTGCCAGCTGGCGGCTTACCTCAGCGATGACGTCACCGGCCAGCCCGGTCAGACCATGGGCGAATATTGGGTGAAGACAAGGTTATGAAAGATCACCGGCTGGCAAACGCTGTGAGTGAATAAAATAACAGAAGGCCCTCTGTCCTCACACCGCAGTGGTATGAAACAGAGGGCCTTCTGTTGTTTCTATGAGATCACTTCTTCGCGGCGGCCTTCTTACGGGCGGCGCGGCTGGTCTTTTTGGCGGTGGGCTTCTTTGCGGGAGCCTTGGCGGCGGGAGCAGCCTTCGCGGGCTCGGCCTTCACTTCGGGCTTTGCCTCTTCTGCCTTGGGAGCCTCAGCAGCCGGAGCTTCCACCTTCGCAGGCGCGGGTTCGGCGGGCTTTTCCTCGGCCTTGGCAGCTTCCACGACCGGCTCTGCCTTCACGGGAGCAGCCTCTACCGGCTTCTCCTCCGCCTTGGCCTCAGCCTTTTCCACAGGAGCGGCAGCGGGTTCTTCTTCCTTAGCGGCCTTAACGGCGCGCTTTGCGCGGTCCTTCACCTCGGCGATGGTCCACAGCTGGTCCTCACCGGCGGTCTCCTGCCAGATCTGGAGCTGTGCACCGTCGGCGACGCCCATGCCCACGGTGTCGATGCACTTGCCGCTGGCCCAAGAGGAGCGCAGACGGACGGTACCGGCGGGGGTGGGTTCTACGGTCCACATCTGGGACGTGCCGCCCACGTCCTCCCACAGGTGCAGCCAAGTGCCGTTTGCGGTGCCGGTCATCATCAGGTCGATGAGCTTACCGGAAGCGCGGTTGCGGATGCGGTAGACGCCATCCCCCACGCGGACAAAGGACCACTCCTGTTCGGGCTTGTGGTCGTACTTGCCCAGACGGATGCTGCCCTCGTTCTTAGCGGACTCCACCGCCTCGATGACGCTGCCGGTACGGGCAGCAATGGTGTAAAAACGATCCGCTTCGATCACAGTCTGTGCAACAGTTTTCATGATAATTCCCTCCAAGTTTGTTCCTCGCGAACAAATCTTTCTTCTTAGTGTTGTTAAATTATACCACTTGTCGTAATTTTTTACAAGGATTTCGACCCTCCTTTAGCACTTTTCACAAAAAGTGCCCGTTTTTTATTTTCTTTTGCAAGGTTCAACTGAACTTTTCGCTTACTTTAGGTGCACTTTTTCTGAATTTCAAGCAGTATCTACCGCATCTCCGGGGCGAGGGCAGAGCATCCGGAAGTCTCCCGCCGCACGAGGGGAGTTTCTCCGTCGAACGTCCGGGAAGTGGGGCCCCGGCGCGAAGCGTTGGGGCGGAACCGGGGTTCCGGGCTGTTCGCGGAGAAAGCTCCCGGAGATGCGGCCCCAGCGGCCCCACTGGACAAAATCCCACTTATCCGCTATACTGATAATGTATGATATTTTACCGCTCTTTTACAAAAAGGGCGGCTTTTCTATGCCATTTGAGAAAGCGAGGTCCTTTTATGTCCACAGAAGACCGCACGGCGCAGCAATTCCGGAAGATGACCGAGACGCCTATCCCGAAACTCATCCTCAGCCTTGCCGCACCGACGATTCTGAGTATGCTCATCACCAGCATCTATAACTTGGCTGACACCTTCTTCGTCGGCCAGATCTCCACCAGCGCGTCCGGCGCGGTGGGGGTCGTTTCCAGCCTGATGGCCATTATTCAGGCGCTGGGCTTTATGCTGGGCCACGGCGCAGGCAGCATCATCAGCCGGAGCCTCGGCAGCCAGAACACCAAGGCTGCCACCCGGTTCGCGTCCACCAGCTTCTTCACAGCGCTGACCTTCGGCCTGATCCTTGCCGCTGTCGGCCTCACTACCCTGCCCCACTTCATGATGCTGCTGGGCAGCACCGAGACCATCCTGCCTCACGCGTGCGCCTACGCGCGGCCCATCCTGATCGCGGCACCGCTGATGATGTCCAGCCTTGTGATGAACAACATCCTGCGCTACGAGGGCAAGGCCAGCTTCGCCATGATCGGTCTGGTCACCGGCGGCGTGCTGAATATGGTGCTGGACCCGGTGTTCATCTTCGGGTTCGGGCTGGGCACCGCCGGGGCGGGCATCGCCACCGCCCTGAGCCAGAGCATCAGCTTCTGCATCCTGCTGTCCATGTTCCTGCGCGGCAAGACGGTCAGCCAGTTCCAGCTCAGCGCCGTCACCCGCAGCCCGGCGGAGTTCGGCACCATCCTGATGACCGGTCTGCCCAGCTTCGGGCGGCAGGGCCTGAACAGCATCGGTGGTATGCTGCTGAACATTGCCGCCCGCAGCTACGGCGACGCTGCTGTGGCGGGCATGAGCATCGTGTCCCGCATCTTCATGTTCATCATCTCGGTGGCCATCGGCACCGGACAGGGCTTTCAGCCGGTGGCGGGTTTCAACTACGGTGCCCGCAAATACCGCCGGGTGGAAAAGGCCTGTGTCTTTACCATGTGCGCCAGCTTCTGTTTTTTGAGCGTCATCATTGCAGCGTGCTGGTTCAACGCGGAAGCCCTCATCAAGCTGTTCCGCGATGACCCCGAAGTGACCGCCATTGCCCTGCCCGCCTTCCGGTATCAGTGCTTTGCGTGCTTCCTGCAGCCGGTGATCGTAGCGGGCAACATGCTGTTCCAGAGCATCGGCAAATCCGGCCGGGCCACCTTCCTTGCGTGCTGCCGACAAGGCGTCTTCTTCATCCCGCTCATCCTTACCCTGCCCCGGATGTTCGGGCTGCTGGGCATTGAGATCTGTCAGCCCATCGCCGACGTGCTGACCTTTGTTGTCACGGTGCCCTTCCTCTTCCCCTTCCTCCACCAACTCGTCAAAATGGAAGAAGCGGAGACGGCGAAGGCTTGACTCGCTGTAACCAAATTGTAACCACACCCGGATGTTCCAATGCAATGGAATGTCCGGGTGTTTCGTATTATAATCAAATGGGAATCCTTCCCTCTGATTTTTCCCCCTTGACCCAGTGAGGTACGAATGATGAAACAGAACCTTCTCCGTGTCGGCTGCGCCGCGCTCAGCCTCTCCATGGCGGCAGGACTGCTGGCATCCTGCTCGGTGCTGCCCCAGCCTTCCGCTCCGGCTTCCCGCCCGGCCCAGCAGGAGCAGGACGCGCCCAAGAACTACGACGCCGCTTCCCTGAAGGACGGCAAACTGCGCATCCTGTACAGCTACAATGCACCGGGCGGCAATACCATCCTCTGCGGGGATACGGTGCTGCGCCAGTCCCCTATTACAGAGACTTCCTACCTGCTGACGGACCGCATCACCGGCGAGACGAACTACTACTTCTGCCAGTGGTCGGACAACTCCACCGCCATCGGGCGGCGCTGCGGCCTGTTCGACAAGACCGGTGCGGAGGTGCTTTCGCTGGAGGCCCCTTATGACGCCGCCCTTTCCGGCGGTCTGCTGATCCTGACGACCCCGACGAGTTTTGCTGATTCCCCCGTCCACGATCATGCGCCGGGCGATGTCCGGGTCCTTGACCTTGCCACCGGCGAAGAGCTGCCCGTGCCCGAAAACGCCTACACCTGTGTTACGGCGGGCGACCGGCTGGCATTCGGCATCTATGCCCCCGGTGACGCCACGCCCGACGAGGAAAACGACGACCTCTACCAGTATTCCGCCGTGCAGATACAGGAGCGGGACGGCACCGTGGTCTACCGGAACGACCATGCCGCCGTCCTTTCGGTGACCCTTTCCAATGGGGACGCTTCCGCTCCGACGGACTGGCTGGAGATCGACACCTATTCCGATGACGGATCGTCTATTGAGCAGACCTCCCTGCTGAATGCCACCACCGGCGAGGAGCGGAGCGGCTTTGTCGTCTATCTGAGTGCCGGAGTGGCCAGCTTCCAGAGCGAAAACGGAACGTATCAGCTCGTTGACCTCACCAGCACCGGCCAGAGCGAGGTGCTCTGTGAGTTTGAGGATCCCATCAGCGCCTATGCCCCCGGCGTGGCCGTGACCTATCGGCAAGACCTTGGCGACTACGAGCTGCACGACCTGAACACCGGCGATGTGCTGGAAGTGCGCGACGAATCCCTCGGCACCGACACCCTCGCCGTCTACGCCAAGGACGGCGCCCTCCGCGTTTATGACCAGAACACCGGTGCTATCCTGACCGATACGGTGGTAGCGCCCATTGAGGGCTTACAGCGCACGGATCTGTATAACGTAGACGGCGGCTGGGTCTGGCTGCGCCAGTACGACAACGACGACTACGAAGCGACCACCAGAACCGTCTGCGGGCCGAACGGCACGAATAAGACCCTCGACCTTGACGCCATCAAAGCCCGCTACGGGGCCGACTTCCACGGCTACCTGTGGCCCGTCACCGCCGCCGGGGGTGAGTTCTATTTCTCCGTCTCCTACCAAGGCCCCGGCCGGAATTGGCTCTATGACCTCATCGACAGCACCGGCAACGTGGTCCTTGCCGGGCTGGGTTCCTGCAACGGCTACTACGCCGCCAATCCCCTGCCCGACGGTGTCTTCGTGGCGCGCAAAGGCTTCGAGATCGGCTGGATGGACCTCCACGGCCAGTGGGTCTACTGCCAGAACATCTTCTACTCCTCCGGCGACGACGCGGAGAATTACTACTTCTAAGGGAGGTATTTTTCATGAGACAGTCTAAGATTTCCCGCCGCTCTTTCCTGCTGGGTCTGGGGTTCCTTTCGTCCGCTGCGGTGCTGACCGCGTGCGGCGGGGGCAGTGCTTCCTCCAGCGAACCCGCCTCCTCTTCCCAGCCTGAAGAGCCCGCATCCTCGGCTTCCAGTGAGGTGCCCGCCGCGCCCATCCTCTCCGTGGATGAGTTCCCGGTCACCGACGGTTCCACAGCCTGTATCCCCCTCATTGCGCAGGTCATGGCCGACACCACCGGCGTGGACTTGGAAACGGCCCAGAGCTGCGTGACCACCAACACGACTGCGTGGGCGTGGCGGAACCTCGGCCTGTACGGTGACAACGAGAACGGCACCAAGCTCATCATCGCGTATGAGGCCCCGGACTCGGTCAAGGAAGAACTGGCCGCAGACGGTGCCCCGCTGGACCAGAAAGCCCTTGGCCGGGATGCGTTGGTCTTCATCGTGAACGAGGAAAATCCGGTCCAGAGCCTGACCCAGCAGCAGCTCCGGGACATTTACGCCGGGAAGATCACCAACTGGAAGGAGGTCGGCGGCGCGGATGCTGCAATCGTCGCCTTCCAGCGCCGGGAGGACTCCGGCAGCCAGACCCTGTTCCAGAAGCTTCTGATCCAAGGCGGCGAGCTGATGGACGCCCCCACCGAGCTGGCCCCCACCATGATGGACGAACTGGTGGACGACATCGCCGAGTACAACAACTCCGCCAACGCCATCGGATTTTCGGTCTACTACTACATCAGCGAGATGTACTCGAAGCCCGGTCTGCGGCTGCTTGCCGTGGACGGCGTGACGCCCTCCAACCACACCATCGCCGACCAGAGCTACCCGCTGTGCAACGAATTCTATGCCGCCATCCGGCAGGATTCCGCCGCCGACAGCCCGGAGCGCAAGGTCTACGATTGGCTCTCCACCGACGCGGGCCGCGCCTGTGTTGAGCAGTCTGGCTATGTGGCGGCCCAATAAATTCTTACAGTTTGTTCAGTTTGTTTGACTTCCCTCAGAATCTTTGCTACAATGAAGAAAAAGTTTGGGTATTTCCCCAGATTTCTGATGTGAAGGAGAACCGATCATGCTCAAACCAGAGACTTCCCACGTGGAGAGCCACAGCCGCGCTGCCCTGAAGAACTACATCATTCAAGCGTCCACCCTGTTGGAGATCGTACTTTCCGGGCTGGTGCTCATCGGGCTGCTGCTCACGATGATACCGCTGATCAAGTGGATGCCCGGCTTGCTGTTCGACGGCAACGATGTGGAGATCCGGTCGTTTCTGGAACGGGCGCTGGACATCGTCATCGGCATCGAGTTCATCAAGATGCTGGCCAAGCACAGCCCCGGCAGCAGCTTGGAGGTGCTGCTCTATGCCATCGCCCGCCACATGGTCGTCGGGCATGAATCCGCCATCGAGAACCTCCTCAGCGTCGGCGCTATCGCGCTGATCTTCATCGTCCGTAAATTCTTCTTCGTGCCCGCTTTCGGTGCCCACCTGCCGGATGGCCACCCTGCCCCCGACCTGACGCCAAACCAGAGCGGCATCCCCGCCGAGGAATTCCGTGAGCGGCTGCGCAAGCGCATCCACGCCGAGGATGTTTCCGACGACGAAGAAGATGAAGACCCCGAATACGAGGATATCGAGTAAACGCAACCCACACGAAAAGGGAGCCTCCCGCAATGGGGAAGCTCCCTTTCTGTTTGCTGTTGAGCTTATGCGTTGGTCACGCCGCCCTCGACCACGAGCTCGTCCTCGTAATCAATGCCGTAGGTGTCCACAAGGGTCTCCTCATAGTCCTTGTGGAAGAACTGCTCATCGGCCAGCGATTTGATCTCATCGTTGATCCAGTCCAGCAGGGTGGTGTTGCCCTTGCTGACGGCCGGGGCGATGGTGTCCTGACTGCCCAGCGAGGGGATGCCGACGGTATAGCCGGGGTTCTGCTTTGCGAAAGCGATGACCTCGGTGTTATCATTGGCCCATGCCACACCGTTGCCGTTCTCCAGCGCGTTCTGAGCGGTAGCGTAGGAATCGTACTTCTGCAGGGGGATATCGGGGTAGTTCTTGACCAGATAGGTCTCGGCGGTGGTGCCGGAGATGACGATCATCTGGTCGTCGGCGTTCCAGTTGTCGAGGCTGGTGATCACATTGCTGTCCGGCGAGATGACACCCAGCGCAACGTTCATGTAAGGCAGCGCGAAATCGACTTCCTCGGCGCGCTCCGGGGTCACAGTGAAGTTGGCAAGGATGATGTCCACCTTGCCGGTCTGCAGATACTCGATGCGGTTGGCCGCCTCGGTGGAGACGAAGTTCACCTCGACGCCCAGATCCTCGCCCAGACGGTTGGCGAAGTAGACATCGTAGCCCTGATACTCCCCGTTCTCGTCCACATAACCGAACGGGTTCTTGTCGGAGAAGACGCCGATGTTCACGGTGCCGTCGGCCTTGATCTCGTCCAGTGTGCGGTAAACGGTATCGCCGCCCGCAGAAGCGGTGCTGCCGGAGGCTGCACCGGAAGCAGCGGTGGAACTGGAGGAGCCGCACGCCGTCAGCACAGCAGCTGCGGACACAGCCCCCAGACCCAGCAGGAAGGAACGGCGAGTGATCTTATTGGTTTTCATAATAGTTTCTCCTTTACAAAATCTTTCCCATACTATCTCAAGCTGCACACCATTGCAGTTTCTAACAAAATTTGTGCGAAGGGGCCGCGTCTCCGGGAGCTTTTCCCTTACTTCACCGCATCGAACGTGAACGTATTCAGGAACTTCTTTGCCCGCTCGGTCTGGGGGTGGTCGAAGAACTGGGCCGGTGCAGCCTCTTCCACGATCCGCCCGCCGTCAAAGAACAGTACCCGGTTCGCCACGGCACGGGCAAACTGCATCTCGTGGGTGACGATGATCATCGTCTTCCCTTCCCGCGCCAAGTCCAGCATGACGTCCAGCACCTCGCGGACCATTTCGGGGTCGAGGGCGGCGGTCACTTCGTCAAAGAGCAGGATCTCCGGGTGCATACACAGTGCCCGCACAATGGCGACGCGCTGCTTCTGGCCGCCGGAAAGCTCCCGTGGGTAGCTCTTGGCCTTTTGCAGAAGGCCCACCCGGTCCAGCAGGGCTTCGGCCTCCTTCTGTACCTCGGCCTTCGGGCGCTTCTGCACCTTGGTCGGGGCCAACAGGATGTTGTCCAGCACGGTCAGGTGCGGGAAGAGCTCGTAGCTCTGGAACACCATGCCGATGCGCTGGCGCAGGGCCTGTAGGTTCTTGCCGCCGTAGGCGACGGTCTCGCCGCCCAACTGCACCCGGCCGCTCTGCACCGGCTCCAAGCCGTTCAGACAGCGCAGCAGCGTGCTTTTTCCGCAGCCGGAAGGCCCAACCACCACGATGACCTCGCCGGGTTTGACGGCGAAGCTGACATTTTCAAGGATGTTGGTATGACCATCATAGCTTTTCACCAGATGGTCTACGGTCAAAATCGGTTCTGCCATTTCCGGTCACTTCCATTTCTTTTCGAGGCAGCTCGCAAGCAAGTTGATGGGCCAGCACGCGAGGAAGTAAAGCATAAAGACGGTCAGATAGATGCCAAAGGCCGCGTTGGGGCTGGCCATGCGGTTGGCCTCGATGATCTGCTGGGAGACTTTCAGCACCTCCACCACGCCGATCATCAGCACAAGGCTGGTGGTCTTGATCATGCGGGTGATGAGGTTGATGGACAGCGGGATCAGCCGCCGCACCGTCTGCGGGATGATGATGTACCAATAAGTCTGCGCCCGGCTCATGCCCAGCGCTTCGCTGCCCTCGTACTGGTGCTTCGGGATGGCAATCAGCGCTCCACGCACAAGGTCGCTCATCTCCGCCGTGCCCCACAGCACAAAGACGATGATGGAGGCCGTCTCGCCGGGCAGGTCCCACCCGAAGGCGCGGGTCGTGCCGAAGTAGACAAGGAAGAGCAGCACCATCTGCGGCATGATCCGGATGATCTCCAGATAGACCCGGAGGATGGCTTTCAGGATGGGATTTTTGAAGGTCATCAGCACGCCCAGCAGGATGCCCAGCGGCAAGCTGATGAGAACGGAGATGGCGCTGATCCGGAGCGCCACGCCGAGGCCGCCCAACAGGCGGAGCATGTTTTTGCCCTTGAACAGGACTTCAAGACCCAAATCCGGCATAGCGCACCCTCCTTTCCAGCCAACTGCCCAGCAGCGACACCGGCAGCAGGATGATGAGGTAGAACACCACCAGCAGGAACAGACACTCCGGTGTCTTGTAGTACAGGCCGATGAGGTCCTTCGCCGTGAACATCAGATCCATCAGGCTGACCGCGCTGAAAACACTGGTCTCTTTGAGCAGGAAGATGACGTTTGCCATGAAGGCCGGCATACTGGTGGACACCGCCTACGGCAGGATGACGTAGCGCAGCGTCTGCAGACGGCTCATGCCAAGGCTGTAGGCGCTTTCGGTCTGGATGGGTTCAATGGCCTCCAAGCCGCTGCGGAACGCCTCCGCCATGTAGCTGCCACCCAGAAATGCCAGACCCGCGATGCCGCAGATCTCGGCGTTGGTCTTGATGCCGACTTTCGGCAGACCATAGTAAATGAAGAACAGCTGCACCAGAAGCGGCGTGTTCCGGCTGAGCTGGATGTAAGCTCCTACGATCCAGCGAAGCACCGGAACTTTATCGTATTGGAGCACGGCACAGACAAGGCCGATGCCGATGGACCATAAAATGCCAATGACGCCCAGCCGCAGCGTGAGCCACGCGGCCTTTTCGTAGTGCGGCAGATATTGCGCGATCACGTTCCAGTCCATTGCCGTCCCCTCCTTTTGTCAGAATTTCCGGTCTGCCGGGCCGGAGCAGCACGTTTTTGCCTCGGTTTGTGCGCTCTCCCTTTTCCCCGGCTCGTTTCCCGTTGGCCGTATGATATACCCATTTTCCTAGAATGTCAATAGGTTTATAGGATTTTTTGGCATTCGAATTTTTTTGTTTTTGTAATGATACCTTATTTCGTTGATTTCAAGCCTTCCCGTTTCATCTAACCTGTGGAAATGTAGCAGTTTTGCACAAGAAAACAGAGAGAAAAGCATAAAAAAGCAGACCATCCAAAGATGGTCTGCAGGAAGGATTCGAACTTCGTCAAAGGACCCGGTGCGGACAGCAGCCCGGAGCCTTAAAACTCCAGCGCCGGGCTGATCTCATTTCGGCGCTGGGTCTGGACAACGCAGTCCTTATCGGGCACGACACCGGCGGCGCCGAGGGTGCTGAAAACGGTCTGCAATGCCAACTGGGGGGTGTTGTTCTCCTGCGAGAGGTGGCAGAGCGCGAACTTTTCGCAGCCCTCTTGGATGAGTTCCAGCAGCTTTGCCGAGCACTCGTCGTTGGAGAGGTGGCCCCGCTGGGACTCGATGCGGGAGCGTAAGTAGTAGGGATACGGGCCGCTGCGGAGCATGTGAAGGTCATAGTTGCTTTCCAGTGCAACGAGGTCACAGCCGGACAGCGCCTCGTGCACCGGCGGCGTCAGCACGCCAAGGTCGGTGGCGATGGTCATGGTCTTGTCGTCCGGGGTGTGGATGCGGTAGCCCACGCAGGGTACATCGTGGCTGGTGGGAAAGGCCGTAACGCCGAAATCGCCGATGTCCTCTTCCCCTCCGGAAAGGCTGCGCAGCTCGCAGGAGACGGGCACGATGCCGTTGGCGTCCAGAAAATCCAGCGTCGCCGCCGCGCCGTAGACCGGCAGCGGATTCTTCTTGAGGAAGGTGGACAGCCCCTTGACGTGGTCGCTGTGCTCGTGGGTGACGAGGATGCCCGCGCAGTCCGAGATGTTCAGGTCCAGCGCCTTGAGGGCCGCACTGGTAGTGCGCACGCCTTTCCCCATGTCGATGATGAGATACCGCTCCCCGCAGCGCACCACACTGCTGTTGCCGGAGGAACCGGAGTATAATGAGATGAATTCAGACATTGATCTCCTCATAAAAGCAGCCCACCGCGGGACCGCAGTAGGCTGCATGATTTATTTGTTACATCGCCGATTCCAGCGCGGCGGGCGCACGATCCACCTTGCAGATGTCGGCACCAAGGCCGCGCAGCTTCTCCACGATGTTCTCGTAGCCGCGCTCGATGTGGCCGATCTCCTCGATCTCGCTGGTGCCGTCGGCCATCAGGGCCGCGACGACCATGGCCGCGCCGGCACGCAGGTCGGAAGCGCGGAGCGGGGCCGGAGTGAGCTTCTCCACGCCCTCAAAAACGGCCACCTGACCGTCCACCTGAACGTTGGCGCCCATCTTGCGCAGCTCGTCCACATAGCGGAAGCGGTTGTCCCAGACGCTCTCGGTGATGGTAGAGGTGCCCTTGGCCACGCTGAGCAGCACACCCATCAGGGGCTGCATGTCAGTCGGGAAGCCGGGGTGGGGCATGGTGTTGATCTTCAGGGGCAGGATATCGCCGGTGCGGCGGACGCGGACGGAGTCATCAAACTCCTCCACCTCGACACCCGCACGGCGGAGCTTTGCGGTGATGGGTTCCAGATGCTTCGGGGTGACGTTTTCGATGAGGACATCGCCTCCGGTGGCAGCGGCAGCCACCATATAGCTGCCCGCCTCGATCTGATCCGGGATGATGCTGTAGGTGCAGCCGTGCATCCGCTCGACGCCGCGCACCTTGATGACATCGGTGCCCGCGCCGCGCACATCCGCACCGCACATATTCAGGAAGTTTGCCAGATCGACGACATGAGGCTCCTTGGCACAGTTCTCAAGGATGGTCTGGCCCTCCGCCATGACGGCGGAAAGCATCCCGTTCATGGTCGCGCCGACGCTGACCTTATCGAAGAAGATATGAGCGCCGGTCAGGCCCTCCTTGGCGCGGACCGTGATCATGCCGTAGTCCACGCTGTCCTCCGCGCCGAGGGCGCTGAAGGCCTTGAGGTGCTGGTCGATGGGGCGGGGGCCAAGGTTACAGCCGCCGGGCATGGCCACCTGCGCCTTGCCGTAGCGGGACAGCAGCGCGCCGAGGAAGTAGTAGCTGGCGCGCATCTGGCGGGACAGATCGTCCGGCACATTGGTGCTGGTGAGGTGGGTGGTGTCGATCTCGTAGGTGTTCCGGTTCAGCATCCGGATCTGGGCGCCAAGGACGCTCAGGATCTTCAGGCTCACCGCCACATCGCTGATATCGGGCAGATTCTCAATGACGCAGACGTCACCGGCCAGAATGGTGGCCGGCAGGATGCCCACAGCCGCATTTTTTGCGCCAGAGATGGTGACCGCGCCGTGCAGGGGCTTACCGCCCGTAATAACAAACTTTTCCAATTTTATGATCTCCTTGTCGTGGGGCTGCGTGTGACCGCCCCCAAAGGGTTCCGTTTCTCTTCACTCGTTACATCCGATGCGTACCAAAAGGGCAAAAGCCCTCATGATATGCTATCTTATTATACACAACTTCGGCCAAAAAGCAAAGACCCATTTGCACAGCAGGGATTATTTTCTGTTTTGCCCAGAAAAAATGAAGATATTCTGTGAATTTGTTCGTTTTTTCAAAAATCTGCCAGAAACTTCGACAGACTGCACGATGCAAACCGCCCTTACCAGACGCAGTCTTCGCAGTGGGTCTCCTTGATCCAGCCCAGTTGATAGGCTTTGACGAGCTGTTTCAGGTCATGCACGCGCTCCCGCAGCGCCTCGCCCTCGTCGGTCTCCTCCACGAGGATGCGGTGGTTCTCGGTCTCCAGAATGTTTTTCTGGGAAATAATATCGATGTTCTCGTTCACAGCCTTTTCGGCGCTCTCGAAGGGCTGATGGGTGCGCAGGGACATGGTGCGGCTGGAGTAGACCAGCGTATACCCCGCGATGCCGGTCTTGTCGTGGTAAGCGCGGCAGAAGCCGCCGTCGATGACCACGAGCCGTCCCCCGCCCTTGATGGGGCTCTCGCCGCTCTTTTCGCGGACGGGAACATGACCGTTGACGATGTGGTTCGTGCCGGGCAGACCGAACTCGGCCAAGATGCGGCGGCAGGCGGCCTCCTCGTTATACCATGTATAATAGGGGTCCTTGATCTCCTCATAGGTGGCGGGGTCGGCGATGTAAATGCGCTCAAAGGTGGTCATGGCGCTGCGGCCGAACAGCGGCGACAGCTTGCCGCACCACAGATACCACAGGAAATCCTGTCCGCTCTGGCGGGCGGCGGAGCCCTCCGGCGCAAAGTAGCCCCGGCGGGCACGCTCATCGCAGTAATCCATCAGGGCACGGCCGGAATAGCTGTGGCCCTCGAACCGCTCCACGGCGAAGCTGCCGTTTTTGGTCATGGGCACGACGCCGTGGTAAAGCAGGTTGCCGTTTTCAATGTGGTAGACGCTGCCCTTGGCGTACAAAAATTCAATGTGCTGCTGTAATTTCTCGCTCTGGCGGAAGGACTGCACGAGCTTGTCCAGCACCACCTGCTCGTCGGGGTTGAGCTTGGCGGGGTCGGCGGGGTCCACGGTGGGGAAGCTGGTATCCCGCAGGGGGTACTCCTTGCCGCCCACGGTGACGGTTCCCTTTTCCCAGTCGATACGGCGGAGGAAATCCCGCCCCTGCATCTTGAAATCGGGGTTGCGGTCGATGACGCGGCACTCCATCTTGAGCATCAGGATGGTGACGGCCTTGTGCATGACGGCGCAGCGGTGGAGCATACCGGGGGTGTAGGGGCCGCGGGCCGCGTCGGTGTGGGGCATCCAGAGGGTCAGGTCGTCGTCGCCATAGAACTGCTCGGCCATCCGCTGCAAGTGACGGAGGTTGATGCCGTAGCAGTCTTCCAGCATCCCGTGGTTGTGGTAGGCCAGCGTCGTTTTCAGCACGGTGCAGATGCAGATGGGGCTGCCCGCCGCAGCGCCCATCCAGACGACATCGTGGTTGCCCCACTGGATATCGACGTTGTGGTGGCGCATGAGCAGGTCCAGAATGATATCGGGGCGGGGGCCGCGATCAAACAGATCCCCGACGATATGTAATTTATCCACGGCCAGCCGCTTGATCAGCTCACACAGGCGGACGATGAATTTATCGGCCCGGCCATTCTCGATGATGCTGCCGACGATCTGGCCGTAATACAGGTCTTTGTCGTGGTCCTCGAAGTGGGCATGGAGCAGCTCGTCCAGAATGTAGCCGCAGCTGACGGGCAGACACTTCCGCACATGCTCACGGGTATGCTTCGAGGAGACCAAGCGGCAGATGTCGATGAGCCGCAGCAGGGTCGTGGTGTACCACTGTTCCAGCTCCTCCTCGTCGGCGCAGCGGGCCTTGAGCTGAGGCAGCTTCTCGTTGGGGTAATAGATGAGGGTGGCCAGCTCCGCACGGGCTCCTACCGGGATGGTGTCCCCCAGCACGATATCGACCTTTTCCCGGATGACGCCGGAGGCCGAGTTCAGGATGTGGACGAAGGCTTCGTTTTCGCCGTGCAGGTCGCTCATGAAGTGCTCGGTGCCCTTGGGCAGCTTGAGCAGCGCCTGTGTGCTGATGATCTCGCTGGCCGCCGCCGCTTGGGACGGGTAGTCCCGCGCCAGCAGAGACAGATATTTCAGATGATCTCGGATCTCTTCGTTTTCGGTACGCATGGCTTCCTCCCAAAAATTATGCAGTATTCTTTCACGATATGCAATATTCACCCATAGTATACCACAACTGCGCCCGAAAATGGTATAATAGAAGCGAGCAATTTGTTCGAAACTTTTGCAAAGGACTTGGATAGTATGCCGAAAACCTTCCCCTTCGCCCCCAAAAACTGTACGCTCTGCCCCCGGCAGTGCCATGCCGACCGCACTTCCGGGCGGGTCGGCTTCTGCGGGGCCGGCGGCACCTTAAAGGCCGCCCGCGCCGCCCTCCACTTCTGGGAGGAACCCTGCATCAGCGGCACACGGGGCAGCGGCACGGTGTTTTTCTCCGGCTGCACCCTGAAGTGCTGCTTCTGCCAGAACTACCCCATCAGCGCCGAGGGGCTGGGCAAAGAGATCACGGTGGAGCATCTGGCCCAGATCTTCCTCGACCTTCAGGCGCAGGGGGCCCACAACATCAACCTTGTCACCCCCGGCCAGTGGCAGCCGTGGATCATCGCGGCGCTGGACGAAGCCCGCGCCAAGGGGCTGCACCTGCCCATCGTCTGCAACACCGGCGGCTACGAAACGCTGGACAGCATCGAGCGCTGGCGGGGGTACATTGATATCTGGCTGGCCGACCTGAAATATGTTTCCTCTTCCCTCTCGGCGGAGCTTTCCGCTGCACCGGACTATTTCGCGGCGGCGAAAGCGGGCATTGAGGCCATGATGGCCCAGACCGGCCATCCGGTCTTCGACGCAGACGGCATCCTGCAAAAGGGCGTCATCCTGCGCCACCTCGCCCTGCCCGGCCATGTGGACGACAGCTTCGCCGTCCTCGACCAGATGGCCGCATGGAACCGCGCTGACCCCGGCTGCTTCCTGCCCAGCGTCATGAGCCAGTACACTCCCTTCTACAAAGCCGCCGACCACGGCATCGGCCGCCGCATCACCACCTACGAGTACCGCCGGGTGGTCAACTACGCCATGGACCTCGGCCTGACCGACGGCTATATGCAGCAGAAGAGCAGCGCTAAGGAAGAGTATACGCCGAGCTTTGATTTGACGGGGGTATAACTTTCGTCACCCTCCACAAAAATCCCCGCTTATTTTCTCTTTTCATCCGCGGCATTTGCTTGCTATCTGCTTCGGGGTGCGGTATAATGGATACAACAATGTGTTCTCACATCGTTACGGTATAAAGCAACGACTTTTTAGGAGGAGCGTTATGGAACACTACAATCCGATCCTTGGCAGCGAAGCCAACGGCCAGAAGTTCATCACCTGCGGTGAAATCATGCTGCGCCTGACCCCGCCGAACTACGAGAAGATCCGCATGGCATCCAGCTTCGAGGCCAGCTACGGCGGCAGCGAAGCCAATATCGCTTTGGCTCTGGCAAACCTTGGCGTGGACAGTACCTTCTTCAGCGTAGTGCCCAACAACAGCTTGGGCAAAAGCGCCGTGCGCTGGCTGCGCTCCAACGATGTCCACTGCACCCCCATGATTCTGACCGAACCGGACGAGACCCCCTCGAACCGTCTTGGCACCTACTATCTGGAGACCGGCTATGGCATCCGTGCCTCCAAGGTCATCTATGACCGCAAGCACAGCGTCATCACCGAGTACGATTTCTCGCAGGTGGACCTCGACGCTCTGCTGGACGGCTTCGACTGGCTGCACCTGAGCGGCATCACCCCGGCGCTGGCCCCCAACTGCCGCGGCCTCATCATCGACATGCTCAAGACCGCCAAGAAGAAGGGCCTGACCGTCAGCTTCGACGGCAACTTCCGCTCGACGCTCTGGACTTGGGAGGAAGCCCGCGACTTCTGCACCGAGTGCCTCCCCTACGTGGACGTGCTGCTGGGCATCGAGCCCTACCACCTGTGGAAGGACGAAACCGACCACTCCAAGGGCGACTGGAAGGACGGCGTGCCCCTGCAGCCCAGCTACGAGCAGCAGGATGAGATTTTCCAGCACTTCATTGAGCGCTATCCCAACCTGAAGTGCATCGCCCGCCATGTGCGCTACGCCCACAGCGGCAGCGAAAACAGCCTGAAGGCCTTTATGTGGTACGAAGGCCACACCTTCGAGAGCAAGCTGTTCACCTTCAACATCCTCGACCGCGTGGGCGGCGGCGACGCTTTTGCCAGCGGCCTGATCTACGCCATGCTCCACGATTACAAGGCCATGGATATGATCAACTTCGCCGTGGCCAGCAGCGCCATCAAGCACACCATCCACGGCGATGCCAACATCACCGACGATGTGAGCTCCATCCGCAACCTGATGAATATGAACTACGATATCAAGCGCTGAGTTTCGCCCCAGCGCTTCCGTCTGCCGGGAACCGACCATTGCACGTCGGCTCCCGGCTTTTTTATGCCGCAATGTAAGGCAAGAAAATAACGATTCTATGAACAAAGCAGCGCCCGCCGGGAGATCTCCCGGCG
>ENA-OROR01000847-OROR01000847.1-human-gut-metagenome-genome-assembly--contig:-NODE-847-length-23873-cov-13.735788_pt1 | contig 23873 bp, 20 predicted proteins | sample MGYA00242135_ERZ509060 | MGnify/ENA primary metagenome ERZ509060 (study PRJEB26280, sample SAMEA2338742) | human gut metagenome | biome: human gut; feature: human-associated habitat; material: faeces... | reverse complement strand
TCCTTCAGATTCCACCTCACGATGGACACCCTTGACTTTGGCTAGTGGTTGGCGGCTGCGATGAACGCCCCACAGTGGACTTTCACCACCTAGATGTATGCCATGCTTGGCGTACAATCGAGTAGGAGGGAGTGACTAACTCCCGTCCTCTCACACCACCGTACGTGCCGTTCGGCATACGGCGGTTCATCAAGTCTTTTGCGAGCCATCACGTGTTTGACTCGTTTTTCTTTGCCTACTGTATACTCCACTTACTCATGACAGGCTTTCGGATTCCGTCCTACTATGCTCAACGTCATAGCCCTTTTCTCTTGGTTTTCCAGTATTCTACATATACACGCATATAATCCAAACTATGCTACTCGACTTGACGTCTGCCCCTTTGCTCCCTCTACTTTCATAGATTTCTTCGCTACTACGAGCAGAACTGACTTCTGCCAGACCAACAACACTTTACAATGTTGCTTACATTTTATTTCACATGCTATTCTGACAGATCTCCCCAGGTAAGGTGCAGTAACTTTCCTCTCATGTAACCTCTGATTTTACACATAAGGCTCCGTGCAGTATAGGACTTTGGTTTGTTTGGCAACCTTATCCTACCTTATGCGCCTTTTAACCAGTTCTTGTTCATAGGTTCAAGATTTTGCCGCCGACTTCCTTCAGATTCTACCTCACGATAGACACCCTTGTCTTAAGCTAACAGTTCCTACTGCAAAGCCTGTAGTGGACTTTCACCACCTAGCTACTGCCCATGCTGGGCGCACCAAAAAAAGCAACAGCTTACGCCATTGCCTTTTTCTTTTCATTATTATGATTCTTATTTAAAGTAACGATCTAATAAACCTTTGAATGCTTTACCATGACGAGCTTCATCACGAGCCATTTCATGAACTGTATCATGGATTGCATCTAAGTTATGTTCTTTTGCACGTTTTGCAAGATCAAATTTACCAGCTGTAGCACCGTTTTCAGCATCTACACGCATTTCCAAGTTTTTCTTAGTTGAATCTGTAACAACTTCGCCTAATAATTCAGCAAATTTAGCTGCATGTTCTGCTTCTTCCCAAGCAGCTTTTTCATAGTACAATCCTACTTCTGGATATCCTTCGCGATGAGCTACACGAGCCATAGCCAAGTACATTCCTACTTCACTGCATTCTCCTTCAAAGTTCATTCTTAAATCTTTGATAATGTCTTCAGGAGCACCCTGAGCAACACCAACAACATGTTCTGCAGCCCAAGTCATTTCTCCTTCTTCCTGTTTAGTGAATTTTGAAGCAGGAGCTTTACATAGTGGACATTCAGCAGGTGCTGCATCTCCTTCATAAACATAACCACAAACCTGACATACAAATTTAGCCATTTTCATTACCTCCTATTAATTTTTACATCCTCATTATACACCACTAAAATTCAAAAGAGAATTGTTTTGACCGAATTTTTATCATAAAATTTTACATCTTATTTGTTATAAAGAATTTCATCTGTTTTCCGCTCATTTTTGAATAGATACGACTCTTCTTTCATCCTTTTTTGTAACTTAAGCAAGAAAGGAAGCTCCAGTATATGTAACAATACCATAGCCCCATATACACACAAAAGAAACAATGGACCAGTGGTATCATAAATTATACGGACAATTCCGATTGTTGGCGGACTGCCTACAAACATATATTGTGTTCCATAAATTTTATTCACAAAATACGCAAACGTAAACAAGCAGCAAACACCAATAATATTACGCAGCATTGCCTTCAATGTAAACTTACACTCTTTTACATATATTAATGACAATAAGACAAAGGATGCATGCAGCATATAGAAATTAATTGTTCGATAAGAAAATGCAGAGTAGAGTCCATCAATATTGGCAGGATAAAGCATCGCAATACCGCCTGCAAACAAACCAACTACACAGCTAAAATAACGAAAATAGTCTTTTCTTGTAAATATTCCAAGAACATTTATATAAACAGTAATAGAGCAGAGTTCTAAAGGAATTATTTGAACAAGAAGCTGATCATGACATTTCCATAGTAGCCATAAAGTATAAAAGATTTCTTCTACCAATAAATAATACCCCAATCTTTTTAAAAAGATATTCTTTTTCTCAATGGATTCATCTATATAATGTTTATATAACAAGAATATACAAATTAAAGAAAGGATTAAAAATAAAACATGGTATATTCCAAATGCCTGAAACGGCATCTGTAAATCTTTAATATCTGTATAAAATGTAAAAAAATCTTTCATTTCTATCACCCATTATATTTTGACACGATTGTATATTCAATTCAACGTAATTTAGAATTGTTTAGATATATTTAATAAATCAATAAGAAAAGGCATTTCCTTATTGATTTATAAGGAAATGCCCATTGTTTAACGTCTTAATAAATCTTGTTTCTTTTTCAAAACAACAAGTATTGCGCCTAATGTTAATGCACCTAACATTCCTGCAACATATAAGGCAACTGGAGCTGTTTGACCTGTTTTAATGTGTTCTTTTTCTTCATCTTTAACAGATGATATTATATTGTCACTATCATTTTTATTCGTATTTTCTGTGCCACTTACCTGACTTCCGCCCTGTGAAACAGAAGAATCTTCTTCATTATCTATGATACCTTCATCTTTAGAAGAATCATCTTCTACATTATCTTCATGATTTCCATTATCATTTGTATTATCTTCACTATCCTGTGAATTATCGCCATTATCTATTGTATTGTCTTTTCCAAGCACTACTGTAGTAGGGGCAACATTTTTTTCTTGTATTAATACATTGTCTTTATTTACAAACTGTAAAGCACTATCATCAACAGAAACATGAACATCTTCTATATTAGATACCATAACATTCAATGTCCCTAAATGAAGCTTAGATTGAGAGGAAAGGGTTGTTGCTTCATGATCGGCCAAATAAATATTTAGAATCCCTTTTTCTGGCTGATATGTCCATTTCTGTATTTTATTTTCAATGTTTTTATTAAATTCAAATGTGAAATTTGCTGTATCAAGAGTTTCTTTTTCAGATGTTACGTTTAAACTAAGCTGTAAAGAAGTAATAGAAGATAAATCACGCATATCTACGTATACATCAACCTTGTTATCCTTTACATCTAAAGAAACTTCTCTTTGCTGCTGTGCTGCAATTGTTTGTGGAAAACACACAAAAGCAGCACATAGGCAAATAATCGTAATTAATTTCTTTAACATAGATTCACTCCTTTCTATTCTATTTCTATTTATTTAATTCAATTTTAGGTAATTCATTAGGTATATTCACAAATAAAGTATCACTAACCAAACGCTGTCCTTCATTTGTTAAGGCATTATCTACACGATACAATTCTGCACGTACTTTATTTGGTAATTTTGTAGCATAATTTCCATCAATCCAATATACCCAATTTCCACTTGCAGTTTCTCCAAGCAATCCATCTCCTGGATTTGGTGCTAAAATAATCTGTTCTGCATTTAGATTTCCTTCTGAATCAGCTCCACCGATAATCTGTCCATTTTCATCATATAGAAGAACAACATTGTATGCTGGATTTCCTTTATACTCACCAGTAAAGATGATAGAACCAGCAGGTATTTTCATCTCTTCATGTGTTTCATCTTTTTCCTGATATACAAAATCTTTACTTAAGATACCAATAGCATCTGTTCCATTTGCTGTATGAAATTCTACATTATCCCCTGTAGGACCTAGCACATCAATTTCACCGATGCTGACTTCTTTGTTGTTATAGCCGTTTAAAGTTATACGAATATATGCAGCATCATAGCTTGTAATCCATGGATCTTTACCATTATTGAAATACATCGTTACAACACCATTGTCATCTTTGACTTTTTTATTCTCTAATGTTGTATATGTCTTGTTATCCTTACTAATTTCAATTTTATAATTTTTAATATCGTCTTCATTTTTTACATTTACAAAACGCAGTGCATTTATTGTTTCCACTTTACCTAAAGAAAGTGTAATATATGGTGTTTTTTCTGTTTCACCAACATATACCGTATCTTTTTTATCATCAATCATCATATAAGATGCAGAAACTTTTTCAGGAGCACATGGATCATTTTGATCTGCTGGATTTTCCTGATCCTGTTTTGAAATCATATTTGTTTCAATAGTCCAGTTTTCTTTTGTATAGCTTCCATCTCCTTCTACTTTGATTGCATCAGTTGTAAAGGAAGCAGAACGATTTAGCATTTTATCAATTGCTGTTACCTTATAAGAAACACTGCGATTGCTAATAGAATTTATCGTATCTTCAAATGTATCTTTCGTAGTAAATCCAACAACTTCTTCATATGGCTGTCCATTTTCTGTTAAAATTCTTGTGATTTCATAACCTAGTAAAGATGTCTTATCCACATTGTTAACACCTAATGCAAGGCTTACTTTATTTCGATCTTGTCCTTCTATTTTCGCAGATACTACATTTTTATTTAAGAAGCTTTCTGCATTTTTATGTTCCATCTCATAAACTCTTGCTTCATCATTTACATAATAGATAGCACGAGTTTCTTTTTCAAACTGTCCTATATACGCTTTTGTTGTTTCATCAGGAAGTAGTCCCCAGCGTACAAAGAATTCAGTTAAATCTTTTTGTGCCGCAGCACTTGCTAAACGTATGATATTTTGTGCTTCATCTTCACCTAATGTTAATTTAATTCCATTTGGTGCAGGTGCTTTGGAAGTATCTCTAGCAAAACTATCAACTCTTGCAAAGAATACATTGTTGTAAATATCTTCATAATTCTTAAATAGCTTATAGTTATAGTAGCGATCATATGCTAAATGCAACTGCCAATACATTGCCAACTGTGTAAAGACATCTCCGCTTCTGCCTTTTATATTTGATGTTACACGATCATAAACTTTTTCATAGTCAAATCGTACACTATCGTTTGTATCTTGTGCCTGCGCAATTAAAGAGAAGTAGTTATTTGTTACTTCTGCAACTGCATATTTTCCCTGATTAATGTTGTGGCCAATTTCATGAGCAATACCCCATCCAAAATATTGACCTTTTTCCCATTTTCCATTACTATCCGCTTGAACAGAAGATGCATTTACCATACCAAGTGTTTCATCCCATTCAATACCGATATGATTTCCAGCCGCATACATAAATGCACCAGCAAACATTTTCATATAACGAATATTTAAATGCTGAGATGGTAAAGAGTTTTTCTCATGTGACTTATTAGCTTTATCTTTTTCGCTAAATGAGTTTGTTAATCCTTTTTGCTGATAAAACAATGTCATCATTTCATCCATTGCTTTTAATGAAGAAGCTAATTTATTTGCATCTCCATTTGTACCAGCAACAACCTGAGAAGCAGGGATAGAAATCATCATCTGATCTAACATAATATCTGTTGTGTTTACAATGGATGTTTTTTCATCATATCGCTGGAAGATAGAGAATAAAGAGAAACCTTTCTGTTTACGATGCAATGATTTTAAGTTTGCAGTATGTGTTTTTACTTCTTCCATATATGCATTGATTTTATTTGTACGTTCTTTTTCATCCGTAACACCATATAAATTCAATACTGGAATTTCTGTACCACCCATAACACGCACTGCCAATTCTTCCTGTGGATTATTACCAGTGTATTGTACATACAATGCACCACCGCGTTCTACATCTGTTGATGTCAACTCTGGAATGGTAACTTCATTTCTTCCTGTTTTCAATGTCGCAACAACTTGAGAAAGATTATTGCTTTCCGCATGCTGCTGTGTAGCAACTAGCTGTAAGTTTACATTGGTTCCTGTTTTCTTACCTTTTCCACCTACATAAACAACTATTTTTTCATTTGCAGAAGCACTAATACCTAATGGCTGCCATGCATTTAACCCACTAAAGCCAAGATGTCCATCTTTTTTCGCAGTGATATTCGTATTTACTTTTGTAACATCGTATAATTTTTCAGAATCATCAAACAATACTTTTGCTGCATCCAACTCTTTCTGCAACAAGGCTTTGTCAGGGTGATATTCTCCATTGTCTGTAGTATCCAAACGAGTCTGTAGTTTTGTAAAGCTATCTTCATTTACGCCATTTTTAAGCTGTAAATGTAAATCATCTTCATAAAGATCACTTATATCATCCTCTAAAGAATCATAAGAATAAAAGCGCATCTCTGCAATCGTTATAGATGGTGAACTTGGTAAATAACGTCCTAATCCAACTCTTACTTCTGATGTTCGAATTGGTGAAGGAAGTTTAATGCGATAATAGCGTCTACCATTTTCTTGTGTTACATTCTGTGTTTCAAACTCCATTCTTCTAGTCGACTGCATCTTTCCTTGCTCATCTTTATAGTAAATACGAACATATGGATAATCCGCAATTTCTCGTGGTTCCGCTACTACAATTTCATCAATCTGATAAACATCATCAAAAGTAACATGAATACCTGAATTTTCATTATAGTTCCATCCACCAATATCCCATGTACCTGTTTCTAAATAAGAATTAAAATCATTGTCAAATAACCCAAGAGCACTTTTTGCTTCAGCATCTAAGGAACTGTTTACCATTTTCCCTGAACCAGCGTAAGCACTCTTAATATGCTGTGATAATTCTCCACTTGCATTTGGAAAGTTAATCAAATGATACATTGGCATTTTTACTGGTTCATTGCTTGTCGTTTTAGCACTTGCTGTTAATGATTTCTCACCTTCACCAAGATCATTTACTCCCGTCACATAAACCTGATATGTTGTTTGATCTTCTAGGTTTGTCAACTGATAAGAATTTTTATCAATTCCAGTAACTATTTTATAAGATTCTTCGCTTTGTTTCTTGTAATAAACATTATAAGAATCTGTATCTTCCATATCTTTCCAAGATACATCTAATGTTTTATAGCTTCCCTTAACAACCAAATTATCTGGTGCTACTGGTTTTTTATCCGTAAGTGGAACAACGCTTATTTCTTCACTAAATGGACTCTTCCATGAACCATTTACAGAACGTACTTTCACAAAATAAGTAGTTTTATTTTTTAATTTATCTTTGTTATACTGTGAGATTGTAATTGTACTTTTTGAAGTAGAATGCAATTCTTCTTTTCCTTCTTTTGTTCGTACAGCTACTTCATATCCAGTAATGTTACTTTCTTTTGACCAATTCAATGTAAATTCTTTATTTCCTGCTTTTGCCTGTAAAGCTGATGGAATATTCAATTCCGGTTCAGGAATTTTATTCTCCATATCATTTACAAACTCAACCTTGGAAATTTCTACAAGATTGTTGCTTTGTGATGTTGTATTAGTAATTTGAATTGTTACTTTCTTTACCGCAATCTGTCCGCCAAAATCAACGCTGATAGATCCATCTTTATGAAGAATAGCAACTCCTCCACTTCTTCGATAAACGTTCATTTCGTTTTCTTTGACAATTGGAATAGAAAGTGGTTCTTCTTGACCTTCCACATATACAAGAACATTTCCCTCATCTATTTGTTTATCTGCCGCACCGGTTTTAATATTCATACCTTCTAATGCGACACTTTCTGATTCGTTTCCAAGTGAGAAAGATACATTTAATGGAGTTTCTTTTGTAATTTCTTGCTTACTTTGAATTACGACAGAAGAAGTACTTTCTTCATTAACAACACTATTTAAATCTCCATCAACTGTTGCTGTATCACTGTCTACGCTACCACTAACAATAGAAGAAGGAACACTTGTTTCTATTGTTGATAAAATATTTTCTTTTGGACTCGTAGTATAAGAAGCTGAAAACAACTGTAAATCAAGTAAATCAACAGTATTATCACCATTCAAATTATAATGTGAAGTATCCGTTCTTTTTTCAATTTCCTGTAGTATTTCTTCTAGCTCTTTATCTCCATACGTACGATAACGAATTACTCCAGGATGCGCTTTCTGCTGTTCATCAATTTCTTTCTCTCCAGCATGTAGCTGAATGGCATATTCAAGTCCATCAACAACAAACTCTTGTTTATATTCCTGATATTTATTTGTATCCGAAGTAATTGTCAAGGTGTAAGTCCCATCTTCTAAATTAGAAAATGTAGCAATTCCATCACTATTCAAATTATCATCTTCATTTGCTTTTAATGAAATGACTTCTTTTGAATCATAACCATCCTTGCTTAACTGAAGTGTAAAATTTTCTTCTTTTGCTAATGCTTCCGTAGAAATCATTTCTACTTTTATTTTTCCACTTGCAGAATCCACTTCTCCCTGTGTTTCTTCATTTATTTCTTGTGCATGAAGCATATTTCCAACTGGCTGTATGCATGCACTCATTAATAAACATACTGCAAGCAAGCTTACTATAAATTTACGCATTCTGTTTCTCCTTCCATATCATAAAAAAAGCGTCCTTGTGAAAAAAGTACGCATAAAAAAGTGTCATTGGTGCAACTGGCTGCCATTTCTATTTGCTAGAAGAAGGCCCTTTAGCTTTGCGTACTCTGCTTTTCAACAGGTTTGCTAATTTAATTGTCGTTAAGATTATATTTGATTTCATCAAAAAAGGCAACACTTTTACTCAAAAAAAAGAAAAACCATATTTCTATAGTTCTTCTTTAAATAACATATTGCAATCCCATCTCTAGTGTTCTTTAATCCAGAAATTTGATAGCTGCATTTCTCTTCCTCGATACATATCATAACGAATAGAGAAAATCATATTAGAATAACCCGGCATTTCAAGATTCTCAAAATATACCTCAGGATATGAAAAGTCTGACAACCAGTCTACATCAAGTTTTTTTGTATAAGAATTCCCATCGGCATCATAACAAGTCAATCTTACGCGTGGTTTACCATCATAAATACTATCTTCAATGACGTAAAGACGTTCGTCTTTATAAGAAATAAAATCATTGTCCACGGCTACATTATAAGCATTAAAACTGCTAGAGGAATACACATCTATTTGATGTAAGTACTTTAAATCCTCTGCATTATAAACACTCACAGTTGTACCATCATACAACAGCAGTTTCTTATCTTTACAAAAAACCGTATATGGAAATCCTAAATTAGAAATTTCTTTTTTACTGACTAGTTTCCCATTTTCATCATATCGGCGAAGTTCATAATGAAATACATTTTTGATTTGCGTTCTTACCACTAAAATTAAAGATGAAGAATCAACACATCCGGTAATAATACTTTCTTTCTCATCTAATGTTAAAAATTTAGTGATTTCTCCCTGCTTATTTTCCCGATAAATAGTTGTTGGGATATGTACATCTTCAACAGATGTCTGATTTTCCCAGCTATTTATATTTAATATGGTTTTATAGGCACTTTCCAACTGCTCTTTTCCATAGACATAGTACCATGTATCTTTTCCCTGTATTGTTTCAAAGGTGTTTTGCATCATCATGTCATCTACATATTCTTTTTCAATATTGTTCATCTCATCAAAAAGAATAGATTCAATATTTCCAAAATTATCATCTACATCAACATAAAAAATACGAATTTCTTTTTTTAGTTTTATCTTTTGTCTTAGTATTTCCGTATTCTTCTCTTTCCCATCGGAAAAATCACGAATCTGCACAGAGGCATAAATAGTATCTGTAATTCCTTCTTTTCCTTTCTTTTCATTACCATCATATTTCGAGTATTCATTACTGTCTGTTACATCTTTTACATCATCTTTATGTACATAAAACCAAATCACATAAGATTTCCAAACGTCAGTATCATCATATTCTTTTTTTGATGATACACGCAATGTTTCATTTTTTCCTTCCACTGTCTGCATAGTTTTTCCAATATCATTCGTAATATCAAAACCAAAAGAGATATCTTTAAAAACTTCTTCTGTGGAAGCATCTGTTTCTTCCCATATAAATTTTATCCTATCTTTTTGAAATCCAAAAAACATACCACAAAAAGTCCCCATCAATAAACAAAGAACCCATGCATATTTAAGATATTTTTTCATACTGCACCTCCTTATCTTTTTGATATTCTCTAAAAATCAGAAGAAGAGCGCAAAGCAGGAAAACACCTTCACAACCATACATGAAAATATAATAAATTTGTGTGGAGTAACGAACCCAAGTGAAATACTGTAACATCTCTGGGGGTATAGAATAAAGGATTTGTACTGGAAGAAGCCATATACCGATATAACAGATAAGAAGAAGTACAAACAAGATAGAAAGTATACGATGGTTGCGAAGCATTTTCCCTCTTCTTCCAAAAAACACAGTAAGAAATGCATATACAAACATACGTATCATCCACAAAATACCTTCTAAAAAGTTAACCGGTATGTATAACTTAACATAAAGAGCATTTTGGATAGAAAAATACAAACCATTTGCCATTTCTAATTCCGGATTTTTTAGTACGGCCATTTGATAAAAAATGATAAACAAGAGGATTTGCCACAAAAAATATAAGGCAAAGATACAGGTAACACTGAAAACCCAGCTCATATGCTGTTTAAAAATTGAAACAGGAATTTGCTGATAAGGTGTTATCTTGTAAGAATTTGATGTATACACATATACATCATACATACAATAGAAAACCAAGCCAAAAAAGATAATCCAAACTCCATAGCGATAATAGGGATTTAAATAAAGCTTCACTTCATAAGGCATGAGATTCTCACCAAAATCTGGCTGAAGAAGAAATAAAACAAGTGTCAAAATTGCACAAACCGCAAGTCCTTTTAAAAGACGCTGCAGCTGTGTCATCATCAATATAGATATGATATCTTTATTCTTCTGGGCGTTTCCATTTTTCATCATCTTCTCCTCCCCACAAAGTATTCAAAATTTCTTTTTCATTTATAGTAACATTTTGTGTAACACTTACCTCATGCTCCTCCCATGTTTTTGGAGATCTTTTTTCTGCAATTTCTTTTGTAAAACCATTTTCTTGTGCATGATAGTATACTTCGGCATTTTTCCACCAAAATGCCTTCTTTTCTTTTCCAATTTGTAAAATCATACAATCATAATACACGTTGGAAAATAATTCCTGCCAATCTTCATAATCCGCATATTCTTCAAAATCACAATCACTAATTAACAATTCCGCTTTTCTTGCAAGAGCAAAAATAACAATAAGGTAATCTTTTTCTTCTTTGGTACACTGCTTAATTTTTTTATATACGATTCCCTTGCGTTCTGCCATTGCATGACACCATACTTCATCAAAATTTTCATAGAAAGAACCTACCGTTTGAATATAGTCATGAACACGCATATAAGGAAGAAGAGTGTCTTTTTCCTTAATCCATGCAATTTTTTCTTTTTGAGAAGGTATAGGTTTATCATTCCAGTAAATAGCTCCCTTTTTTATAAGTTCTGGATGCATAAGCATCTGATGAAAAATTTCTGCTTTTTCTCCATATACCTGTATACAAACAGGCTGATCTAAACAAAGATTCCAGTTATCAACAGTATGCTTTTTCCATTTTCCTTTTACATCCTTAAATTCCAGCATTTTATCCCTCTTTTCTTTTTAATTATACAAAATATAGACAGAAAAGAAAGCATCTTTTTTTGTCGAAGATGCTTTCCACTTTCCTTTTACTTTTCGTTTTCCATCTCAATCTTATGTCGCTCAATAATCGGCTGTGCAAGCTGTGCAGGCAATGGTTCATAGCGTTCAAACACTTGTGTATAAGTTCCTCTTCCTTGTGTCATGGCACGCAAATCAATTGGATATTTCAATACTTCAGAAAGTGGTACCTGTGCTTGAATTTCCTGATAGCCATCAATTAGATCCATTCCCATGATGGCACCTCTTCGCTTGTTAAAGTCACCAATAATAACACCTGTAAATTCATCCGGAACACGTACACGAACACTCACGATAGGTTCAAGCAAAATTGGTTTTGCCTCCATCATTCCTGCTTTATAAGATAAACGTGCAGCCAGTTTAAATGCCATTTCACTAGAATCTACATCGTGATATTTTCCATCTAATAAAGTGGCTTTTACATTTACAACTTTATACCCTGCTAATACTCCACGCTGCATACATTCTCTTAATCCTGTTTCTACAGCTGGAAAGTATTGTTTTGGAACAGCCCCACCAAATACTTTTTCTTCAAATACCATTTCTTCTACATCTGGATTTGGCGCATATTCTATAAATACATGACCAAACTGTCCATGTCCACCAGATTGTTTTTTATGTCTACCTTCTCCAATGGCAGTTTTACGAATCGTTTCTCGATATGGAACCTTTGGAGTTTCCAAACGTACCTCTACTTTATATTTGGATTTCAATTTATTTAAAATTACATCTAAATGCTGATCTCCTACACCGTATAAAATTGTTTGTTTTGTTTCCAAATTATTTTCCAGACGTAGTGTAGAGTCTTCTTCACACATTCTAGCTAAAGCATTGCTCATCTTATCTTCATCATTTTTAGAATTTGGATAGACTGCCATTGCCAGCATTGGCTCAGAGAATACAATTGGCTCTGCAAGATATTGCTTTCCTTTTTCACACAACGTATCGTTTGTTTGTGTAACCTGTAATTTTACAATAGCCCCAATGTCGCCAGTAAACAGTTTTCCTGCCGCTGTTTGATGTTTTCCTTTTACAATAAAGACACTGTTTATTTTTTCTGTTTTTTCTTTATTTGTATTGTAAACAGTTGTATCACTGCTTAGTACTCCAGATAAAACCTTTACATAGGAAATACGTCCAACAAAAGGATCAACGATCGTTTTAAATACCTGTGCACATAAGCTTTCTTTTTCATTTGTTTCTAGTAATACCGTTTCATTAGAAGCAGCATCTTTGACTTCAATATAGCCACTTTCTCCATACGTTGGGAAATATTTAACGATCAAATCCATCAATCGTTCAATTCCAATGCTATGGGTAGCACTGCCACTATATACTGGACGAATTTCTCCATTTCTTACCCCTAAACGAACTCCTCGTGTTAATTCAGCTTCACTAAATTCTTCTCCACTGAAGAATTTTTCCATCAATTCATCATCACCCATAGCAACAGCTTCTGCTATCTGATTTTTGTATGCATTCACCATATCTACCATGTCCTCAGGGACTGGCTGCGCTTTATCTGCATCTGCATGTGGTCCTTCATAATACCATGCTTTATCTCTTAAAATATTGACGGAACCTACAATTTTTCCATTTTCGATAATTGGCACTTCGAAAGGAATAACACTTTTACCAAAGGTATCACGAAGTGTTTGATAAGCTGTATCAAAAGAGGCATTTTCTTCATCTAGTTTATTCACAAAGAAAATTGTTGGTAAATTATGTTTCTGCGCATTTTCCCATGCACGCTGTGTTCCTGGCTGCGCTACATCTTTTGCATCTACAACAATCAAAGCACTATCTCCAACAGCACTTCCCTCTTCTTCTCCACGTATAAAATCAATATAACCCGGAGTATCTAAAAAGTTAATTTTACAATCTTTCCATTCAATCGGTACAATGGATGTATAAACACTTAATCCACGACGAATTTCTTCTGCATCATAATCAATCAAAGAACTACCTTCACTTGTTACCCCAAAGCGATCACTTGCTTTTGTATAATATAACATGCTTTCCATCAAAGCTGTTTTCCCTACACCAGTATGTCCTAAAACAACAACGTTGCGGACTTCATGACTTAAATAATCTCTCATAACAAAGTCCTCCTATTTCAAAATCGGTTTTAACTGTGCCAGACAGTCTTCTCGTACGTAATGAATCGCTTTGTTTCCTTCTTTATCAATCAGCTCTTTATCTGCACCATTTGCCAGTAAATCTTCTACCAAAGATACATAACCTCCATAAGCTGCTCGCATTAATGCTGTACATCCATTATTATCACAAAGATTAACATCTGCACCACGTTCGATCAAATGACGAATAACATCTTTTTTAAATGCAACACATGCTTCCATTAACGCAGTTCTTCCTACTTCATCCTGTGCATTGATATCTGCACCTGCATCTAACAATACCGCAACACAGCGATCATGTCCTAAAAAAGCAGCACGCATTAAGGCAGTTCTTCCTCGATCATCTTTTTTATTTACATCTGCACCTGCTTCCAATAATTTTTTACAAATCGTTTTATTTCCTTTTTTGGCAGCACCCATAATGGCTGTTTTTCCTTTATTATCTTCTACATTCACATCTGCCCCATTATCTAACAATACACGCACGATATCTTTATAATCACGTTTTGCGGCACGCATCAATCCAGTTCTTCCATCTCCGTTTTGATAATTGATATTTGCACCTTTTTTAATTTCTGTACAAACCGTTGCAAAATCTCCATTTGCACAAGCATCCCAAAATGCTTTGTTAAAACTCTGATCCATTTCAATTCCTCCTTTGGCTATGTTTTTGTATTATAATGAATCTTTTTTATTGTTAAAAAAACGGACGCAAAGCAAACCTTTACATCCGTTTAAAAACCAAATGAAACTGTGTCTGTAAAACAGGCACCTGATCAGGGACAATATCCACAATGCCGACAACTTTTTCTACTCTATCCATCGTAATCGCCCCTTTCTTTACATCACTATTGTAGCTCATTTTTTATTTTTTGCAAGCGATTTCATATTTTTTTCTATTCAATTATATGTCTGTGCTTTTCTTGTATGTATTCTTTGCAAACAATACCATCGAATACAAAAAAAGTGTGAACCTACATCTTTCCATATCTTTTTATAAAACGGTATATGTTACATACAGCTTTTATCAATTTTTTATTCTAATGTTTGACTTCCTGCTCTTTTCCTGTTTTATTTTCACAAGTTCTTTATCCTTCGCATCAGTTTTGATCGCTCAAATTAAAACTTTTTTTACATATCTAATCTTTTTTTCTGTTTATTTTGTGATACAATTAAATAGTCTTTGAACAGGACAGACTGCATATCTTTATATGGATACACGAATACAAAAGAATCACAGAAAATAAGATCTGCTGATTCTGTTTTTGTTTTCCATTTGCAGCAGAAGGAGAAAGAGTATATGAGTGGTTTTTTTGGAGTAGCTTCCAGAAAGGATTGTGTGCTGGATTTGTTTTTTGGAGTTGATTACCATTCCCATTTAGGAACACGTCGTGCAGGTATGGCGGTACATGGAAAAAATGGTTTCAATCGTGCAATTCACAATATCCAAAATGCACCATTTCGAACAAAATTTGAACATGACATTGAAGAATTTGAAGGAAACTTGGGAATTGGATGTATTTCTGATAATGAAGCACAGCCATTGCTGGTAAATTCTCATTTAGGTTCTTTTGCCATTAGTACGGTAGGACGTATTAACAATTTAGAATCTTTAAAAGCTTTATGTTTCAATAAAGGAACATCTCATTTTCTTGAAATGAGCAGTGGTGAAATCAACCCTACAGAATTAGTTGCAGCTTTGATCAATCACAAGCAAAGCATCGTAGAAGGGTTAACTTATGTACAGGATATCATCGAAGGTTCTATGAGCATCATGATCTTAACAAATGGCGGTATTTATGTTGCCCGTGATAAAGTAGGACGAACTCCTGTTATCATCGGACAAAAAGATGACGGATACTGTGCAACATTTGAAAGCAGTGCTTTCTTAAATCTAGGATATCATCACTATCGCGATTTAGGATCTGGAGAAATTGATTTTATTACTCCAGAATGGGTAGAAGTCATTAAAAAACCTGGAGAAGAAATGCACATCTGTTCTTTCCTATGGGTTTATTATGGATACCCTACTTCTACTTATGAAGGTGTAAATGTAGAATGCATGCGTAATCGATGCGGTGATTTACTTGCAAAACACGATATGAATGATGGCATTCATATCGACAGTGTAGCTGGGGTTCCTGATTCAGGAATTGCACATGCTGTTGGATATTCCAATAGTTCTAAAATTCCATTTTCAAGACCTTTTATTAAATATACACCAACTTGGCCTAGATCATTTATGCCAACAAGTCAAAAGCAACGTAATATGATAGCAAAAATGAAATTGATTCCTGTACAGGAACTGATTGAAGATAAAAACTTATTGCTGATTGATGATTCCATTGTACGTGGTACACAGCTTGGAGAAACAACGCAGTTTTTATATGACAGCGGTGCAAAAGAAGTGCATGTTCGACCAGCATGTCCACCAATCATGTTTGGCTGTAAATATCTAAACTTTTCACGTTCCAGTTCAGAAATGGACTTGATAACTCGCCGTGTTATTGCAGATTTAGAGGAAGGAAACGAAATTAGCGAAGAGCTTTTACAGGAATATGCAGATCCAAATTCTGAAAAATATGCGGCAATGTGTGAAGAAATTAGACGTCGTTCTAACTTTACAAGTTTAAGATTTCATCGTTTAGACGATATGGTAGAATCTATCGGACTTCCTAAATGCAAGCTTTGTACATATTGTTTTGATGGAAAAGAAAAATAAATTACAGAAAGCATTTCCTCGCTGAAATGCTTTTTTTATTTCCCCTTTTATCAGATTCCTAGTATAATAAAAAAGGAAATGAGGTGAAGCATTTGAAGCATAAAATCAACATCTTTTTTTCCTGTCTTCTTGTCTTGAGCTTGTGTGCAGGCTGTGATAAAAAAAGCAGCCCTTCCACAGATGAGAAAAAGCCAAAAGGAAGCAGAGATAATATACCAGTTGTCTTAGAACCTGTATGGCAAGAAGAAAAGCAAATTGGGAATGATAAAATTACCTTTGATTTATCCAATGCTTCTGAGGGTTATGTTATGGCTGCTTATACAGGAGATAATCCAAAAGTAAAAGTCAGAATACAAAATCCTGAAAGCAGCGACTATTATACATACGATATCACAAGTGGATATAATGTCTTCCCTTTGACAGGAGGAAATGGGACGTATACTTTTATAGCTTATGAAAACATTACAGGTACAAAATACAGTCAATTATTTTCTCAAAGTGAAACCTTACAAATCAAAAATGACTATACGACCTACCTTTACCCAAATCAGTATGTCAACTTTCAAAAGGACAGTAAAGCTGTTGCCATGAGTTCTGAAATCGTGGAATCGGCCAATAATGATTTAGATGCAGTGCAGTATGTGTATGAATATGTCGTTCATACACTGGAATATGATGACGACAAAGCGGAAAAAGCTAAAAATGGAGAATTAGCTGGATATTTACCTGATGTAGACTCTATTTTACAAGAGAAAAAAGGGATCTGTTTTGATTATGCAGCCCTTATGGCTACGATGTTACGAAGCCAAAATATTCCCACGAAAATGGAAATTGGTTATGCGAACATGGAAGAAGGAGCTGTATATCATGCATGGATCAGTGTCTATATCAAAGATATTGGATGGATTGATGATTTGATTGAATTTGATGGAAAAAACTGGTCAATGATGGATCCTACTTTGATTTCTGACAGCAACAACAGTAAAAAAATGCGGAAATTCACAAAAGACAAAAGCAATTACACAACAAAATACGTATATTAGGAGGTGCTTTATGAAAGAGACTCTATTAACCAATAGCGAATTAGCGAATTTCACTTCCCAGATGGCACTCATTTTACAAGCGGGGATTTCCCCTTATGAAGGCATTAGTATCATGGTGGAAGATAGCGATAATGACAAAACAAAACAATTTTTATCTTCTATTGAAGAACTTTTAAATCAGGGAGAAACACTGTATACTTCTTTGCAGCATACAAACGCTTTTCCTGCCTATGCTTTGCATATGATTCAAATCGGTGAACTTTCAGGAAGACTGGAAGAAGTTATGGGATCACTAAGTATACATTATCAAAGACAGTACGAAAATAATGAAAGCATTAAAAGTGCTGTTTCCTATCCTTTGATCATGATTGTGATGATGTTTGTTGTCATCCTTGTTTTGATCACAAAAGTTCTTCCTATATTTAATCAGGTATTTGAACAGCTGGGAACATCCATCAGTGGATTTTCTAAAACTGTTTTGGATATAGGAAAATCATTTTCTACCTATTCTTATATTTATATCGGAATCCTTCTACTTCTACTGCTTTGCTTTGTATATTTTACAAAAAGTGAACAAGGTAAAATGAAATTTTATGATTTTCTTACAAAGCTTCGCTTTACGAAAAATCTTACATGGAAACTTGCCCTATCTAAATTTACAAGTGGAATGTCTATTGCGTTAAGCAGTGGTCTAGATGTATCACAAAGTATGGAAATGGCAAAAGAACTCATCGATCACAAGCAATTAAAAGCAAAGATAACAGAAGCAGAAAAAATGTTAGAAGATCACGATTTAGCAACTTCCCTTATTCAAACAAAGATTGTGACAGGAATGTATGCAAGACTTTTAAAAATAGGAAATAAAACCGGTCATACAGATCAGATTATGAAAGAAATTGCCGATCGATACGATCAGGAAACAAACGAAGGAATCATACATTTTATCAGTATTATTGAACCAACACTGGTAGCTGTTTTATCTATTCTTGTAGGAATCATTCTATTAAGTGTAATGCTGCCATTGATTGGAATCATGGCAACTTTATAACATGAAGATATTAAAAAAATACCGTATTATGATTCTTACGTTTGTACTCTTCTTTTCTTTGCTATCTGCTGGTTTTTATTCCATAAGTAAAAGCAATATATCCCAGCAGAAAGAAAGTTTAGAAAAAGCTTTAAAAAGAGGGATTCTTCAATGTTATGCATTAGAAGGAAGATACCCAGATACTTTGCATCATCTTTTAAATGATTATGGTATCGTATATAATAAAAATCTTTTTGAAGTAAAATATGAAGCTATCGCAAGTAATATCATGCCTAATGTAACTGTGTTAGAGAAAAAATAGGGGGATAATAAAATGAAAGATAAACAGAAACATACCATTGATTTTGTTTTTGTATTACTTGTATTTTGTGTATTCACAATGAGTTCTCTAGCCGTTGTTTATATTGGCAGCCATGTATATGCGAAAACAGCAGATACACTGGAATACAATTTCAATCAAATGACCTTGGCAGACTATCTGCAGGAAAAAATACACCAAAGCCTATCGGCTGACGCCATTGATACCATACAAGTAGAAGGACATGACATTTTATGTTTACATGATTCTTATGAGGGAAAAACATACACGACCTATCTATACGCTTATAAAGGATATGTAAAAGAACTTCTTATATCCGATGAAGAAGATTTTGACATTGAACATGGAGAAAACATACTAGAAGCTGATGATGTAACATTTACCATCAAAGATGCACTTCTTACAATCAATATCACATACCAAAAGGAAACAAAGACGTATTATGTATCCCTGTTAGGAGGAAAACAACATGAGGCACAGTAAAAGTGGACTATTTTTAATGGAGCTTATCGTAGCTTTTCTGTTTTTCTCGCTAGCGAGTGCTGTTTGTGTACAATTGTTTGTAAAAGCAAATACGATAAATGATGAAAGCATACGAAAAAAAGAAGCATCCAGTATTGCAGGAAATTTAATAGAATTGTATAAAAATGATCGTCCTATAGAGAAAGAATGGCTTTATTTTGACACAAATGGAGACTTATGTGAAAAAGATTCAAGTACATATAAAGTGCATGCAAATCAAAAGGAACAAACCCTTACAATTCATGTTTATTATAAAGAGAAAGAAATATATAAAATTTCCTATTATCATCATAAACAGAAAAAACTATAAAGGAGATGAGAGTTATGAAAGAACATAAACTAACGATGAATATCGGCATTATCTCTTTTATGAGTATCTTTATTATTTTATCTATTGTTGTTTTTGCACTTCTTTCTTTATCAAGTGCAAAATCCAATGCTCGATTAACAAATAAAAGTATTCAACAAAAAGAACAATATTATGCTCTGTCTTCTCAGGGAGAAAAATACTTAAAACAAATTGAAGATGCTTTGTATACCTATTATCAATCTTCTTCCTCTAAAGAAGAATACTTCACGAAAACAAAGCAGTTAACCAATCTAATAGCAAAAAGCACTTATAAAGATCATCACTTTCATTTTCAAGTAAAAAATGATACAAATACTCTGTATATTACTTTAAAAATTCTTTATCCTGGTGATGCATTGTATGAAGTCCAAACATGGACTACATCTTCAAATACAGAGTGGACAAAAGATGATGGTTTTCAAGTTTTATAGGAGGAATGACAATGAACATTCAAGAACTTTTACAGCGTTCCGTAGAACAAAATGCATCTGATATTTTTATTATCGCAGGACAGCCTGTTACTATAAAAGTATTCCATCAAATGCACACATTGGAAGAAAAGAAACTTCTTCCTGATGATACACGCATTCTGATTACACAGATATATGAATTTGCCAGCAATAGAAGCCAAGACAAACTGCAGGAAAAAGGAGACGATGACTTCTCTTTCTCTATAGCAGGATTATCAAGATTTCGTGTTAGCACCTATAAACAACGTGGTTCTTATGCTGCTGTTATTCGTGTTATATCTTTTGCTCTTCCTAATCCTGAATCCATTGGAATTCCACAAAGCATTATAAAACTGGCAGATATTAAAAAAGGGCTTGTTCTTGTGACAGGACCTGCAGGAATGGGAAAAAGTACAACACAGGCGTGTATGATCGACTATATTAATAAAACATATGCAAAACATATTATTACATTAGAAGATCCAATTGAACATCTACATTCTCATAAAAAAAGCATTGTATCACAGCGAGAAATATCAATTGACAGTGAATCTTATGTAAATGCATTAAGAGCCGCTTTACGACAAGCTCCTGATGTTATTTTATTAGGAGAGATGAGAGACTATGAAACCATAAACATTGCTTTAACTGCTGCAGAAACAGGGCATACAGTCATATCTACACTACATACGCTTGGTGCTGCCACTACAATTGATCGTATTATCGATGTCTTCCCTGCCAATCAGCAGCACCAAGTAAGACTGCAGCTTGCCATGTCATTAGAAACAGTTATATCTCAGCAATTAGTACCATCTGTTGATGGAAAACTGATTCCTGTCTTTGAAATCATGAATACAACACCGGCAATCAAAAACCTTATCAGAGAAAACAAAATACACCAAATTGATGCGATGCTTACATCCAGTGGCAACAATACAATGACAAGTATGGAAAATAGTCTACATGAATTATATAAAAAAGGAATTATTACCCAGGAAACAGCACTTCTGTATGCAACAAATCCAGAAGTTATGAAACGAAAACTTAACATACGCTAAAAAATGTATCTTCACAGATACATTTCAGACTGTTGACAAAGGTGTCGACAGTCTATTTTTTATATGATAGAATAGAAAAGGCAAAAAGATTCCTATTTTACCCAAAAACATATGGTTCTTTTTGCCTTTTATAATGCTTAAAATGGTATAATAAAAGTGGGTAAAATAGGAGTGATATCATATGGCAATGACAAGAAGAAACAATAAAAACGATAGTATTATATTCAATACAATAGAAGAATTAGTACCGCAGGACCATGATGTCAGAATGCTGGAAAGCTGTATCGACTGGAATTTTATCTATCCTCTTGTAGAAGATCTTTACAGTGATGTCGGCAGACCTAGCATAGATCCTGTGGTTCTTTTTAAAATGATCTTCATCAATATTATTTTCGGGGTAGGTTCTATGAGAAAGACCTGCAGAGAAATACAGGTAAATCTTGCATATCGCTGGTTTCTGGGGATCTCCATGGATGAAAAGGTGCCAAATTATTCTACCTGGAGTCAAAACTATATCCGAAGATACTCTGACAGTAAAGTGTTTGAAGAAATCTTTGATCAGATTCTAAAACAGGCAGTCTCCTATGGCTTCGTAGATATGGATACCGTATACGGAGATTCCACACATCAAAAGGCAAATGCGAATAAAAACAAGTATACGGATGAAGAAGTTGAAATCATGAAGAAGATATACGAAAGCGATCTGCTGGATGAAATAAACAAAGACTGTGAGGAACATGGGAAAAAGCCGGTAAAATCAAATGAAAAGGAAGAACTGAATTTCGATGAGGAAACAGGAAAGCTGAAAAAGGATATAGAAACGAAACATATAAAAGTCAGCAGGACGGATCCGGAGAGCGGCTGTTTCCATAAAGGGGAAAAGGAAAAATGTTTTGCATATTCCCATCAAACGTTTTGCGACAGGAATGGATTCGTGCTGGCAAGCGTATGTGTAGCGGGAAACGTACATGACAGCGTATCTTTCTTTTCTGCGTATAGGGTGTTGAGTGATAAATATGGGAAGCAAATAAAAAACGTATGTCTGGATGCAGGATATATAACACCGGCAATATGCAAGACGATATTAGAAAACGGACAAAAAATGTATGCGCCATATAAAAGACCAATGACAAAGAAAGGATATTATAAGAAGTACGAGTATGTATATGATGAAGGATATGACTGTTATCTGTGTCCAAATAATAAGGTGCTGTCATACAGCACGACAAACAAGCTTGGATATAAAGAATACAAATCCGATCCAAAGGACTGTGAGAACTGCCCGCTAAGAGGAAGATGTACATCATCAAAGAATTTTCAGAAAGTAGTGACACGTCATGTATGGGAGGAATATCGAGAGGAAGTAATGGACGAAATAAGACATACACCGGAATGGAAGGAAATCTATCCCAAGCGAAAAGAAAGCATAGAGAGGGTGTTCGCAGACTGTAAAGAGCATCACACGTTGAGATATACCAGAGTAAGAGGGCTACAAAAAAATCAGCATCAGTCGCTGATGATTTTTGCATGTCATAATCTAAAAAGAATGTCCAAATGGAGGTGGAAAAACCTCTCTAAAACTGTAGAAAAACTAATAAAAGACATAATTTTTAGATGTTTTAATGAAAAAGAAAAGCGATACTTCTTTATAAAGTACCACTTTGTCAACAATCTGAAAAATGTATCTTCACAGATACATTTTTTATGTAATCAATTCGAAGAAATAAACACATCCAACAGTAAAAAAACAGCTTTATTCAAACTGTTTTTTCCCATATTTATATGTAAATTCCTGATATTTGGCATGTACTTTTAAATAGATGTATAAATACAATAAAGCTGCACCAACAGTTAATAAAATAACCAACAAACATAAAACCAGAATCATGCGCTGAGCATTTGACGGATTCATCAATGTAAATACAAAGATTCCGCTCATGATTAAAAGACATGCGACAAGCATAACGATCAAAGTCTGCCAGCTTGTCAATAATCGCTGATACAATGCCATTCTAGATATACGATCACTAAAGATTTGAGGTGCTACCTCTTTTTCTGGAAGATCTAATCTAAAATAGTGCCATGTCCCATCGAATTCCGCTTTTTCATGGAATACACTCTTCCATCCTGCTTCTTCATAATTTTTTAAATAACGTTCTCCATCCATCTTATCTTTTTCATAATACCCCAGATGATAGAAAGAGTTACTAGGCTCATCTTTATCAAAAATATAACAAATTCCCTTTTTTTCTTTAAAATGTAATCCCTCTATAGACATTTCATGAAGAAACTTTTCTTCTTCATCCATATCTGACACAAAAAAAATACGATATTTTTTTATTTGATTTTCATCTTTCACTTTTTTAAATTCAGGTAATTTATGTTCTTTTAGCCCTTGAATAAGTTTTTGTAAATTATTTTTTAAATTTTTTATTATTTTTGATAATTTCTGTGTAATTTTATTTTTATATTCAATGAGTTCCTTTTTTGATTTTATCTCCATAAGGATACCTCCTTTATTTCAACGTCTAATTATTAATTTATCATACTATAAAATGTCTGTCAAACTATCTATTTTCAATTTCTACTCTAAAAACTAGTTACTGTTCACAGCTTAAATAAAAAAGATACTTGAAAAAGCACGAAAACTAGT